>Ga0098052_1001706_pt1 | contig 13530 bp, 14 predicted proteins | sample 15_taG_FD_81591 | JGI IMG/M metagenome (GOLD analysis project Ga0098052, IMG submission 81591) | Marine viral communities from the Subarctic Pacific Ocean - 15_ETSP_OMZ_AT15312 metaG | ecosystem: Environmental > Aquatic > Marine > Oceanic | place: Pacific Ocean | collected 2015-01-18 | reverse complement strand
TCACAGAACAACACTGTTCTGCAGATCATACGATGGTTTCATCAGACCAATTGAAGATCCGGTGTGGGGGTCAATTTCTCCTCCGAATCATTTTAATTCTCTAGCGGAAGGGACATTGATCACCACTGACAAAGGTCAGCGACCAATAGAGACTATTCGACCAGGTGATCTGGTTAAGACGCATAAAGGAAGAATGAAAAGGGTTTATGATGTCATGGCAAAGAAGCCAGACACCAAGACTTTTAAGAAACTAAACCTTTCTACCGGAAGGAGTCTCTTTATCACAGACGAGCACCCTGTACTTACGACCAGTGGATGGGAACATACGAGGGATTTGAAGATTGGTGATGTACTGTTTCATGATGTTAAAGATGTGTCCGGGGTTAGTGACAATATTCTCTTGGCGGACCCTGAGAACTACCCATTCACGCTCGATGAGGTAAGCACACCTTATGATATCTCGTTTGCTTCTAGCAGAGCACCCGTGACCCTTACCGTCGATCTCAATAATGAGTCCGTGGTCGGGGAAAGCAAAGTCACAGATGATATGGTCAATAACGAACTGGGATTCATAACTAAGACTACAGGCATCAAGCCAGTCAGCAAAGAAACGCTCGTGCCTTGTGGGGTTCGCCCTAAAGTTAGCAGCAAGGGATATGTTTCTTTTCTTAAGGATGTCTTTATCATGAATGGGATTCGACTTAAGCATTCTCTCAGAGTGGCGTTTGTGGACATCAGACGTTTCTTTAGTGAGGCCGTAAGCCCAGTGATCGGAACCAGAAGGCTTGTTGAGTTTGTTGGAGATACCGATCTGTGCTTTTCTGGAGCGGATGGAAATACCGTGTCGTTTGCACCACCTATTAAGACGGTCGTTACTCCAACTAAAGCTCCTCTCGATGCTTCTGATGGATTCACCGTTGGTCCAGTGACGAGTTTTAATAAGTTCTTCAACTTCGGCTCTGTTTCTGAGGTCCATAAGACTTCTCCTGATAAGGTTGATGTTGACTGGAAATTAGCATCCATCATATCAATTGTCGAAGTTGAATGCAACACAAACCTTTGGAACCTGGCAGTTGAGGAAGACGAGACATATTTAGCAGAAGATGTGGTGGTACATAATTGTAGATCAGTCTTACTACCAATAACAATAACTGATGGGAAGTTTAACAGCACAACAAAACTGCCTTCGAATGATGAAGGCTTACTCCAGCCTAAAGAAGGCTTCGGAATAGTGAGCAAATAATATGCATGTACTGAGAGATGAGTTCGGAACACCCTTATTTGATTTCCATGCCAGTATCTCCAAAGGAGAGATCCCTGGTTACTCGACATTCAGCTCTATTGGGGAAAGAGATAATGTAAGCACAACAGCAACAGGTGAGGACATCACTGGAGCGACAGCAACGTCACTCCCAGTGCCTGGTGCAGGTGGTGAGCAACTGACCATCATATCAGATGATGCTGATGACACTTCAGCAGGTGCCGGTGTTCAGACAGTGACGATTGACTATCTTGACGGGTCTGGTCTTCAGCAGAAAGAGGTGCTGACGATGAACGGGACAACTGGAGTCGACACTGTAGCCACTGATATCACTTTTGTGAATGATATGTACGCATCTTCTGTTGGTGCAACTGGTGTTGCTGAAGGAGAGATCATCATATACAAGAAAGGTGCGGCAACAACGATATATAACCTGATACAGGCAGGTGGGAACAAATCACTGGTCATTAACCGGAAGGTGCCATCGAATAAGGATCTGTATATAACAGGGTGGGCGCTCGGTGTGAACGGTGGAAAACTGATGTCAGCAAGACTCAGGTCAACCTCCTCACCAGATGGAACTGAGGTAACGAGTGCTTTCACATTCGACAGGGTGATAAAGACAGGCGGAGACATCAGCTTTTACGAGACAATCAACCCCCCGGTAAAGGTACTAAGCAACGCACTGGTGAAAATATCAGCCTGGGCAGAACAAGCAGGGAACGATGTGAGTGTGAGCTTTAACGGCTTTCTGATGGATTAATTTATGAACTGCCCCAGATATGGAAGCAAGTACATAACGATTTACTGTGTGTTACTCTATGAGGCGATGGATGACCTGCCTCCATATTGTGAAACCTGTTACAACAAAAAGGCAAAATGCAAGAGATTAACGGAGTCGAAATCTTTTCAACGGGTACGTGGAACGGATTTAAGTTTGTCGCCAGCGACATAACAGAACTGGCAGACAACACCAACTCATTACTAGGGAAAGGCACACATAAGCCGCCCGTTAAGTTGGGTCATGCAAAGAAACAAATACTGAAACAAGACGATGGTCAGCCCTCACTCGGTTGGCTACAAGACTTTAAAGCAAACGGGGATAAGCTTACCGCTACCCTGTCAAATATACCGGAGATCCTGGTTAAATCATTTAAGCAGAAACTGTACCGACAGGTGTCAGCGGAACTTAAATTCAGGCAAGGCTTCGGCTGGTTTGTATCTGGACTGGCATTGTTAGGGGCAGACTTACCTGCTGTTAAAACTTTGGCTGATCTTGAAACCTATTTATCAGAGAATGGTGACACCTCATCAGAGGAAACGGCACTGGCGTTCTCAGAACCAATCATTATAAAGGAACCTATGAGCACAGACATTGCAGCTAAGGAACTTGAGTTCAAGACAAAGGAACTTGAGCTTCAAGCCAAGTTGGATAAACTTGAGCGAGAGAAAGCAGAGCTTGAGAAAGTAAACTCTGACTTTTCTGAGAAATCACGACTTGAGCAGTACACACAAGCGAAAGAAGCACTTCTGGAAGTGTACAAAAAAGACGTTAAAGAAGGCAGACTGACACCTGTACTGTTTACAGAACTTGAGAAGTCTTTGGAGGCACAGCAACTGAGTTTTTCTGAGTCTAAGCCGTTATTCATCGAACCTGGAATCCTTGGTAAGATCACTGATGAGTACCGGAAGAAGTTGGACTTGAGTGAGACAGCTGGAAGCAACATCGGATCAGGTGAACCTGAAGCAGCACGACTTGACGAGACTGTAGTAGCAGGGATTAATAAAGTGATGGCATCTTCAGGAAAGAATTATGCTGATGCATCTGACATTTATTTCTCTGCCAATCCTAAAATTGCTGACCAGTATCTGGAGTTCAGCTCAACCCTTTGTGAACAAGGAGTATAAAAATGGCTATTTCAAATAATCAATTTACTTTTCATATGAAAGCGGCTGAGGCTCTGACTGACACCACAGCTGGAACAGGTCACCTGTACAAGGCAGTGGCTATAGTCGATCAGAAACTGGCGAATGACGGTGCTGAAGCATCTGGGCTTTTGACTCAAAACGGACAATCTGGACAGCATGTTTCTTTCATGGTTTCCGGTGTTGGTAAATATGTTGCTGGTGCATCTATTGCAGCTGGAGCATTACTGACTGTTACAACTTCTGGGTACGTGATTACCTCAACGGGTAGTGATAACGTGGTAGGACGAGCACTTGACACAGGTGCAGTTACATCTGGATCTGTTGGAACGGGTCTTTTTGAATTTGCTAAACCATCTATCAACACATAAACATAACACTATCAAGAGGATTGTATAATGAGCTTTATCCCTAAGAATCAACTGCACGTTGACAAGCACTTGTCTAACGTAGCTATCAACTTCTCACGAAGCGGCACATTCGCTGATAAGATCGCTCCAATTGTACCTGTAAACAAGCAGACTGACCTGATCAAGGTTTTCTCTCAAGCAGATATGTGGAGAATCGACAACACAGTTCGTGCTCCTGGTAACGAAGCAAACAGAGTTAGTGTATCTGTAAGCTCACTGTCTTATGTGGCTAAGAACTATGCTCTTAGAGCAGACATCACAGCTGAAGACAAAGCAAACGCTGATGCTGGTTTCGTTAGAACACTGGAAGAAGGGCGTGTCATCACACTGAAGGACAAGTTGGATATGGACTGGGACAGACGAGTTGCTGTTCAGGTCACGAATACATCTAACGTTGGATGTTCTGCTAATGTTGGCTCCTCATGGACCGACTTGACGAACTCTGATCCTTATTCTGACATCAACACTCAGATCGATAACATCGAAGATGGTACAGGATACCGACCTAACCGAATGGTTATCGGTGGAGAGGCTTTCCGTTATCTTGCTCGAAACAACAACATCATCGACAAGACGAAGGAAACCGCATTGACCGGAGCCAGCACAAACACCACAGCAGGAAGAATCGCTGACCTGTTTGAGTTGGATCAAATCACGGTTGCTCGATCTTATTTCAACACTGCTCAGGAAGGACAAGCGTTAGCTCTGTCTCGTGTGTTCGATCCTCATGTGTTGTTATATTATGCCCCTGAGAGACCATCCATTGAAACACCATCGTTCATGTACTCTTTCCGTTGGAATGTTGCTGGTATCCCATCGATGCAAGCACAACGACTTCCATACGATAGAGCTAGACAATCTGAAGGGATTCAGGTTAGCTACTACCAGGACGAAGTGATCACTGGAGCATCATTCGGAGCATTGGTTGCAAACGTAACCAGTTCTCAGTAACAAAGAAGACTGAGGAGAAAATTTCAGGCGGTCTGGTTTAAGACTCATTGCCTACTGTCGACTAGGCAAACCAGTTTGCGATAAAATGAGTCCCTCAGTCTTTTTGTAAAACACAATAAACTATAAGGAGCGGAAAACTTATGGCGTTAACATTCCCCGGGCAAGAGAAGCCCAAGCAGCAGGAATCAGTTCAAGTAAATGTTGAGAAGATCAAACAGGAGAGTTTTGACATCGGATATAAGCAGGGAGTGAACCTCGCTGTGAACCTACTAAAGCTCACATACCCAGAGCTTCAAGCTTACTGTAAAGAGAACGGAATAGTGGCTCAAATGAAGGCACGTAGTGTTGGAGTGACTGTTAAGAACATCTTAGAAGCTTCACTGTAATGACAATCAGAATCCTTGCAAACAGGGTTGCAGGTGGCTGGGAGCCAACCGACCTCGCCGAAGGGCTGGGTGGGTCAGAAGAATCAGTTGTTTTATTGGCAGGCGCACTGAATGAGTATTACACAGATACTGATGTAGTAGTGTATCATCCGCAGAAAGACAAACGAGTAAAGGAATTCAGAGGCGTTAAGTATGGTGACAGAAGCGACTTCTTTTGCGAGAAAGATGACATCGTTATACTGTTCAAGATCGATCCGCTCCAGGTCGAGGGTGGTGTGGATGCCAAGCAGATTTTCCATTGGTCTTGCGAAGTTAAAGCACCATTTTCGGCTGCCTCAATGGATAAGATCGACTACTTTGTTAACGTCTCTGAGTACCACAGAAACAGAAACTTCTGGGTAGAAGAGAATAAGAACCTGATCATCCCGTTCGGTGTTGAAACACACACCTTGGATGAAGCTAAATGTGATAGGGACGAGAACCTGATGCTATACTGCTCCTCATTGGACAGAGGACTGGTCACCCTTCTGGAAGGATGGGGAGCTATCAGGTATTACCACCCCAACCTCAAGCTCAAGGTTGCTTACGGCTTCGGTATGCTGGACGCAATGGTCAAAGAAGACATGCCTCACCAGGCATCCTCAGTGGATCAGTTTAAAAAACGAATTTTTAACTTGATGCAGCAGGAGGGAATAGAGTACATAGGCCACCAGAACAAACAATCAATGGAGAAACTTTACTGGCAGGCGCAATACTGGTGCCTCCCACTACAGATACCAGACGCAGAGTTATTCTGTCTTAACGCTGTCAAAGCACAGTACACTGGAGCAATGCCGGTGGTGAATAAGATCGGAGCACTGAGAAACACCGTTGGAAGATATATCAAGTACACGGAGTTCGCAGAGGGTAACCTGTTTGTGACAGAGGAGAACGCTCATGTTGGAGCACTAACCTGGAACAGTGTTGTGGAGGACTACTGGAGTAAAGTTATAGACATATAAACACAATGGAGCTTTAAATGAAATATTCAATCGTTATCTACGCATCCGGTATGCCTTTCAACGGCGACACAATACCGGAAGGGAAATCACTGGGCGGTAGTGAGTCAGCAGCTTACTACATGGCTCAGGAGCTTGTCAAAAAAGGACACCGTGTAATCCTATTTACGAACACTGATAAGAATGGTGTTAAGGATGGTGTTCTCTACATGAAGATCGGAGTGCCGACGGAACAGTGTCCTCTAGGGGAAGACTTCACCAAATTTGCTAAGAGTGTTCCGCATGATGTGATGATCATTCAGCGACACCCGATGGCGTTCTTCAATTCTTACAACTCAAAACTCAATCTGTTTTGGACCCATGACCTTGCTCTTAAGAGAGGACAGAATCAGTACAACGCACAGTCGTTTAATGTTGATCGTGTACTGGCAGTGTCTGAGTTCCACAAGAATCAAGTGCATGAAGTATGGGGCATCAAGACCGACAGCATCTCTGTTCTCAGAAACGGTGTTGACTGGAGCCTCTACGAGAATGCTTCATCGGTACCTGATCAGTTAAAGATAGACTCCAAGACAATTCTATTCACCAGTAGACCAGAGCGAGGACTTGAGTATCTAGTTGCTCCAGGTGGCATCATGGAAAAGCTCATGGCAGTGGACCCTGAAGTCAGACTGATGGTGTGTGGCTATGACAATACCCTGAAAGAGATGGAGGAGTATTATCAGAAACTGTGGCAGCGGTGTCACGAGCTACCGAATGTCATGTTACTGGGACCGAAAGGAAAGGGTGAACTGGCAGAAATAGAGAAGAAAGCGTGGTTATATATTTACCCAACTGAGTTCGAAGAGACGAGCTGTATAACAGCAATGCACTCACAAGCAGCAGGAACACCTTTCGTTGCAGCTGACTTCGGAGCATTAGCAGAGACTCTTGATAACGGTGGTGTGAGATGGGTAACAACTGACCAGGGCAGAGTATCAGTTGATAACTTTGTCTTAGCAGTCAGAGAGCTACTTGATCACCCCGACAAGTGGAGACGACTCAGAGCAGACGCTCTCAAGAAAGGTAAAGAGTATAAATGGACACATTCCGCAACTGAGTTGCTGTCTATCATAGGACTGGAGTTCGAGAAGTCACTCAAGAACAAGCACTCAGTGGTTGAGCACCTGCTAACATATTCAGATGTCCAGGGAGCGAAGCACTATATTGAGAACAACAAAGACACTGACTTTGAGGATGAGTCAGACCGGATCAAGGATGCATGGGGAGCGATCTTTTTTGACTATAAAGGATTCTATGACTCCACAACAAAACTCCTGATCAGTAAGAACCTGCACACCTGCCTCGGTAACAGCAACTACTTCAATACGGATGACAGATTGAAGCAGGTTGAGAAGTTCCTCGTTAAACTGGAGCCTGGGTCAAAGGTATTGGACTATGCGTGCCTCTTCGGTCAGCACACAACACACTTTGCTGAGAAGTACCCACAACTCAACTTCATCGGAGTGGATACTGCCAAGTCAGCAGTCGCTGTTGGTAACAACTACATCGCAGACAGAAAACTGAAGAATGTTCAACTGAAAGTGGTGAGTGACCCTGATCAGTTATACCTGCTCGACACGAAGTTTGATTTCATTTTAGCAGGTGAACTAATAGAGCATGTACTGGAGCCTCACAAGCTTACAGATGGACTGGAAGCACACCTCGCAGAAAACGGCACTGTGTATATGACCTGCCCATCAGGGGTCAGTGACTCCTACAGTGAGCACGTTAAACTGAAGGAACCAAGTCAGCACATCAACCACCTGACTCAGGACAAGATTTATGCGATGCTGGAAGGTAAGGTGGATCTTCATGTTGATCATATTGCCTATGGTGATTCGAAAGACAACCGGAAGCGTGGCTCACTGATGTTCAGCTGGAAACAGAACAAGGACAACACGCCATCAATACCGATTGATCACGCAGAGCACTTAAAAAAGCTGAAGCCGGAAGAGACACTGTCAGCTTGTATGATATGTGAGCCACACAGTGAAACACTCGGTGGAACACTTGAATCCATCAAGAATATCACATCTGAGATCATCATCGGAATTGATAACAAGGACGGTGACTGGAACGAGGGGGTCACGTACTCCACAGCATGTAGATACACCGACAAGATATTCCCTATCATGACACCATCGTCTATTGGCTTCGATGAAGCAAGAAACGAGACTGTCAGTAAAGCGAAAGGTGACTGGATACTCTGGATTGATGACGATGAAGTGCTTCAGTGGCCTGAGAAACTCAGAAAATATTTAAGGAGCAATTGTTATGATTCCTACGCTATTCACCAACATCATATTTCCGCCGAGCCTCCAGGTGTTATTAAAACTGATTGGCCTTGTAGGGTCTTTAGGAGCAATCGGGGCATCCGTTTTTATGGCGTTGTTCACGAGCATCCTGAAACGTCTCTAAACGAAGGAGCTGGCCACACGTTCCTTATTCCTCAGACTGAAGTTGCGATCATGCATTATGGTTATGACTCTGAAGCAACCAGACGAGACAGGTTCTTAAGGAACTGGCCTCTGATGTGTTTGGACAGGAAGAAGTACCCTGAACGTAATCTGGCGAAGTTTCTGTTCATCAGGGATCTTGCACACATGAACCGTTTTGAGTTTGAGAGGACCAAGGTAATCACACAGGAAATGGCGGATCGAGCGCAGATGGGAGTTAACATCTGGAGGGACTTACTCAAAGATAAAATGTTTAGGTTGCTAAAAGACTCGCTTGTTTATTATTCTGAATGTGCTGATTTACTAACCAACGGAAACACGTTCAACTATGAACTGGGAATTGCGGCTAATAAAAGCGGTATGGGTGACAAGTTAAACGGGTCAGCTTTACCGAGTCAGCGAGCTAAGTTCATGGATCAGGATGATGCGTGGCAGTTCACATCTGCTATGTTTCAGGAGAAACTTAAACCTCTGTCAGACACGAAGTACATCTGACACTACCAAAATTACTTTGCAATAATTGATTATTAACGAGTTATAGTTTACTTTATGATAATCCGGTAGTGTGAGAGCCTGTGGATGGCGAGGAAACTGATAATATCTTTGTTATTCACAGGCAAGTCATGGCAGTTGTAGCATACGCAAGTTACTCAGAATTTACAGCAGTGTACTCGGTCCGAGGCATCACACAAGATGACCTGGAGACGTACTGGCTTTCTTACGGAACACTCAGAACTGACGAAGCTCTAGGCGGTTACTTCTCCACACCCTTCTCCAGCAACAACGAAACAGCAAAGGATCTGTCCATCCATCAAGCGTACCTGGGAATTCAGGCACGGCAACGAACAGGACAAACAGCAGACATTAAAGTTAAAGAAGAGATTGAAGACAGACTCACCAGCATCAGATGCGGTAACACACCACTGATCCTGACAGACGGCACTGCTATGTACGCACAGACAGCGAAGGTAGATGCATGGAGCACAACTCAGGAGTTTGAAAACACCTTCAATCAGTTAAACCCTATTTTCCAACAGAAGGATACTGACCAACTGGAAGACTTACTTAACAGGCAGCAATGAGTTCTGTAACACTAAGAGTTGATAGCAAGAGTGTCATCAACTGGGCCAAGAACGCAGGGACAGGCATAAGAGCACTGACCAGTAAAAGAGAGGTCAACCGGAAGGCAGCCTCTGCTGTAGCTAAGTGGACAAGAGCCAATTTTATAAAGCAAGGTAAAGGGACTGATAGCCAAGCAGAGGATGGCTATGAGTGGGAAGATTTAGCCGAGGTCACAAAGAAGATCAGGAGACATCAGAACCCAGGCAGGCACATAAAAATTCTAAGGGAGACTGGGAGACTGTATAATTCAATCAAGGTGAGCTCCTCCGATAAGAGCGGTTCTGTTAGAGTCAGTGCTCCATATGCTGACATACATGAGAACGGCGCAGACAATGTGATGATCAGTCGATCAGGGAAGAAGCCATACCCGATAAGGGTGCCTCAGAGAAAGATCCTCCCTGACAACGACAGGGTAAAAAGAATTATACTTCCTGTCTATGAGGCGTACATTGCTAAACATGGCGGTAAACTGGTTAATAAACGATGATATATCCCAACTCAGTAAACACAGGGATTCACACAATCCTGTCCAGTGACACAACACTGGTTAATTCAAATGTTACGATTGAGCTTAACACGCTCTATAACTTGGACCCGAACAGGACACCCTGGATCGGAGTGTACAACAACACCATGAGTGTTGTCCCACACAGAGTACAACGACCGTTGCCCTGGATGGTGACATATAGTCCAATACTATATGTACAGGACATTCGGTACGATGACGAATCAGATGTGGCAGAGAGACTCAACGATCTTCTGACCACTGCACTCACTGCTATTAACAGTGATAGAACATTAATGGGATCAGTTGACATCCTGAAAGGATGGGAGATAACACCGTTTGAATTAGATATTGATGAAGACACAGCAATTTATGCATACGAGGTAGTGTTAACCGCTGAACGGAGAGCATAATGCATGGTACAACTTTAGCGACCTGGAAACAGGTGGACGCAGAAACAATAATCGAGAGTGAGCGAGTGGAGGGATTCTTCCTGGAGGTGTTGCCGAAAATTGTCACGGAACAGGGATTCATTGCTCTGATTGTTATCGCTCTTGCGGTGTACTTATTCAAGAAAGATAATTATCATAGGAACGAAAGACGAGAGTGGAAAGATATGCTGATCGGTATGCATAAGGAGTCCACTACTGTCGTCAAGGACAACACCGAAGTTATGAGGGACATGACAAACATGCTCCATGAAATGAAAACTATCACAGAGGGACTGAGGAAATGAAAGAGATTATATTGAGTATTGTTACTGATGAAGCTTTCGTTGCGAGCTTCTCTGCTGTGATCCTGGTCCTGGCTCAGAGGTTCATGCCATCAAAGGTGCCGTTCCTGGGAAAGGTGTCTAAGACAGTGGAGGAGTTGATCGCACTGCACAATATGTCTCAGGAAGATAACTCAAATATCATAGCCAAGGCAAACTCAGAAGGTTACAGTTCAGCAGCAAGAGCACTGGAAAAGAGGCTCAGGCCATAGATGCTCGGATACGTCAGAATAAGTAGTCAGGGTTCAGCGACAACACTTACAGCAGCTGAGATAAACAGTGCTGAGGCAATACCGATTGTATCTGAATCACTGGAGCACACAATAGAGACGATCCAGGAAGAATCACTGTACGCTCGCTACTCACAGAGTCCGACTCACAGAGGTATGGAACTGTCAGATGGCGCACTGGATGTGGAGGCAGATTACTGGAACCTGGGTTATATGCTCATGGCCTCAATTGGTCAGGGAGTGAACCAGAGTTACTTTATCCTGAATGAGACACTGCTCGATACAGGTGACGGGAAGTTTGCTCACATCTATGACATGGGATCTGGGACCAACTTTGATGACAGGTATGCAGGACAACCGGTGCTACTGGAAGTTTACAGAGGACACGACACTGATGCAATCCGTTACTTTGGAATGGTAGCCACTCAGCAGGAAATAACAATAGTCCCGGGGGATCTGATGTCAGTATCGACTCAGTTCACCGGAGCAGGGTTTTCCAGAGACACAAAAGTCAAACCGTCTTACACAACGAGAGATCCTTTTAAATGGGACAACAGTTGTATCACTTATGACGGTGGGAGTGTTGTGGATATGGTGGATCTTTCGATCAGTATAGGAAAAAGCATTGAGCCTGCAGTAACGACTGTTGGATGCTCCACACCTTATAAGTTTGTCAGGTCAGGTGGTGAGGAAGTAACACTTTCAGGGACAATGATCTTTCAGTCTGACAGTTACTCAACAGCGTATGAGAATTTTGACACAAAGAGATTCTTTGCTACTTTTAATGGCCCAGGTGATTCGTATCTGTCTATCGATGTGCCGAGTTTTCGGTTCTCTTCCTTTGATCCGGTCATGTCTGATGATGGGCTGGTTGAAGCAGACTTTGAAGGGGATGCACTTTATAACACTGGATCAGGAACAGCTCTACAAATTATATTAGTTAACTCCAAAACAACTCAATACTAGAGGTAAACATGAGTGGATATGGAATGCATGGTGCGGTTTTATTCGGGCCACAGGCTTCACAAGACGCAGTAACGGTACCAAATAATTATATTGCCCTACCTATTATCAGTGAATCAATGACGACAAACATTGAGACGATTCAGGAAGGGTCAATGTATGGAAGATTTTCTCAGTCACCGACACACAAAGGAATGGTGAGTGTTGAAGGATCAATTGAGATGGAAGTGGGTGACATCACAGCAGGGTACCCGTTGCTGGCGGCTATCGGTAGTGACACTGTTGCTCAGGTCGCTGCTACTGACTTGTACACTCACACATTTGACCTGTCCTCAGCTGACGCACCAGATGACAGATGGGCATCTCAGCCGATTGCTCTTGAGGTGTACAGGGATTCAGGCGATGCCATCACTTATCTTGGGTGCGTGGCTAATACACTAGAGATGACGATAACTAACGGTGAGTTACTGACCATGAACACTGGGTATGTTGGAGCAGGATTTACAAGAGCTGCTAAAACAACAACACCAGACTACGCTGATGGCGGCATATTCAAATGGGATTCCACATGCGCCACGTATGGTGGAGCAGCCATTGTTGACTTAACAGACCTGACGGTAAGTATTACAAAGAATATTGAGCCGATGTATACATTAGTCGCTTGCAATAGTCCGTATAAAATGGTTAGAACTGATACCGAGCAGGTGGAAATCTCTGGAACGATGATCTTTCAGTCTGATACCTACATGGAAGCATATGAGGACTTCTCTGAAGCAGCATTCACTGCCTACTTCACTATAGGGACATGTGGGTCTCTACTGATTAGTGCTCCGGCGATGAAGTTTAAGTCCTTCACACCCAACATGAGTGGAAAGGGACTTGTGGAAGCGAGCTTCACTGCTGATGCGTTATTTGACGAGACAGCTAAAACTGCCTTGACTATAACACTAACAAACACCCAGGTGCCAGCATACAACGCAAGCCAGGTGTAATAACAAAAAACAATGGAGCTTAAACATGACAACTTTAGTAGTAGCAGGAGGAGCTTTTGTCCTCCTAATGATTCTCTGGATTAACCAGAATATGCCTTAACACAATGGAGCTTACGCAATGGAATTATGTATTGAAAAGGAATCACTTGACCTCGGTGACGGATTAACTGTGGACATTGAACTATTAAATGTCCCTGATTATCAGAAAGCCCTGGCCTTCTTCAGTGGGGTTGCATCAGAGAATGTTGATGTGGACAACCTGGATGAACAGGCAATGGTGTCACTGGTCAGCCAGATGAAGAAACCTGAACTTGGAATACTGATCGAGGCACTCCTCCCTAAGTATTGCTCGAACCTTCAGGGATTAAGTATCTGCGAGAGTGTGAAGCCTAAGAAAACACGACCTGGTACTATCGATGACTTAAAGAACTATGGAGCTTTTCTTAACACTTGTGTCCAGATACTGACAGCACTGTTATCAAGGTCTGTTGTATCAGCAGAGGAGGCGCAAGAGAT
>Ga0098052_1001704_pt1 | contig 13536 bp, 14 predicted proteins | sample 15_taG_FD_81591 | JGI IMG/M metagenome (GOLD analysis project Ga0098052, IMG submission 81591) | Marine viral communities from the Subarctic Pacific Ocean - 15_ETSP_OMZ_AT15312 metaG | ecosystem: Environmental > Aquatic > Marine > Oceanic | place: Pacific Ocean | collected 2015-01-18 | reverse complement strand
GCGGATGGTTCTCCCGCCCGCTCTGCAATCCTCGCGTTCCCCGCGCTCACGAACGCGCCTCCACCGCCCGACAGCATGGCCGGAATCGCGGCGTTGAGCCCGTCACCAATGCTCTGGATGATGGCCTCGTCACGCTCGGTCGGCGTGATGCCGTCGCGCGCGAACATCTCGGCAACGACAGACATCGGCTCCTCAAGCCCTTCGCTCAGACCCTCCATAAGTCCGGCAGCGATAGCGCCAGGTATGCTCTTGGCCGAGAACATCTTTCCGAACGACCACTTGTTCAACTGACCGACGACAGCACCGAACGCAATGCTGCGGGCAAGGGCTTCGGCGTGCCCCATCCCCTCGTCCTTCAGCTTGTTGAACATGGGTCCGGCTTCGAGCACGGCCGCTGCTATTGCGGATGGAACCCCGCCGCCCATTGCGCCCGCCGTGGACAGGGACGTGAATGTGGTGAGCATAGAGTCGGCCCATGCCTGCGGGTCTTTCCATGCGTCCGCGTTAAACTCAAGGTCACCCTCCGCCGATCGCGTGAACAGTTGCTTGCTCGGGGCTAGTTGTTCGGCTCCGGCTCTGCTCTCTTCGGCCAGCTTGACGAGGTCTTGCCCCGCCTCCTCGATGCCCATTGCTCGCAGCAGGCCGCCAGTTGCCTCGATGGCAGACGCTCCGCCCTTGCCAAATCCTGCGGCAACGCGACCAACGGTTTCTCTGCCCGTCTGCTCTGTCTGAAACCAAAAACCCGTCGGGAGGTCTTCCCCTTCGCGCTGCGCTTGACGACGGCGCTCGTCGATATGCTCGGAGATGACTCCGGCAACGCGAGCCGTACCCTTCGCCACGGAGATCGGGTCCGGCAGGCCGAGCGGCATTGCACCCTTTCGCATGCGCTCGCTTATTGTTTTTTCACCAAACGCCTGCTGCGTAAGCTCGTCCCGCAGCCGACCGAGAATGCTGGGGCGGTCGTCCGGCGCAGCGAATTCGGGCTGCTGCGTAGCCTCGCCTTCGACTGGCGAGCCGTCGCCCTCTTCGCCGGACGGCAGGCCGTACAGTTCGCCTATAGAAAATCCGGCAGGCGCTTCGGGCGCACCCTCCTGCGGGGTGTCCTCTTCGTCCGCGCCGAGGCGGTACATCTCACTGATGTCGAGCGGCATGCGTATCCCCTAGCTGATTAGAATGATGCGTTTTTGATCTGGTCTGAAAGCCACTTGAGTTCGGTCATTCGGTCTTTCGCAACCTTCTTGGCCTTGGCGATGTCCTCGGCCTTCACCCTCTGCCCGCCAGCAAAGCCGCCCTCCTTGACGTATATCACGCGACCTGTGCGCGGGTCGGAATAGGGGAAGGCGTTCTGCTGAATGACGCCCTTGTGAACGCCCCACTCCTCGTGAGCTTGGCGAACCTCGCCCGAACTAACATCGCCGCTATTGTCGTAGTCAATCGTCTCGGCCTGCTCGCCTTGAATCTGTGTTGTATCCATGCCTGAGATGGCGGCGCGCTCGCGGGCCTTCTGGACGCGCTCTTGTAGACGCCGCGCTGGTTCAGGGTCGACCCCAAGGCCCCCTGGAAGTGTCGCCGGATTGCGCTGATAATCGGACAGTGCTTTCTCAGCATTGAGAACGGACTGACGATCGAACGCAACACGCTTCTGCCTGCGCGCCTCCGCCTGATCCTCCAGTTCAGTGACGCGATCCATGTCGTTCCGCGACTGGGCAAGCTCAAGCTCCTTCTTGGCCTTGATGTCGTACTCTTTTTCGAGGCGCTCAAGTTCGCGAGTCTCCGACGCAACAGCCGCCGCCTCTTTCAGCTTGCCCTCTTGAATCAGCAGGGCTTGGCGGTTGGCCAGATCGACCTTGCCTCGCTCTTTGAGTTGCTCCAGATCAGCGAGCCGACCCTTGGCCTGCTCCGCCTCGCGCATCTTGCCCGCAGCCTCTAGCTTCTTAATGTCGTTCTTGAGATTGTTCTCCGACTCGTAGTCGTACGCGCCTCGGCGTAGCTCCGCCTTGCGCTCGTCGCTCTGCTGGTCGTAGTAGGCGGCGTCCTTCCGCGCTTCGGTTGCGATCTCGGCACCGCGTTCCTGTCGCTGGGCTGCCGCGCTTGTCCCTGCCTCGGTCACCGACCGCTGTCCCGCCGACTTGGCAATAGACTCGGCCGCAATCTTGGCAAGGCGCTCCTCTTCGGAAGGCGCACCTGCCTGTGCCTGTGCGCGCTCGGCCTGATTCTTCAGCCGTGCCAGTTCGCGCTTGTCGCGGGTGCTGTTGCTGCGCTCAAGGCGCTTGATGCGGACGCGAGCACGAGCAACCTGGGCGGGTGTGGCGCTGGCGGACTCGCCGCCCATTGCCGCGTCCAGTAGATAGTCCGTTCCGCCGGACGGCCCGTCGCCGCCGTCGCGCGGTTCGATGATGCCCTGATCCTCGTACCACTTGCGGATGCGTTCCTCGCGGTCGGAGAGGGCAGAACTCTTGGCGGGCCGCGCTGCGGGGGATGTGCCGCCAGCGTTGGGGTCGGTGATCACCCCTGCCTCTGGTGCCACAAACCGATCGATCGCGGGAGACTGATTTGGGGCGGTGATGCTGTTGTGAGCGCGACGCGACTCCGTCTGCCTGGCCGCAGCTACGGAAGCGCGCCAACGGCCGATGCTCCCATCGCGAATCTGATCTTTCGTAAAGTCTTGCGTCTCTCCCATGAACGTGATGCGGGCACCACCTTGGGGCGGGGCAGCTGCGCGTTGGGCCTCAAGGCGCGCGCGCTGCTCTTCAATCGTCACGCCGTCGCGCTCGCGCTCTTCCGCCAAGTCCATGCGGCCTTTGCGCCGAGTGCCATCAGGTCGGCGCGTTCCGATTGACTCCACCTCGGCCATGCGTTCTGTGTACGGCAGGTCGCCACGGCTGAACGACCCCTCGTCCGCGCCGAGAATCAACTCGCGGGAAAGGCCGGACGACGATGGGTACGCCTGCCGCTGCGGATCCTGCGCCAAGTAGGAACGAGCGCCCTCAACCGTTGCCTGCGTTGCGCGGCCACTATCGGCCAACTTTCCGACAAACAATTCTCGGTCGGTCATCGGCGGCAAATCTTCTTCTTGTGTCGGCGTTAGTGGCATTTTTCTCTCTCCCTAATCTAATCTTTGGGCGCGACTAAACGTATCATAGCCGCACTCGTCTTGACAAACCGTTTGTACACCTTCTCGACGCACGGATAGCAATGCTTGTTGGCCTCGATGTCTCGCTTGGCTATGTCCAGTTTCTCGTTTATGCGAATGACCGTGGGGTCGGTTTGGTCAAGGGCGGCTACGGCGGCGATGGCCTTTTCATATAGCTTGTGGGGCGAATACGGATCGACCATAACGCCAGGCGGAAGGGGTCCGCCCATGCCCTCGGGCGTCTTCGCCTCCGACCGCCACGGCTTTCCGTACGGGCACTCGAAGTCAACGTCCGGCACATCGTACTGCCGATCGACATTCTCGCGCCACGACCGACCGTCCTCGCGGCTGCGGCATGTGCGACATTCGCGCTCGCGCTTGCACCACTTGGTGTCGAACCAGCTTTCGTTAAACCTCTGGGTCGTCAAACCATATCCTCATTCTGTCGCCAAAGCCGCCAACGGGAGAGAAGTACGTGCCCCTAATCGCCGCAAACCCAGTGCAACCTCTGGGTGAGGGAATATCGCCTATGATGGTGCGCTTGACCGCCCACGCGGTCTTTGATGGGTCAAAGTAATTCGCCCCTTTTTGTACAAACTCGACAGCGGCCCACGTAGAGTTAAGGCCGCCAGGATAGCTCCAGTTAAGCGAAGCCGACACGTATTCCGTGCCAGCAACCTCAATAAAGGATCCCTCCGGCGGAATGTGTGCATAAACAAGGCCAGACCCGCGCGCAGGGTTGAAAGTCCTTAGATCCTCGACCGACTGGAGCGAAAGCACAATGTCAGTAACCCCACTGGGCGCGTCCCCGTCGTCAACGGATAAGACAATTTTGCACGGTTGTCGCAATTCCTCTTGGGGGGGCAGGCTAAATCGAGGGCGGACGCAGCACGTAAATGCAGGGCACTCGATGTCGAACGAAGGCTTCACGGTTGAGGCGTCAGATTCCGCAGGACACGACGAGCAGGTGCCCTCGTGCGGCGGGCCGTACATGCGGTAGACGTACCCGCATGGGCCTTGCGGGCGGGGCGTCAGGACAGCAGGTGCAGCGCAACTGTGCAGGTAGTAGTATCCAGCGTAGAGCGGCACGTCACCCTCTTCCACGCAAACGGTGCCCTCGCCCGTATTCACCCACGTGTTCTCGCTCGTCCAATAAACCACGCCATTAACCGTCGGCTCAAACTCTGTCTGGCGATTAGCCCGAACGCACCTATACCCGTACCCCTCGTGCTGAACCACGTCACACTGTTCGTATGGACCGCCCTCCACCCACGGCGGCAGCTCCCGCTTGTACGTGCCGACAGTCCCATCGAGAAGCCTGGCGACGGCCGAAGCCTGCGAGTACCCCAGAGAGTCTGGCAGCGACCCGCTGATTGCTTTCTGCGTGGAATTCTCGTCCATGTTATTCCACTGCCCCGTCGCATACACCGACCCCTCAATGACGGCTGGCGCGTCAAGATTAGCGAGCGGACTCGGGTCGCACGACATAGCACAAAACCACGTCCACTCCGTGTACCAATGACACGTCGCCGCCTCGGCCCCACAGCAACAATCGCTCGCCGCGTCCCGACCCGTCACTGTGAGCACCTGCGGAACGCCAGCGGCGTCGGGGTTAACCCTGTACAGAAGAGGCGTCGCCATTACCCGCTACTCTCTTCGTCAGGACAGTCGGCGAACCTAAACACTTCCGTGCCGCTGTCCCACTTGTGGAGATCTGTTGATCCCTGATGGTGGCTCACGGGACGCTGGTACAGCATCGCGGCCTCATAACTGTCGCCGCTCACAGGCTCGACCGTTTCAACCACGAGCTTGACGGTCTTCTGAGTTATGGGATTGGTGTCGGTGGCAATCCACTCGTCGCCACCCTCCGACTCCGAGATGTTTATGGTGTCACAAGTGTCCACTATGTCAGATAGCGTTCGGCGGATGATGTTGGTTATAACACCGCCAGCCCACGTCACCTCAAGCAGCCGACGCATGTAGTGCGCCTTCTGGACAAACGTCTCACCGGACGCAAGGAACCTCACCTCGATGCCGGATGGGTCACGAAAGGGTTTGTTGTCGGAGTCTGCCGTTAGGACGGCCACAATCTCGAACGTCCCGTCGCCTGGGGGAACGAGCACAGTGAGCCCGTCATAGCCGAGGTCGGTGTTTCGGCGCGACCACTTTCCGTCGCCCACCTGCATCGAAACCGAACCAATGGGCGACAGCGGAAGCCATGAGTGGTTGAGGTCGGTGTCTGTTCCAGAGGGAGAACCACCGGAGCTTTCGAGATACTTGTCGCTCCTGATGGACGTCTGAAACGAACTCTTCAGCGTGGGAGTTTGCGGCTGGGGCATCTCCTCGGGGACGTCCTGCACTTCATCTAGCGCGCGCTCAAGATCCTCCACTCGGTCGCGAAGGGCCTCGATCACATTGGCCACCTCTTGCGAGTCGGTCACTCCTCCTCCTCGTCCGCTTCGTAGATGTACGGGATCCTGCTCGTGTTGGCAAGCCCTTCGCCCTCAAACACGTTGATGTCCTTTGCGTCCGCCAGCGACCCAGCCTGCCAATATCCAACCGTCCGGTCGACGACCTTCTCGGCCCTGATCTGGCCGCCCTGCATAAATGACTTGCTGCCAAACAGCGCGTCCTCGCCCGTCACCCAATTCTTGGCCTGGTTGTCCGCCGATGCTCTGTATAGCTTCACCTTGGTCTTGTGCCAGATCATACGCCAGAACGTGCCGTCTGCGGCTTCGGCGGGGAAGGGCGCATTGTCGCTGTAGATAGCGGGATCGTATCCGCCAGTGGGACGCCTGGTGGTGGTGTCGAAGTCATACCCAATCTCCGTCCAGCTATTGTCGATGGCGTCGGTGCTGTAATCAACCCTCGGGACCGTGATTTTTGCCACGATGTCGTATGTCTTGTCGCCGTTGTCCCGCTCGACCAAGTTGTCGAATGCGTATCCGGTGACGTCCGGCAGCACGGCCCAATACAACACGCCGTCAATCTCGTCTTCCTCGGGAGCAGCGCCGTAGTTTGCCACAACCTGCGCGGCGGCAACCACCGCAGCCTTCTTGCTTGCGGACACGCGCGTCCAAGTGCATGTGGCCGACGCCGTCCTCTGATCCAGCGCGGCCGTAATGACGGACTTGCGCGGACCCGATACAGTGTTGTCCTCTTCTCCGTTGTCATCCTCATGCGTAAACTGCCGACGCAGCACAACCCGTATCGCAGCCTCGGGACCATTGCCCTCCGCAGTCGCGCTCGAAATGACGTGCGTATCATCGCCGTACGCAAACGCCACGGCCGTCTCGACGTCATCAATGTCAAGCCCGCGAAGCTCGATCGTCTTGGTGCTGTTCGTGCCGACGGCTTCCTGGTCGTCATCCGTGCCGTAGCTGCTCGACTGCGCCGTGTTCTTAAACTCGGCAGTGTCGTTGCCGAACGCATTCATTTCCGGCCGTGAGTAGATGAGCCTGAACGTGCCGACGTTCGTCTCGGGGTCGCGCACAAACTGTCGGTCTGCCAGTTCAAAGTCAGTGGCATTGCCTACAATCCATTTGCCCGCGCCTTCGTCCACATCGGCCGCGCTGGTGTTTAGCAGCGTTTCTGCCAGCGCCTTAGTGAGCGTCTCCATGCACGCGCCCTTACTGCCTTCAGACAGCCACGGGAACACGAGGGTGAGCGTGGACAAATCAGCTTCCCACACGCTAAACGACGTGGAGTTGATGCGCTGCTTCTGCTCTTGCACCTCGGGGGCGAGTGCGAGGATTGCCGCAGAAACGGTTGCGCCATCAGCCGTCGGGGCGATGTGGGTTACTTTCGTCAGCGGTTCGCGCAACGTAGCCGTGTTGTCGTCGCCCCGCTCAACTACAATCTCTCCGCGAGCAAATGTGCCCTTGTACGTGACGCCCTCAATGACTGGGTCGGTGACGTTCGGGTAGCCGCTCTCACCCCGCTTGGCCGCAACGATCGTCTTTACGCTTGCCGTGTCGAGCATCCGCCATTCGCGAACGATGGATGTGCCACTATGTAGTCCAGTTGCGACAGCACCAGAGGCCGTGATCGTCCGGTAGCCGTGCGAGGAGAGCAGCGCATCAGCGTCCGGTGCAGTCGTGCTCGTCTTCGTGAGGCGCTGAATAATTGTGATCGATCGATCGTCCTCGCCGCGCGTCTGGTGGGTCGCTACGGCGAAAGTTGCGTCCGTGGGCTCGTCCTCTTCGTCGAGCGGCCCGTAGAGCGTCTGCCCGTCTATGACGGGGCTCGTTATGGACGTGACGTCCGTGAGCGCCACCATAATCGCGGGCGCGCTCTGGGCTTGCACGTTCGGACAGATGCGCTCAACGACGTAGCCAGGCTCGGCCGGATTACCTGTGATGCGCCCTTCGCGCCAGTCGCCATCTTGAATGGAGGAGATTAGGTCGCTCATACTGTCAACTCGTGCTGTGCCGCACCTGAAATCTCGGGGGCGATGTTGCGGATGCGGATGTTGTCATCCATGTCCGTGATGCGAATCTGGAACTTGCGGGCCATGTATGACTCGTCGGGGTACTCAGTGACCGATGTATGAATCTCTGTGTCGTAGCGACAGTAGACGCGCTTCTCGTCGCTCCAATCCTCGTCACCCGTCTTGTGCTGATAGGTGAACGTGGCGTCGTCCTCATCCGTGTGCTCGATGCCGAAGATGATGTTGTCCACCACGAACGGCGCGAATGTGTCCGTGCGGAGGGCTGGTGACGTCCACAGGAAGCCGCTGGTTGTGTAGTCAAACAACCGATCGCTCTCAACGTCGTACACGAATGCGTCCGTTCCGATGATGCGCTTCTTGTTGTAGTCGGCCTTCAGTTCTTTACCGGAGAATGCGGACGCTCCGTCGCGCACCGACCGCGTCAAGTCTTTCACGCCCGTGCCCGTGAACGCCTTCAGCCCTGTGGACGTGGAGGCGTACACAACGCCGTCAAGCTCTACGGCGTGTGAGGCGTCGGCAATGCTGATCTCTTGGTAGCAGTCTGTCTTGAACGTAAGGTCGCGAGTATCCTGGATGTTGCTAACGACGTACGTGCAGTCGGCCTTGAACACCGCCAGTTGAAATTCTCCGTACGGCAACACCGTAAGTATATCTGTGGCCGTTTCGCTAAACTCTCGAAGCGTTCGGCCGACGGGGTAGAAGTAGTTGTCATAGCCCTGAGCGCCCCAATACAGGTCGTTGTCATCCCACCGCCACAAACGATTGTAGTACCAGTAGTAGGTGTTCGTGTTCCCGTAGGCGTCCTCGATGTTGTCGAACGTCTTGGCTGTGCGGGCCGTACCCACAGGCACAGACCCCGCAGCAAGGCGCTGGTCAACGTCTAGGTCGAGCCCATACGCAGCCGGAGTGGAGCCATCCTTCAAATCCGTGGGGTCGGTCTTTGTATCCAGCCCCGCCGGAAAGTCCTTCAGCCACACAGACAGGCTATAGTCCCTGTCGCCCATAGAACTCTCCTCTTAGTAGGATGTAGCGCCGAGGCCAGCAACGCTATTATCTGCGTCGGCCTGACTGGCGAGAATTTGCTGATACCAGAAGTCGTCGATCGATTCGTGAAACCGATTCTTCAACTCGCGCACGCTAACAGCACCACGAGGAGCGGCCGACAGCTTGGTCGTGCCCATCTTCTCAAGGTAGTAAACGACGCCGTCATGCAACATAGACTCATACTTCTCGTCGAGGCCGATGGTGGCGTCGTTGAGTGAGTCGAGCCGCACAATTGCCGTCTCGATGTCGGACAGTCGATTGATGTCTTCGATCGATCGGTTGATGGCGGACACAACGGCCCTCGCGTATCGGTCTTGTTCAACCGGAACGCGAGTGCCGCTCGCCACAACGGACACGAAGTCCTGTGTGATGATGTCCATTACCGCTTGATGTAGACGGTAACCTTCGCCGTGACGCCTGTAACATTGGCGTTGTAGACGGAGGCTTCGATCTTATCAGCAACCAGGGGAATCATCGTCTCCGTATTGGCGATGTTGATTCCGGCCGTGGTTGTCGCGGTTTTGCGGACGCCGTAAGACGTGTCGGTCGTCAGGTTGTTGACGGACAGAAGCGTCCGCCCGTCTGACGTCACAACATCAACGTCCACCGTCGGGTTGGCCGTGCCGCTGAACTCAACGCGCACGCAGTCAACCCACCCGTGCAGGTCGGAGCTATTAACCTCCGCCGTGTACGAGTCGTTGGTCGATGCGTCCGTCACCGTAAGCGGAACCTCGGAAGGTCCAGCCACGGCAAACGCGGTTGTCAGGCCCAATACGGAGCATGCTACTTTAAGCCAATTGGCCATGCTGCACCTCCTTAGAGCGTATTGACGGCCGTGACGATTCCGCTGACAACGACGATCTCATTGGTGACGCCGCCGAACACGTTCGTAACTGTGGCCGAGGCCGCGTCGGAAGCAACGATGGCATCCACCGTCAGCGTAGCCGCACCCGCGTCATCACTCACAACCTTAAACGTGCCGTGCTTGGCGCTCGAATCAGCCAGCTCGAACAGCGACTTGCCGTACGCACCACCGATAGACACCAGAACGATCAGCGCCATCAGCGCACCGAAGCGGGCATGTCCGGCCTTGCCGTCGCCATCCAGATCAACACCCAGTTTGCGCTCGACGCCTTTGATCACGCTCGCTCCTACGGACGCCTTCAGCACGCCCAAAATCACAGAAATTGCTTTGCCCTGCCAGCGAACCTTCGCCGCAAGTCCATCATTCACCGGAGCCACTCGGGGTTCAGTCTTCTCTTTTGCCATTTTTCTCACCTCTTGGTTGAGGGTACTGCCCCGCCCCAGCGAATCTGGGACGGGGCGTAAACCCTGCGTATGAATTAACCCGCAGTGCCGACCATGTTCTTCCCACTGTACGCGAATACAGCGTTCATGAACTTGGTGCGCTTGGCCCAGACGATGTCGGGGTTGTCGCTCGGCTTCGTGTCCTTGGTGTTCAAGGAGATGAGTTCGGCCTCATAGATGCCGCGCTCGTCGCCCATTTTGCCACCGATCAGGAATGCAGCCGACGTGCTGGACAGGAAGTTGGACACAATAACATCGACGTTATTGATGACGGCCTTCTTGTTCAGCGCAGTGTCCGGCTCGCGATCAGCGCCCGTGATCTCCTTGGCAACCTTCTCCAGATCCGGCGGGACCAGAAGGCACTTCGGCTGGACGATGTCGGGATAACCCTGCGAGTTCTCCATCTTGCGAAGGAGCAGGCGCATGGCATGATAGCTATCATAGTCCAGAGCGCCAGTCTCAAGGTTGTCCCACGAACCACGGTCGATGTTCTCGTGAGGATGCGCGTTGGCGAACAGAGCCTGTCCGTCAGCACCCAGCTCACTTGCGAACCCGTTGTTGAAGATACCAGCACGCTGATATTCCTTCTTCCACTGCGGTCCACGAACCAAACCCTCCACCATGCTCTTCGAGACGCCGTAGCGTTCTGCGGCCAGAAGCGTATCCGTGATACGGACGCCCTGACGGTACTGGTAGAGATCGACCTCTTTGCTGAAACCAGGGGCAGGCTCCGTGTACGGAATGCCCTCGGTGTCGAGGTTGCGGGTAGGAAGAGGAAGGGCAGTTGTGACCTTCCCCATCTTGAAGTTGTCGCTCTGAGCGTCAACTGTCTCGAAGAGAGGGGCGAGCACGAGGCCGTCCAGCTCTTCTTTCACTACATCCATGACGTCGAAGTCGCGGGAGAGCTGATCGACAGCCGCTCCTGCACCACGCTGGATCGTTCCAGTTCTGTTGAATTGTGGCATTATCTACTCCTTACGCCTTGGCTGCCTGAAGCGGTGCATTGAGGAACTTGACGAGCGCAACGCCTGGGGCGCTGGTCAGGTCAAACAGTTCCGGCTCGACATTGCCCATCACGTCCACAACCTCAACCACAGCATTGCTGTTGTTGGTGTCGAGGGTGACGTAGCCCACTTCGCCTGCGGTAGCACTGACCGTGAGGCCGTACTGATCGCCAACGATGGCCTGCGTCGCCGCAGCGTCGGTGCCGTTGTTCTCAACATACACTGCAAACACGTCGTCTGCGCTGATAGCCTGAACGTAGATTTCTGCGTTCGCGGCCAACTCAGTGCTGATTTCCGTGTTAAGCACATGTGAAATTGCATCCGTTCCGTCAGACGTATCAACCGCCTTAAACGTTCCGGCCTGAGACAAGTAGAGCAGGCTGCCAGGAATCATAAGGCCCTGCGATGCGGCAATCTTGCCGATCCGCTGCGCCTGAGGCTCCTGCCCGTCGCTCTTGCTGTAACGGCTGATCTGCCGTTTTTCTGTAGCTGCCATTGGTCTTCTCCTTAGTCGCTGTCAACCACGCTCGCCGCCGAGGCCGCGAGGTCAGTTGCTTTGACCGAAGTTTTCGTAGTACGTACGTCAATCCCTGCGCCATGCTTCGACACTGCGCTCGAACGACTTTCGGTTTCGGAGTTATCCTCCTGATGCCGATTGCCTTCTCGCTCTGCCGCAGCAATGCGCCGTCTGTAAAGCTCTCGTGGCTCAACAAACAGGATTCCGCTATCACCATAACGAACCTGGTCGCGCGTGGTCGGGTCCACCACCGGAATGCAGCCCTGCTGAATGTATCCGTTGGCTACGCGAGGATTACCCCATCGAGGGATGTACTCCTTCGAGTCGTAGCCAGCTTCCTTCAAACAACGATAGGCCAACTGGGTTCGGCTATTGCCAAACTCGCCAATCTCTACTTCCGGCGATGCGAGGCGCTGCTTTCCAGCACGCTTCGCCCGCTCAATCTGCTCTTCCAGATCCTTGTCAATACCGCTTTCTTTAGTCTTCGCCACCATTACGCCGCTCCATTCTGATAACGCTCGGTCCACTGCGCGAGCAACGTGGCTTCAGCCGCGCTGCCTTCAGCATGATGTTTCCGAATGTCACTCATCCAACCGTCCATCACTTCCTGCGGAACCTTTGCAGACTCCGCGCCCGTGATTCGACCTGAACCCATTGACCCAGGAATGCGTGAGGCTTCCACCTCTGCCACGTCGTCCTTGTGGATGTCACCAACAATCTTGATGGCTACGTCCTCTGGCACTCCGTACTTCTCCTGCGCTGCCTTCACCTCGTCCCCGTACCGCTGGTACACGGGATTCTGCGAAAGCTGCAAGGCCCCGATCTGCTTGCCGAGAGCTTCAACCTGCTCCTTCACACGCTTCTCAATCTCTTGTTCGAGCGTGCCGACGCGGTCAACATATGACTTCTCTGACTCTTGGGTCAGTTGGGCCACAAAATCGACCAGCATACCTGGATCCTCTGCTGCATCCTCACGTAACTTCGCAAGTCGGGAATCGCGCGCCGTGTCAGATTCGCCCTGTGCGGGTGCGGTGTTATCCACCAACCGTTCAAGCAACTGCTCTTGGCGTTGAGCCGTCTCGCGACCGTGACGATAGTCATCGAGTTCCTGTTGTTTTTTCTGAAGTTCAGACTGGAGTTGTTCAAACCCAGCCTTGGCGTCTTCAGGTGTCTTGTACTTGGAGCGCGATGTCTCTAAAAAAAGACCGTCCGGTGTGCCGCCACTCGACGGGTCCGCTGCTACTCCACCTTCGTGAGTCCCTGCAAGGGGTGTGTCACTCATCGGTATCTCCTGTTTGGCAAGCGCGGAGTCCTTCGACACGAAGGTGTGTCCTTGTTGCCTCAAGGAGAAAGGTTTCACGTTTCTCACTTTTGCACAAGTGCAAATATGAGAAAGGCTACTTGGGGCGTGAGTCGATCGCGGCGTCCACGATGGATGGCCACGATTCGATCACCCGCAAGAAGTAGAGCATGGCGCTGTGCCTAGACATCTGGTCTGGGGTGGCGTCGATGCTCTCTGTGAACGATCGGCATTGGTCGCGCTGGTCCTCAAGCAACTCTCGCAAATTTGAGAATGCCTCAGACCCGAACATACTCTGCATGGCTGCAAGCTCAGCGTGCGTGAAGGTGACGCTGCCGTCGCCAGAGAAGTTGTACCGACCGTCCTCCCACATGTCGTCCACTATGCCACGGCTCCTTCTTGGGCGGCGATCTGGTCACCGATGTTCTCGCCCACAAACGTGGAGGGCTGACCCTGAAGCGCGTCCTGCGGGGGCTGCTGCTGGGCCGGAAGGTTGGCCGCTGTGGCCTGAAGTTGCTGTGATTGCTCGCTCTGCATGCGGCGAAGCTCGTTGATGTGTGCCTCAAGCTGTGCGGCCCGCTGCGGGTCGGCGTCTTCACCAGCCTTGATGGCGTCCTGATAGCGAGACAGCACACCCTCTTTCACTTCGATGTGAACACCGAGGTTGATGCCAGGTTCCGGCTGCACAAACTCACCCTCGAACAGGATGCGTCCGGCCTCTTCGCGGGCGCGGTTGACGCTGTCCACAATGTCCGACTTGCCAAACATCTGGCTCGCCTC
>Ga0098052_1001701_pt1 | contig 13541 bp, 31 predicted proteins | sample 15_taG_FD_81591 | JGI IMG/M metagenome (GOLD analysis project Ga0098052, IMG submission 81591) | Marine viral communities from the Subarctic Pacific Ocean - 15_ETSP_OMZ_AT15312 metaG | ecosystem: Environmental > Aquatic > Marine > Oceanic | place: Pacific Ocean | collected 2015-01-18 | reverse complement strand
TCCTGTCAATAAATATCGTGAATCGGTTATGGTTGACTTGAAATATATAAGGATGATGGTGCAAAAAAACGAATCACAACTCGAAAAAATAAACGGTAGGGTTCGTGAAAACGAAAAAAGTATTGAAATGATGAAAGGTATCGGCTCTGTGGCTGGTATAGTATTTAGCGGTATAATCGCTTGGCTTTTTAAATCAAGATAGGAGTATAATATGGAATGGTTATCATGGTCTAATGGTGCTTATTTAGCGGCAATAATGATAGGTGGATACATTACCTTTGCTGCCGCAAAGTATAAAAAAGTTTTAAAAGAAATACAGGAGGCTTTAGACGCTTATCACGAAGCCGCAAAAGACGGCAAAATAACAGAAGAAGAGCGCGATAGGATTGTTAGAGAAGTATTAGATATAGCACAAGCTGGTATTAAACTGTTCTGGCGCTGGTAATACTGGTATAGCCAATGTTTGAGGCTTGTAGGTATAAAAATGGGTTATGCCCATGCGCCGCTACATCAACATACGATCCAGACACATCTACATATGAAGGGTTGCCATATACTTTTTGCGGTAAAGCAACAGGAGCTGATAATAGGGTTTCGCAATTAGATAAGTGTTGGGATGATATGTCAAAAGGGGAAAGAACTAAACATTCAAAAACAACAACTGAAAGAGTAATGACAAGGCAAGGTTATACCCTCAATAAATACACAAAAACTTGGAGAAAAGTTCTGTGAGAAAATCAAAGACGATTAGCAAGCATGATTTGATCCGGGGTATAAAAAACTTAAACAATTCTGTTCAGGCTATTGCGCGTAGATTAGATTTAATGGAAAAGAATTTTGGGCATTATGTGGAAATGAAAGGTGATGTTAAAATATTACAAGATTATCGAGAAAATAAACATAAGGGGAAAATATCGTGGATGCAGCGTTTAAAGAATTTATTGTTCGGATAATAGAGCGAGAGGGTGGCGATAGGCTAACACGCGATCCAGACGATCCCGGAGGCACTACCAAGTTTGGAGTAAGCCAAAGGGCGCATAAAGATGTTGATGTTGAAAACTTAACATACGACCAAGCAGTAAAAATATATTATAAACAGTATTATAAGCCGTCAAAAGCAAACAAGTTACCAGCCAAACTCCAAGAGCAATATCTGGATATGATTGTTAATATTGGTTATCCTAATGGAGTTAAGGTATTACAACGAGCGACAAACGCAAAAGGAAAGGATAAACTGTTAGTTGATGGTAAGATTGGACCAAAGACTATTGCAGCTGTTAAACGATCAAGACTTGAACCAGATAGGCTTGCCGCCTACCGTATTCTGTACTATGCTAAACTTTGCCAAAGAAAACCAACATTATATAAGTATTATTACGGCTGGTATAGGCGTACTATAGAAGTATAGAAGTTTATTTTGACGACACTATCCTCTGTAAGAAAAGGATTTTTAGGTGAACAGAGGGTTATAACCGATTTAATAAAAAAAGATTTATCTGTATTTATGCCAGTAGTAGATGACATAGGAGTAGATATGGTAGTTGACACTTCTATCAATATATATAAGGTGCAAGTTAAAACTATATACACCTTAAAAAGTAAAACCAGCATTGAGGTTAAACTGGATAAACATATTGAGGGGGATCATAAGATTGATATTGTTGCTGTGTATTATCAACCTAAAGACATAATTGCATATGTACCATTTGCGGATAAGAGTAGAATTAATTTAGCTTTGCATACCGCAAAGAATAATCAAAAATATAAACGATTATGGTTCTACGAGTTTATGGAATTTCCACCATAAAGCATTTCTTTATATAAATATTTCTCAAGTTTTTTTAGGAGAAACCATTATTTCTCTTTATATTTGGCGCGAAACTATAAGGTATATATATGATTGTAAAGAAAACAAGCGTCAGAAAAATGTTCAATGAACGTAATATCCAGATCAGCGATGATGCTGTCAAAATGATAGCAGACATGGTTGAACGTGACATAGCGAGGATGGTAATACGTTGTATTGAGGGGAATGTAAAGAGGCTTACACCCGACATTTTATATATTGCGCTCGGAAATTTACTTGGAACGCACAAGGAGTAACAAATGCAAAACAGAGAAGAGTTCCTAAAGGAACGAAAAGCTGGTTTGGGTGGATCAGACATCCATAACCTGTTTAATTCAGAGCCGTATGGGTGTGCGCGGAGATTGTGGTATGATAAAACCGACCAAAAACCCGACTACCCAGTTGTTCAATCTAATGTAATGACCAGAGGACATAAGTTAGAACAATTAATCCGCGATGAATATGTAGAAGTCACAGAGCGTAAAATTCGCCGTGTTAATCGTATGATTGTTAATAAGGATCATCCGTGGGCAATGTGCCATTTAGATGCTGAAATAATATCAACTGATGATCGTGGTACTGGCGTGTTGGAGTGTAAATCTGTTGGTAGACCTATGTATTATAAAATACAGGAAGAGGGTATACCTGATTATTGGATATGGCAGATACAACACTATTTAATGACAACTGGTAGACAATGGGGTAGCTATGCGATCCTATGGGCGGATAACTGGGAGTTTATTTATTTCGATGTATTGGCAGATAAGGAACTTCAAGAACAGATTATTGATAGTGGGGAGAAGTTTTGGAAGATGGTACAGAATGGTCCAGCGCCAGACAGGTTAGACATAAAAGATAAAAGATGCAGCTTATGTGAATTTCGCAATACCTGTCAAGGATCAAAACTTATGGAGTTAGCTGGAGATGATAGTGAAGAAGTAGAACACGATAATCGGTTTGATGAATTAATGAATGAATATTATTCTTTGAAAGAACTTGAAGATGAGGCTAAAGAACTGGCGATTACCAAGAAAAAGGAAATTACTGACCTTATGGGTGATCGTGTCTTGGTTGAGTGTAATGGGTTTCGTTTATATTTCAAACCTGTTGAATCAACCCGGTTTAAAAGTACCGCCTTTAAAAAAGACAATCCTGATTTATATGAGAAGTATGCTTATAAGAGCGTAAGCAGACCTTTTAGAATCAGATCAATATAGGAGTTAAAATGAGTAACACAAGTGTAGTGGTTCAAGATTTCGAGTTTTCACAGAGCGAGGTCGAAACCATAAAGGAGAACGTAGCAAAGGGCGCTACTGATAATGAGTTAAAAATGTTTTTACATCAATGTAGTCGCACTGGTCTTGATCCATTAAGTAAGCAGATTCACTTTATTAAACGCGGTGGAAGAGCAACAATACAGGCTGGTATAGATGGACTTCGCGCCATTGCTGAACGCACAGGGAAGTATGCTGGTAATGATGATTATGTATATAATGATACAAAAACTATGTACGAAATGTCATCTAAAGGGGAACTTCCTAAAACTGCGACTGCAACAGTATATAAGATCGTAGATAGTGTCCGGGTAGAGTTTTCCGCAACTGCATTATGGGATGCCTATTGCCCACAGGGTAAAGAATCCTTTATGTGGAATAAAATGCCGTACCTGATGTTGGGTAAATGTGCCGAGGCGCTGGCTTTACGTAAGGCATTTCCTAACGACTTATCCGGTATCTATTCGACTGACGAAATGCAACAGGCTGACAATCAATCGGTGCTTGTTCCTACTATCGGCGGCATAGAAAAACAGGACAAAAAGCTCAAATCAAAGACAGAGGATAAAGCCAAAGCTCTAAAGGAAAAGGTTAAAAAAGCAAAGGCGAAGAGCGTTGAAGAGCCAAAAGAAACTGATCCTTTTCCAGATGATCCCGGCAACGGATTGATGACAGATGAACAACGCAAGGAGATTGTTAAGTTAGCAGAACATCCAGCCTGTAAAGAAGTAAAAGATAAAGTAATAGGTTGGCTTGATATTAGCGTAGAGAACCATACGTTTACCGCTGCTGATGAAACGATAAAGAAATTGAAGGTTAAAATTCAGGAATGAGATATTTTGAGGTATCAGTCAGGACGTGGGTGTCTGCCGACTTTAGGTCTTTAACGCAAGACGGACAACTATTGTGGTTGTTCTTTCTTTGTGGACCAGTAAAAACACCCCTCCCCGGCTTCTATAGTGTTGGTGCTGGTGCCTGTCTTGATCACCTTCGGTGGTCTGTTGATAAATTTCAAAATGCTATGAAAGAACTAAAAGATCGCAAGATGCTTGTATTTGACGATCAGCACAATGTGATCTTTCTTCCTAAATGGGCGAAATACAACAGACCACCATCTAATCCAAATGTAATGAAGAGTTGGCTTTCTCTTTTAGAGAATATTCCAGATTGTGAATTAAAAAAAGAATATATTGAGGGTTTAGCGGTGGTAGTACGAGAACTTGATAAATCAATTCAAAATGTTTTTGACCGCTGGGTTCGGTTATATGGTATGTCAGTAGAACCAATAGAGGATATGGATATTGATTATGAGTTCTGATTTTGATAAACCATTTATTAAAATGTCAGATGATGAGAAATTAGCCTATTCTCGGCACATTCAAGGAAAATACATAAAAGACTTCAATAAATACTTAATCGAGCTAAATAACGGCAGAATATCGCTTCAAAAGATGCAAATTAAGGAATGGGTAGAAGCATTGCGTAGGTATAGACCTCAAACCCTTGAAGCTGGGTGGAAAGGCTTTATACAAACCTTACGACCAACCTATCTTCCATCCATTGTAGAGGCAAGGGAGCATTTTAAAAACTATACTGTTCCATATAAAGAACCGGAAACAGACGATGTTTCGATGGATAGAGGCGATTTTAAAAGAATGATAGCTTTATGTATGGATTATAGAAAGGATGGTGCAACATTGTTCCATCAAAAGTGTATTGCGTTTTGGCAAGAATTAGCAGATAAGGAAACAGATGCTAATTCAAGGTATGAACACTTAAATTCTGTAAAAACACATAAAAGAATGTTAAAAAACTTAAAAACGTCTGAAAAGAAATATAATCATAAACCTCGGGGAGATAAAAGTCCAATATGAGAAAAGATGTAGCAATAGCATTAAAAGACATGGCGGATCAAATCGCGATCCGGTATTCTAAAAAGTCCAGAGCGCAAAATGTAAGTGATGAAATATTTACAGTAGATGACATTATTCCCTTATCTGCACAGGGAGCGATTGTTATTTTTAAAAAAGATAGCGGAAAGAAAGCATTGGCTCATTTTATTCACGTTGATCACCCTAAAAACCCATTCTGGCAATATTATTTTGTAGGCGCACAACATTTTATTAATTTGCACCAGCTGGAAAAGGTGTATGCAAAGGTAGAAAAACATAACTTTCATTTAAACTTTAAATAAGGAGTAAGTATATGGTTATTCAAATTGCTACTTGGATTAATGAAATGTTAATATTTGGGATTGCTGGGTGTATATGGTTGGCTTTAATTGGATTGTCGGTTTTATTGTTAGGTCATATCGTGGAGAGAGTAAGGGAATGGATAACAAACGAATAGAATTTCCAGAAAAATATTTTATTGTTGATGGCGGTGAGGTATCTGGACAGATCAAAGCAACAAAAGCAGAGATTACTTTATTATGTAATGCGCTTCATCACCTTATTAACACACCATTACAGACAGAACCGGTTAATAAAGACTGGAAGCTGCCATATATAAAACTATTACAAGACTATGAAAGAATTAAGAGAGGTATGATAGACTATGAACAAGACCAAGCTCCTCCCGGTCAAAATTAAATTACCATACCGCTACACGCGGAACAATATGTCAGTATGCTCTGTGCCGTACTTCATTGTACCAGATCATATTCAATACTCAATAAAGGAGAAAAAAACGAATGGCAAAAGAAAAAACCTACATTAATAAATGTGCAATTAAAGAACACAAATTTGACGATGGTGGAAGTGTATTAAATTGTGCGTTTGGCGTAGATGAATTAAAAGAACACGCTGACGAGAATGGTTGGGTGAATATAACCATTTCACAGCGTAGAGAACCCAGCGATAAAGGGAATACCCATTACGCCTACAAAGATGATTACGAGCCTAAAAAAGACAATAGCGGCGATGATCTGCCGTTTTAATATTGGCTATTAGCTTTACTATTGATCAAGAGCCGAAGGCTCAAAAACGGCATAAATTTGGTAGGGGTTTCGTTTACGATCCTTCCAAGAAGGATAAACAAGCGCTCCTCCCGCTAATAAACCAGCATTTAAAGGAACTCGATCCAGCTGGTCCATTAAGCGTTACCCTTACCTTTTATATGCCTATTCCTAAAAGTTACACAAAAAAGAAAAAGGCTTTAATGCAAGATGAAACATATCCACATACGAACAAGCCAGACATTGATAATATGGCAAAGTTTTATTTAGATTGTTTTCCATTTGACGATAAAGTTATATATAAAATAAAAGCGCGGAAATTTTACTCTCCGCGCTCTCGGGTTGAGATTGCTGTGTCAGTTAAAAAAGATAACCCTAACGATCTCCAGTAGTACCGCCGCCACTATTATCGCTGGAAGTAGAGATAATATGCGTTCCACTATTTGATTTAATTTCACGAGGTATGTGTCCTTTCTTTTTGTGCTGGTTCAGTTTAAAATTAATATTAATCAATCCTTGTTCCTGTTGATCCAACTTTCCCATAACTTTTAATAGATCGCTTTTTATTATAAGCAGCTCATCTTTAAGCAGTTCAATCTGCTTCTTTTTTGGCATCCATTTCCTCCTTTGCATATTCTTGAAGCTCCTTTTTATCTTTCTCATCGAGGCTCTTGTACTCCTTTAAGAAGTCGTTGTTTTCGTTGAGATTATTTATAAGATACTTTAGAGGGGTTATTTGTTCACTCATTTGCTTCTCCTTTTTTTATTAAAAAACATTTGCCTCATTCCACCACCACCCATTTCCATTTTCCTTAAAAAATTTTCTTCTATCCTTAATATATTTTGGATCACTTGTTGGATTATTACCACCTTTATATTTCCACTTCTTTTTATTTCTCCAATCATAATCACTACTTGCCATTATTTTACCTCATCTGTTAAATTTTATCCCACCAATTAATTTTATTGCTCATTAACCTTCTTAATCTTCTATGAGCTGAACCATTGTTTTGTATTCGGTTTTTAGATAATAGATGTTGATATAATCTAATAAGTCCTGTTTTTGAAATATGGTTATTCGTATTTTGTATTTTATGCGTTTCTCTAATCATGTTTATCCTTTATTATATTATTTACTTATTAGCAAATACCCTAGCCAATATTTTGAACAATCATTAAAAAATATTTTGACAGGGTTTGTTATTAACTGTCCGTTAGCGTTAATAAGAGTGCAATTAAAATAAAAACCAGTAAATATTCGCTTTATTGGTATTAATAGATGGTATATATTTAATTTTTTCATTTTTTATCCTTATAATTTAAAAGGGAGGCTATACTACACATACAACCTCCCTTGTTCACCAAGAACATTGTTATTCTAACAATGCCTTATCTGTTAATACAACTGCATCACCAACAATGTGATCAGGCGAAGTTAAAACTGACTGATTCGGAAACCATAGTCCTGTTGCCTCTACATTAATTGGTTTATTTTTCAATTTTCCTTCTTCATCCATAATGATATGCGTTTCTCCGAGTTCTGTTTCAATCGTTATTACTTGAATATAACCTCCAACCATTTTTTGTAATTCACTTAAAGATAATTGACGATCTTTAACGTATGTGGTTTTCGGTGATTCTACTTTTGTCATTAATCACTCCTTGTTTTTAAGCATACAGCAACGCTTGTATTTCTTTTTAGATCCACAGTAACAAGGAGAATTGCGCTTTGGCTCTTTTCTTCCTGTTATTGGTTGTAACGCTTTCTCCATAATCGTTATACCATTTAAGTGGTCTATTTCATGCTGAATTGCTATTGTTTTTAAGTATTCGCTATACTTTGGGCGAACACTCCCAGACTCAAATGTGCCTGTGGCTGTTTTAACCTTAATCCATCCATATCGGACCACTTTCTTTTGTTTCTTTGGAAAACTCATACATCCTTCGGAGTCTGCTCTAATTGGATAGTCTTTTTCTATAATCTCTGGATTAATCAAGATTAAAGGTTCATCATTTGGATTAATATGGACAACGGCAACTCGGTAGCTTATGCCGATCTGGTTTGCTGCCATACCAATACAAATAGGTTTATTGTTTTTAATTTCTTTTATTAATTGTTTTGCGATCCTTTTACCGCGCCACCTACTTACCTTTTTGCAAGGCTGGTGTAATAAATCGTGGTCATGTGGAATAAGAGTATTTTTCATTTAACCGCGGAGCCTCCAAGAGTGGACTTTTTTCCCATAACTTCCCATTACCATAGTACGAAGTTTTAATAATTTTTTATCGTCTGTTAAATTGCTTATGGCTCTGCGTATTGAAGTTAAAGGATAGCGCTTATTATATTTCATATGTATTTGTTCCTGTACATCGTGAGGCGCAAGACCTTCTAAAGTATATTGTATTCTTTCCCTAAATATATCGAGTATCATATTCTCCTGTTTGTCGGCTTTATTCCAAGAGATGGACAGGGTACCGCCTTCCTCTTTATTTGTGTTATAATACGCCATTATTTCACCTCGCTTACCATTTTAATTAAGAGTTTACGCTTTTCTTTTGGCAATTCGGTTGTAGGAACCCAGACCTCTGAATGATCTCTATCGTATTTCCATCTATTAAAAACATCTAACAATAGTTCCTGTACGCTATCAAGTGAATATATATATGGATAATTTGCTTGTTCAAATTCAAAGGTTCCACTATTGACAAAGAAAAGAACATAGTCTGTATTATATAATTTCATTATTCCGCGCCCTCCCAATTAATTATTAATGATTGCACTTTATCAATTACCCTGTCGAAGTGTTCGCAAGAGCAAGGATATTCGCCCTTATCGTCTTTTGTACCTCCTTGTGATTGGAATATATCTTGTTTACAAACGTGAAAATCAGCATCTCTTAACCCTTCAATATCTTTTACTAATTGCTTTGCGATATTTATATTAAAAATGTGATTATCATCACCTTCTATAATAAACTCTGATTGTTCACTACATTTAGAACATACGCCAAAATATGTATCATCGTACATTTTAACGCCGTGAGCATACCCAAGAGAAAACAACGGTTTTGCTTTGCAACATTTACTTATCATATTATTTACCCTCACTTTCTAACATTTTTTCCCATGCTTCGGGAATACAATTATTACAATAAATATTTTCATCAAATTCCTGTCCATATAGCGCTGGTTTGCCATCAGATTCAAATGATCCAACTTTACTGCATTTATTACATCTTAACTCATTTACATAGCTTTCTATAGCATATTCAAGCGTATCCCAACTAACACCAAGTGAAGCATCATGTCGGCGGTGTATTTCCTGTAAAATATACATACATTGATCGTCTGTAAGTTTTACTGATACCTCCATTTCTTTTGCCTTTTCTTTTATGTCATCAATACACCATATAATCGCTATTGAATTTTTTTCATTATAGCCGTGTTGATAAATATATTGTGGCTCACTCATATTATTTGCCCTCCGCTTTATCTATTATTGATTTAATTAAACTCTTAAAAGACATATTTGACTCTGGTATATCACATAGTTTATTTACAAAGTCCTCGCTTGTACCAACAGCCGCCGCGTTAACCTTATAAAGAAACGATAACATCAAAGGCGCAGCCGCTAATAAATTAGCTAATTTTTGCGCCTCCTCATCGCTTCCGTACACTTCAGCGACCTGTTCACCATCTTTTTTGAGTATCGTGAACCCAGAGGCAGATAAAGACGGCGTTGGGTGGGTTGTTAGTTCGATCTGGTTCTGTATATCATATTGCCGCGTTTCTAACTTATGTTTACGCTCTTCTAATTCAGACAAGACCTCATGTATTGATTTTTGATTGTCTTTAGTCGGTTTAAAATTGGTGCAAATTGCCTCAATTTCATCTTCTATTTTTTCAATTTCCGAGCTAACAATCTCAAATTTATTACTTAAATGTTGCTCGGGTGTAACTGCTGGCGTAGCAATTATTATATGATCATCAATAAAACTCATAATATTATTCCTCCTATTATAGTTTGTTGATTTACGCACCATTGGCGCACCATTGGCGGACTGTTAAAAAAATCTTTCATTAAAATATAAAAAAAAGAAGAACCCAGCGACCAGCTCAAAGAATGAACCAGCCGCCGAGTTTGGGCGCTTGTCGTGGTCGCGTCTTGTGGTCTGCGGAGACCATCGGCGCGGGTGGTAGTTGTGGACACCACAACAGGCGCGGGGGTTTTTGTAGCGTGTCTAATTATTTTTTACCGCGTTTTCGCATTGGTATTAAATGCATATTAGGAGCGCCGCATTTTTTATTGTGTTTGGCGCACTTTGGACAGCTGGGGAGCGCTTGCCAGCCTTCGGCGGTTTTCGCTTCGTAGCCGTCAACACGCCCCAAGCTATCGGTTTTTTTATGACAATAACCACAGTAAAACAAACTACGCCCTCCAGATCGGCTTTTCTGCGCGTTTGTCGGTCATCGTGTAGAGGCTTGAAGCTGAACTTTGAGCTTGAAATTTAACAGTAATTCCAATCGCTTTGGCTATTTTCTGCATTGACTCAAAGCCGCACGCGCCGTCCAGCGATACTTCGTAAGGTGTGGACTCTCCGCGCTTATAATACGCCGACAATCCGTAATATTCGCCGTGATGGCTATATGGTCGCCTTGATTTAGTTTTAAGCCTTTTAAAGCCTTTTCCCGCTTTATCGGCTCGCGATCCTTTCGGCGCTATGCTATAACGAGAACCCGCGCGGCGGTGTAGCTTAATAAGCCGCTCTTGGTAATATTCTTCGAGGAAATCACCAAAGGCGCGCCCCTTCATATCATAATTACCGCCGCAGTTGCTCGCGAGCTTTTCACCGCGTACCCACAGCGAGCAGATATTATATCCATAAGTAGCCGCGCCGCGGCTGGTCGTCCATTTAAAAAACAGGGTTGAATTATTAAGGTCATAATGTAGGGTTTTACTCATTGTTTGTATCCTCCTCTGGGATTGCTTCTTTCAGTTCGTCAACACTTCGAGAAAGCCTTAAAACCTCTTCTTTAAAGGATGTGAGGAAAGACTCGCCCGTGATGCTGTCATAGTTGACAACGTGGGCGGACTTCTTTAAATGCTGGGTTTCTAATACTGCGAAGTATATCTGCATCGCAGCTGTCCAAGTTGGGGTAATATCTATGGTAATTTTCTTTTTTCCGTCCATCACTTAACCTCATAAATTAAGTAATCAAGGACAAACGGCAACGAAACCGCCAACAGGTAGCAAGAAAGCACCACAAGAGGCGGAGCGCCTACGGAAGCGCCAAAGAATGGCACAACGTGCGCCGCTAATAAGGTGATGATGATATTATATAAGCGGGTTTTATTAGTGTTAGACATCGCTTTAACTCCTTTTTGGTTCTTGGTGTATTAAGTACAGGAAAGGAGCCAGAACCCCATAAAATAGGGCGCGTCTTGTTCGGTGTGTAGCTTCTCGCGGCTTTCATTGGCTCAAATCCTCGCCTTTAATGTACGAACCGCCACCATTAGCCGCAATAATTAATTTGATGCGGTACAAGTCCACAAAAACACACCGCAAAAACGGGACCGATTACAGCGCACACCAGATCGCATTAAAACAGCTACCACAAGCCGCAAAACATAAAAAAACCGCTTAAATATTACCCAAGCGGCACCCCAGACGCGCCGAAACTGTGCCAGATCAGCCGCCAAGCGCCGCAATTTGACCACTTGAAACTGGTTTTTTCTGCTCAACGAACTTTGCCATTGCGGCTTCACTTTCGATGGGGGTGGGCGCACAGAAGTAGCCTTCCATAGATTTTTTTAGTAATTTTTGCTCAATTTTATTACTTTTCCTCTATGATTAATGATCAAATCAAAGCATATGTTGCCTATTTTATTTTTTTATTTATAATTTTATTCATAGTTGGTTTTCTTGCTAATTGCGATGGTACTTCTATCTGTGGATACGATATTAATAACTTATGAATAAGACCGATACTGCACGCTCATATAAGGCAACTGTTTTAGATGACAATGCTATTATCTCACTTAATATAAAGTGGCTTGTTCAAGCGATCTGTGTCTGTGCCGCATTGGTATATGGTTATTTACAGATAGAGTGGAGAATACAAGAATTAGAGCGTAATATGATGGTTGCAAAAGAAGAAATAGAAAGTTTAGTATCAAAGCATATTTTAGACGAAGAAGAAGCTCGTGAGCAATTAGAAGAGCGTGTATCTTTCTATGAAAAAGAATTTAATATAAATCCCTTTAGTTGGAAGAAGAAAAAAAGAAAATAAGATATTAGCCGGGTATATTCGATAACATAACGAGGTATGTGTGTTTGGCAAATGAACAGTTGGCTCTCGGCTAATAGTCTTATAGAGATATAGTGTCGTTAATGTCGAAAGGATATAAATGAACAAAGAGATTGTAAAATTAATTGAACAAAGACTGGAAAAGGGTAAAGAAGAGTACGATGAAGAAGTTAATCCGTGGGATGGTAGAAATTGGGAAGTAGAAGCGTTAGAAGAGATATTAGATGGTATGGTATATATTGCTATTGCAATTTTAAAGGTTAAAGGGGAAAAGAAGTAAGTGTTAGATAAACCCTTAATTATTATTACTGGAAGCCTTACATTAAGGGTTAAGTAAAGGGTTACCGTAAGGCTCCCTATATGTATATGTATATGTATATGCTTATGTATTTAAGTGGTCCACTTAAAAGAAATTGAATTTATTAATAAAAATTTTGTAGATTAAATAGTGAAAGTACATTGCCGCAATAGGTCTTTTGATGTTTTTAAAAGATCAGAGGCTGATGCTACAGGCATAGTGTACAGTGCAGATTGGCGTAACGCATCCGAAGGAGATTGGATACTTACAGCTGATGATATGGTTTTACGAGTTTTAGGAAGGAGAATATGCAAAAGGGGAAAAAACAAGAAATCAAGTCACCTAATAAGAACTGGATATGGAGAAACCCCAACGTACAAACCTCAACTATATGCTCGAAAACTTCCTGATTACGAATGGGATATTCGTTACAAAAAGAATTTAGTCCGGAATGTTAAACCTACTGCACTTCAATCTGCCTTTATTCAGCAACTGGTTGATAATTTTGAACCGAACGATAAGGGTATGTGGAGTATTCCAGACCTTATTGATTCCTATATGTCTGTTTATTGCGACAACAACCCATCTACGGCTCTTCGTAGAGCGTTGGCAATATTACGAAAGGATAGTGTAAAACAAGTTATGTCAGAATTAATGAAAGATCGCTTTGAAAATATTGGTGTTGATGATGATTATGTAGCAAACAAGTATAAAGATTTTATTGAAGATGTAGGCGCACCAGCCAGCACTCGTTTACAAGCATTAAACCGTGTTAGTGACATACTTGGTCACGTTAAAAAGGAAGAAAAAAACACGGAACAAACTGTATTTATGTTGACAGATGGGGATAAAAAACTA
>Ga0098052_1001700_pt1 | contig 13543 bp, 13 predicted proteins | sample 15_taG_FD_81591 | JGI IMG/M metagenome (GOLD analysis project Ga0098052, IMG submission 81591) | Marine viral communities from the Subarctic Pacific Ocean - 15_ETSP_OMZ_AT15312 metaG | ecosystem: Environmental > Aquatic > Marine > Oceanic | place: Pacific Ocean | collected 2015-01-18 | reverse complement strand
TGGATCATTTTCTGGTAGTCAAGTAGATTGTGGGTTGTATGGTACTGGTCAGACTGATCTTCCCGGCCAGGAGCCCGGTGGTGGTGGACCAGGAGAACTTCATTGGATTTCTACAGGTTGTTGTTCTGGTTCCGGTGGTTCAGATCAGGATGGTGAATGTGAAGATTGTGCGCAGTGTGAAACTGCATGGCCGTGCCACATGTGTGATGGTTGTAATGATAGGGAGACCGATGGTGAGGGTGGTACTCTTCCCGGTGATTGCGGAACGCCATGCGCAAGAATAGCAAGTTTACATCATGGTGCAGTTGGGACCGGTGGTGGTGGCAAAAATCCATGTTTTGGGTCAGGCCGAGGACAACTTCGACCCGAGGCTGGGACTCAGGGTCGAAGTTGTCCAACGGGCTCATGTGGGAGTAAGTGCCAAGAAATATGCGGTCCGTGTTTTGATTTGCCTGGTGAATGTTGCGGCGCATTGCCTGGCATCGGTGGTAAGACCCCAGATTGTTTCGCCTGCAAATGTGAGGACAATGGTGAACCATGTTGTCTGTGTAGTGACCCCGATAGTTACGGGCAGTGTCCCAACGTGTTTTGTTCTGAATTTGGGGTATATAATTTTGAATTGCCAGGGGGATATCCCGGTGATTGTCCGTGTGACTTGTGTGAGTGTGGTGTGTGTGGTGATGAACCGTTATTATTAGGAGGTTCCCCTGCCGACACAACCTATGTCAGATTACCAAGTGGTGATTGTATTTGGATGGAATGTTCTGGGGATGATTGTCCTTTCCCAGAATGTGAAGAAGAATAAATATAATTATAGGAAACTAGTAAAATGAGCATTCAACACAGATCAAAAATAAAATCAGCATTTAATTATAGCGAAAATCTTTCAGATTTTGGTGCATGTTGTGATCCACATGCAGACTCTGCTTATGGCTCTACTTATCTTGATTGCATATCATCTGGTGGGTATTTCCAAGGATTAGAAATTGGAGATGATCCAACAAGTGTTGTATGCCCAGACATAGCAGATGTTGCATGTTGCTGTTCATGTAGTTATGTTGAAAATTTTAATGAATTTTTTAGTGAGCCAGATTCATATATGGGAGGTATTTCTGAAACTACTTTCTGTGATTGTAATAGTAAAGGTGGTATATGGGCAGGTGTTCCTTGTGCAACATTTGATAGTATAGAATTGGTAAATAGTTTATGCAGAAGTCAAGGTCCAGACAATGATGTTAGATATCCTGCTGCTTGTTGCGTTAAAGATCAAAGCAATAACGAAACCTGCTACAATGTTTGCTCAGATGTAGAGTGTTTGGAAAAATTAAATAACGATCCTTGTTGCCCAGAAAATGGAGAAGATTGTGAACCAGAGCAATTGTGTGGTTCATATCAAGTAAATTCTATATGCTACGAGGAAGCAGTTGGTGGTTATGAGCCTGCTGATTGTTATAGTGGTACTTTTTATGGTCCGATGGGAGCAACAAGAGGAAGATTAACAGGTTTATGGAATGCAGATAATATTACGGATGAAAAGAAAAAAGAAATATATCACACTTCAGTAAATCGTGGAATAAAAAGTGCAAAAGCATCATCATGTGTATATGATGAAGATAGAACTATAAAATGTGATGTACTAAATCAAAAACTATGTGAAACAAAAAAAGGAATGTTTGCTGGTTTTGATCAATCCTTTGATCCTTATCTTTGTGATTCTAATAGATCTATTGGTATGATGGATTATAAGAAAAATAAAAAAATAAGTTCTAGTAATATTTCTGAATGGAAAATCGGTAATGATGTTTGGAACTTAGGAACATATGCTGGTATATTCTATACAAAATCTTCCGAGCATGGGAGAGGTGTAGAATGTGAAGGTAATTCTGAAACCGGTTCTGGGGTATCATATTATTCTAACACCAATGAAATTGAAGATTCTGGTTCAAAGAAATATGCAATTATTGTTGCACCATATGAAATTACTTCTGCATCTCTTGGTACAGATTATAATGCAAATGCTACAAATTCACTTTGGAATGCAATATTAAATGATACCAATTTTTCATATTCTAACGTAAAGAAAATAATCAATAATTATTATGATAATACACATGTTAATTGGATCATTCCTTCAAAAGATATATTGGCTTTTATTCATAAACAAGTGTACTCTTCAGAATTTCAAACGAATTTGAAAACGTACAACAATCCCCAAAAGAACTTCATTGAGTTTAACATGGGATATTATTGGTCATCCTCATTATATAAAGTAAATAATATTCGTTATGCGTATGTTCAAAAATTTGGGGAAAAGAATAACACATTTGTATCTGTGTGTAACCCCCGTAACTCCTCCCACAAATTAAGACCAATATTAATGATTGAAATATATTAATTTTTATCTTGTTTTTTGTTTATTGGGAATTATAATAAAGTTAAATTATGGAGATTTAAAATGAGCGATGAACCAACCGAAGGTGAAGTACAATTCCGAAAAGTTCCCGCAGATCCAAATAAGAGGGGACTGAAGAAGAAATTAAGCATGATTCAAAGTTTTGCTAGTGCTTTGGCTTCTAGAAATCTAAACAATCAAAAAGCAAACAAACCAATAAAGCAACTTAGGGTTTTAAGTTGCTTTGGTAATCAAGGTTCTGGTGGACTACTTCCTCCTTGTGAACACTTATTGGAAAGTAAAACTGAAGAAGGTAAACATTATTGCGGCGCTTGTGGATGCGGAGATACGAAAAGAACATGGTTGATCCAAGAAGCAGATGAATATAGCAAATTAGATTACCCAAAAGTTGCATGTCCTTTAAATATGCCAGGTTTTGCTAATTACATTGTAAGCACTCCAGATGAAGCAGATGAACCAATTACTAGAAAATACTACATCGAGAATGTAGATTATGAGGTCATTGAGAAAATTCCAGTAAAATTAGGAAAAGAAGCAGAACCAGAAGAATAAAAGCCATGCTATTTAATCAATACTCCTGATGTCATTTTATACATATTAGAAGAAACATTAGGAGTATTTTTTATGTCCATATCTTCTAAAGATGATCTTATTGCCTATTCTTTAAGATCTCTGGGTGAACCAGTTATAGAAATCAATGTTGATCGTCAACAGTGTGAGGATAGGGTAGAAGATGCCTTAGATTTATTCTCACAGAGACATTTTGATGGCGTTGAGAAAGCATTTTTCAAGCATCAAATAACTCAAGCAGACAAAGATAATTTATACATCGACACCAGCAATTTTGGTCCAATTAATGGTATTACCGGAGATGCACCAACGGGTACTGATATAGTTTCAGTAGTGAAGGTGTTTCAGTTTGGAAACTTTGCTAACATGAATATGTTTGATGTTAGATATCAAATGGCTCTAACTGATTATTTTGGTATAAATAGAGGATTGGGAGGCAACAGTTCAATGGGACTGGCTAGATACGATTCCACCAAAAGATATATTAATATGATCCAAGATATGTTCCAACCAGAAAAAATGATAAGGTTTAACAAAACAACAAATAAATTACATTTAGATACTAGATCAGCAGATCTGACTCTAGGTAATTACCTAATGATAGAAGCATATGTGAAATTACCATCAACCACATTCACTGAAATATACAATGACATATGGTTAAAGAAATATACCACTGCATTAATAAAAAGACAGTGGGGTCAAAATATGTCAAAATTTGATGGAGTGCAATTACCGGGCGGAGTCTCACTACGGGGTGGGGAAATATATGCACAAGCGGCAGAAGAAATAGAGAGAATTGAAGAGAAACTTCAACTTGAATATGAATTGCCTATAGATTTTATGACAGGATAATTAGATGGCAAGAAATCCTTATTTTAAAGAATATCATGGGGAACAAGACCTCATAGAAGATCTTACCATAGAAACAATAAAATCTATGGGAAAAGATATGATCTATATTCCAAGAAGTCTTGTTAACGAAGATAAATTGTTCGGAGAAGACACTACATCTAAATTTGATGAAGGTTATTCTTTAGAAATGTATATTCAATCTGTTGATGGGTTTGAGGGTGAAGGTGATATTCTTGGAAAATTTGGAATAGAAATAAAAGATAGAATTGAACTTATAATTTCAAAAAAGAGATTTGAAGAAGAAATAACCGTATATGAATCCATCACCAGACCAAGAGAAGGTGATTTGATATTCTTTCCTATTAGTAAAACTCTGTTTGAAATTAACTTTGTAGAACACGAAAATCCTTTCTATCAGGCAGGAAAACTCTACACTTACAGATTGAAATGTGAGGTATTTACCTATAGCGAAGAAGAAATTGATACTGGGTTTACGGATGTTGATTCTATAGAAGAAGCAAGAAAGAAATTTGCTGTTGAGTTTGACCTCGGTACAAGAGTAAGTGATTCTGCATATACAAACTTCTTTGAGGGTGAAACTATATTCCAAGTTTCTGGAACCACTGGTTCTAGTGCATCTCTAACAGATGCAACATCAACAGCAGTTGCTATTGATTGGGAATCCACTCTCACAAAATTAACTCTTACAAATATAGTAGGAACAATATCCACAGCATCAGGTGAAACCATCAAGGGTGCAGTCTCTGGTGCAGAATATGAAATTAATAGTAGCACAACAACTACACTCATTATTCCACATGAACCTACAGATAATTTACCATCTGGTGACAACGAAGACTTTGAACTTCTAAGAGATCAAGATTCCATCTTTGATTTCACTGAAGTGGATCCATTCTCGGAGGGTGATTACTGATGTTTACTCAATTCTATAATGAATCTATAAGAAGAATGGTAATTGGATTTGGTTCTCTGTTTAATGATATTCGTGTTATCCGCAAAAATGTAGATGGAACTACAAAAGAAACTATTCGTGTCCCTGTTGCATATGGTCCAAAAGAAAAATTCATAAGAAGGATAAACGAATCCAGTAGTATATCGGATGGATCAAGAGTACAAATAACACTCCCCCAATTGGGTTTTGATATTACGGGATTTAATTATGATAATACTAGAAAGACAAATAAATTAAGAACTAGATCATATACACCTTCTGATGGTTTGTCATCTTCTTGGAATTATAATGAAGTTCCATATAATGTTTCTTTTGGTTTATATGTTTTTGCAAGAAATCACGATGACAATCTACAAATAGTAGAACAAATTCTTCCGTATTTTACTCCAGAGTTTATTGTTACTCTAAAAATAAATGATATCAATAATAAGATAGATGTTCCTATTGTCCTAAACTCTGTAAATACTACAGAGGAATATGAGGGAGATTTTGATACTAGAAGAAACATCACTACGACTTTTGATTTTTCAGCAAAAACATACATATACGGTCCAGCCAAATCTTCCAAGATTATTCTACAATCAGAAATTGATATATTTGGAAGTTCAGAGAAGTTTGGTTATCCCGTTACTGGCGCACACGATCTTCGCATTGGTATAACTGGTGGATTCACAGGTGAGGGATACACCGCAGGTAATAGGGAATATTATGAGCAGTATTATGAAACCTAAAAAAACAGTGAATGAAAAACTTTCAGATGCTTTGGAAACTGATTTTATAGAAAATCCCAAAGAATTAGAAACTAAAACAAAAAAACTACCACAAGTAATTGATAATCTTTCTCATGAAGAAACTGATTATATGTTAGTCAGAAGAAACATGAAAGATCTCATATCAATAGGTGAGGATGCGATTGATGGTATTGTTAGAGTAGCAACCGAGGGAGATGCTCCGCGAGCATATGAAGTTGCTGCTCAAATGATTAAAACAGTTTCTGAAATGAATCAAGATTTAATAGATCTTCATAATAAAATGAAAGCCTTGAAAAAAGAAGAAACGAATATATCAACAACAAACAATTCCATATATGTTGGATCAACAAGAGATCTTTTGGATTTGGTTAATGAGTCCAGAAGTTCAAAGAAGGCGATTGAGAGTGATATTATTGATATTGAGGAAATAGATGACAATTAAACAAAAAGGATATCTTGGTAATCAAAATCTAAAAGAAAGCGGAACCGAGATAGGGTTTACCGAAGAACAGGTAAAAGAATATATTAAATGTTCTCAGGATCCTATCTATTTTATAGAAAAATATATTAAGGTAGTTTCTCTTGATGAAGGTTTAGTTCCATTCAATTTATATGATTATCAAAAACATATAGTAGAAACTGTTGAGAATAATAGATTTGTTATTGCAAAACTTCCAAGACAGAGTGGGAAAAGCACAACTCTCATATCATACATTCTTCATTATGTTTTATTTAATCAAAATATGAATGTTGCGGTTCTTGCAAATAAACAATCTACTGCTATGGAAATATTAGGAAGGCTTAGATTAGCATATGAATATCTTCCTCTTTGGTTACAACAAGGAATAATAGAGTGGAATAAAGGCAGTGTTCAATTGGAAAATGGATCCAAAATAGTTGCTGCTTCAACTTCTGCATCTGCCATTCGTGGTGGTTCTTTTAACCTCATCTTCCTTGACGAATTTGCTCACATTCCTATGAATTTATCGGAAGAGTTTTTCAGTTCAGTTTATCCTACTATTACTTCTGGTCAGAAAACAAAAGTATTGATGGTGTCCACACCAAATGGTTTAAATATGTTTTACCATTTTTGGCGAAACGCAAACAAAAAAATTGGTGAGGAAGGGAGAAATGAATACATTCCAATTGAAGTTCATTGGAGCCAAGTTCCCCAATACCCCGGCGGACCTTTACGAGATCAAGAATGGAAGAGAGAAACAATTGCAAACACTAGTGAAGAACAATTTCAAACAGAATTTGAATGTGATTTTATTGGATCACAGAATACACTCATTTCGTCTAGTAAATTAAACTCTCTTTCTTGGGTTACTCCTAAAGTAAAAAACAAAGATGGGTTGTGGATATATGAAGAACCAAAAGAAAATCACACATATTTTATGACAGTAGATACCGCAAGAGGACAGGGTTTGGATTATAGTGCATTTGTTGTAATTGATGCAACACAAATGCCATATAAACTTGTTGCGAGATTTAAAAACAATATAATTGCTCCTATGGTATATCCTACAGTTGTTTCTACAGTTGCAAAGCAATATAATGATGCTCACGTTCTAGTGGAAGTTAATGATATTGGTGGTCAGGTAGCAGATATTTTACATGAAGATTTGGAATATGAAAACCTTTTATTTTGTACTCATATGGGAAGAAAAGGGCAAATAGTATCTTCTGGGTTTGGTTCTAGTGGGAAAGGAACAACCTATTATGGAGTCAGGACATCATCGGTAGTTAAAAAATTAGGATGTTCTATATTGAAAAGTTTATTAGAACAAGATAAAATAATAATTGAAGATATGGACACAATAAACGAGTTAACAACATTTGTTGCAAAATCCCAATCATACGAAGCAGATAATGGATATAATGATGATTTGGTGATGTCGTTGGTTTTATTTGCTTGGTTAACCAGACAAGATCATTTTAAAAATTTAATGGAATCTGATATAAGAAAAGAAATATATAAAGAACAAATAAAAAATGTAGAAGAAAAACTGTCTCCGTTTGGATTTATAGAAACTGGAATAGATGATGAAGGAGAATGGGATGGTGAAGATCGATGGTTTAAGGTGTGGTAAAAAGTCAAAAACTATAAATATTCTCGAAAGAAATAGTAAATTTTTATGTTTGAAACAGGAAATCTACTATTAATATTAAGATATCTTCAAGGAGCCCAACATGGCTAGACCAAATGTAACAGTATTAATAGATGATCAAAGTTATGTAGTACCAAATTCTGAATCCGGTTCCTTAGTGCGGGGTGGGGTATATTCTTTTAATGGGTTGGTATTAGCATTAGGAAACACTGCTGAAAGGCAACAAGGACTTATGGTGGTAAGCACTCCAAATGATTGGATTGCTAAGTTGCAAACTAGAGAAGCCACAGGTGTTGTGCCAGATAACCAATATCATTATACCGGTACTCACGCGGCAGGAACTACAGGTGCAGCGTGGCCATATGGACCTACTGGGAACTGGCAAAATGAGTGGTGGGCAGTCCACAACTACCTCCAATATGGTGGTATTTGTATTGTTGGTGCAACCGGTACTGACTCAAACAGGAGTGAGCCAACTGCTGGTGCTAACGCTTTAGCAGATAAATCCATTCCACTTGATGTGATCTTTGCAGCAACAGGTGGCACTTCTCAAGTGAATCTAGTTTCTACTGTTGCTAGTACCAGAGGAGATTGTATCGGTGTTGTCCCAGATTCCACAATAGGTCACCACACCTCCACGCCAACCAGGCAAGGAGGCGCTGATGAGTTTAATGTTTGTGTGTTTGGTAAAAAGAAACACTTAGACATTACTAGAGGTACAAACAACGATGGGACGACAAGTTTAGTTAGCACAATCTTGTGCCCAGATGTTGCTGGTGCCATTGCAAGAACAGATAGGGATGCAGCACCTTGGTACTCACCTGCTGGGTTCAAACGAGGATCAATATTAGATGTAGTAAGACTTGAGTATGATCTTGATGAGGGTGAACAAGACGTACTGTATGACTTAAAGATAAATCCTGTAGTAGCATTCCCCGGTGAAGGAACTGTTCTGTTCGGAGATAAAACCGGTGCCGCTAATACTAGTACCTTAAGTAGAATCAATGTTTCCAGATTGTTCATCTTCCTTAAGAAAACAGTTGGTGCAGCAGCAAGGGATAAACTCTTTGAAGTAAATGATGCATTAACAAGAGCATCTTTCGTGAATGCTGTTACACCAGTTCTTGAGTCAATACGAGCAAGACGAGGAATCTATGATTATAGAGTTGTTTGTGACGGTTCAAACAATACGGATGCACTTATAGATGCAAATCAATTCATTGCTGATGTATTCATTAAACCAGCAAAGAGTATTAATTATATCAGAATTACATTCACAAACAAGAACACAGCCGATTCTCTAGAATGAGAATAGAATAATATTAGGAGAATTATAAATGGTAGCACCTAGCCCACAAGCACATTCCAACGCAATATCAACATTCAAATCAGCGTTTGACGGAGGTACACGACCTAATAGGTTTATAGTTACCGGGGACATAGGCAGTCAAGGGTCCTTACCCAATCCTCTTTTAGTAAAGGCAGCATCTATGCCTGTACAGACATTGGGTGTTATGCAAGTTCCTTTCCGTGGAAGAGTTGCAAAACTTCCCGGTGATCGTGCATATGCCGAATGGACTATTACTCTACTTGATGAGGCTGGAGCATCAAACGCAAGACAAAAATTTGAAGCATGGCATGAAAAGTTTAACACTCATAAGGAAAATATAACAGAGCAATCTGTAATTTCTGGTCTTGGTGAGGAATATACCACATGGACAGTTACTCAACTAGACATGCAAGGAAATGAGTTAACTGGTAGAACTATAAGATTATTTAATTGTTGGCCTGTAGAAGTGGGAGCAATTGATTTAACATATGATTCTGCTGACTCATTGACTGAATATACTATTACTCTTGCATATGATTATATTGAACGGGCACCAAATACTGGAAATGCTGCGGGTGGGGGTAATGCTGCCTCATCGAATTCAGCGGATACAGGAGGGGTTGAGTAGTGGTGAGGTGGGTATCAGTTCACCTGATTCCTTTTTTTTCTTATACATAATATGAGAAACTTTTAAAAGGATCCTATATTATGCCTCTAGATATTTTTGGGTTTTCCATAGGGAAAAAACAACCACGACCAGTTGAAACGAAAGAGAAATCTTTTGTTGCACCGGATGATTATGATGGTACATACACCTTAGAAACTGGTGGAGTTTTCGGTACAGTTATCGACTTCGCCGGTTCTATTCGTGATGAAAATCAATTAATTAACCAATACCGCACAATGGCTTTATTTCCAGAAGTAGATCAAGCAATTGAAGATGTTATTAATGAAGCAATCATTTCAGATATTCAACGAAAGCCAGTAAGATTAGATTTAGAACATATTGATCTTTCGGATAACATCAAGAATAAAATATATTCAGAATTTCAAGGTATTCTTAAATTATTAGATTTTGGGAATAAAGGATCAGATATATTTAGAAGGTGGTATATTGATAGTAAATTATACTATCATATAATAATTGATACAGAAGCACCCAGAAAAGGTATTCAGGAATTAAGAAGTATCGATCCTGTTAATATAAAAAAGATCAGAAAGGTAGAAAAGGAACAAACGCATGTGGGGACAAATAAAGTTCCCTTTGTGAAAAGGGTTGAAGAATTTTATCTTTACACAGATACCAGCAAGGATTCTGTAAATCCCACATCAAGCGCAGGGATTAAAATTTCTCCAGATTCTATCTGCTATTCTCATTCCGGTGTTTTGGATTCTAAATCTAAAAGGGTTGTTGGGTATCTTGCAAAAGCAATCAGACCAGTAAATATGCTAAGGCAAATAGAAGATGCAGTAGTAATTTACCGAATATCTAGAGCCCCAGAACGTAGAATTTTCTATATTGATGTTGGTAATCTACCAAAGCAAAAAGCAGAACAATATCTCAGAGATATTATGAATCGCTATAGAAACAAACTAACATACAACGCTTCCACTGGAGAAATTACAGACGGAAGAGATCACCTTCATATGCTTGAGGATTATTGGCTACCACGAAGAGAGGGTGGTAAAGGAACTGAAATTACTACTCTTGATGGTGGACAAAATCTTGGTGAAATGGAAGATGTAGATTATCTTTTAAAGAAAGTATACCGTTCGTTGAATGTTCCTGTTAGTAGAATGGAATCCGACAGTGGGTTTAATCTAGGAAGAAGTGCAGAAATATCCAGAGATGAAGTGAAGTTCTTTAAATTTATTGAAAAGATTAGAAATCGTTTCTGTGATATGTTCGCTCAATTGATTAAAACACAATTGATACTGAAGGGAATAATAAAACAGGAAGATTGGGATAGAATTTACCAAGATTTTAGATACATCTTCAATGAAGATTCGTATTTCACAGAATTAAAACAAACAGAGTTGATGAAAGAAAGATTAGATATCTTAAGCCAATTAGATGAATACATAGGAAGGTATTATTCTGTTGACTGGGTACGGAAGAATGTTCTGCGTCAAACAGAAGAAGAGATCAGAGAAATAGATACTCAAATGAATAAAGAAAAGGCTTTAGAGCCACCAGAAGAAGAAACGGGAGATTTTTAAATGGAAAATATAAATAATATGATAAAACATGCTTTATTAGACGATAAAGATTCATTTTATGATTTGTGTAAGAAAGAAATGGAAGAAAGAATTTCCAATAGTTTATCTGATAGTGGGAAATTGGTTTCAAAAAATCTTCTCCATACTGCGGGTATAGAAGAAGCAAGAAATGCAACAACTTATTCTTTCCCGTCAGCATCAATCGCAAAGAAATTTATTTCTGCTAGTACCGATATGGGAATTAATAAAAGATCATTTTCTTTAAATTCCAACAATGTATTGGTTTCTGAGATTAAAAACAATGAAATGAAAAAAATGCTTGAGATGCTTGTAAAGGATATGAAAGGAAAATTAAGAGAAGAGTTTTCATTCATTAACGCCATTAAAGAATCTTTAGACTCTAATTCTAGTTCTTCTTTTATTACAGAAGATGGTTCAAATATACATATTAAATTAGAAGAAGCAAAGTCATTTTCTGCGGTTCATGATCTTCTTAGTGATGAAAATCAAACTAGGATGCGGAACCTAATAGAGAAGTCAGAAGACGACTACAACAAAATTATTGATTTTTGTAAAAATCAATTCAAACAAGATTGAGGAATAATTATGTTATCAGAAAATATCCTAAAAAATCTCTCACAAGGCAATTTAGTTCAAGCCAAAGAGGAAACCGAAAGCCTTTTATACCAAAAACTTAACGATGCTATTGGTAATTTTGAAACAAACTATATTTCTGATGTTTATTCCCAATCAAAAGGTGTAGCATCAATTGTTGCTGAAAAGAAAAAAGCCAATGATGACGAGGAAGAAACCAAGTATGCCAAGTCTACTGATAAAGAAAACGATTCAGAAGATGATTCTGGTGAAACACTTGATCCTGTAGGAAAGGGTGATGATGATATAGACAACGATGGTGATTCTGATAGTTCTGATGATTACTTGAAAAACAGAAGAAAGAAAATCGGAAAAGCAATTGATAAAGATGAACCTGATGAGACTAACGAGCAAAGTTCTGAATTACAAGAACTTGCTCCTTTGGCTGGTCTTGCAGTAAAGGGTGCTATGATGCTAGGTAAAGCAGCATTGTCGAAGACAGGAATGGCTGCTGGTGCTGGTTATATGGTAGGTAAAGGAAAAAAGGATTGGAAACAGAAACAAGCAGAAGTGGGTGAAGATACATTGGATGAAATTTCTCCTTTGGTTGGAGCGGCCGCGGCAGCAGGTGCTGGTTATGTTGTAGGTAAAAAAGTAGGAAAAGATAAAGAAAAGAAAAACCAAGTAGCCTCTGAAGGATGGAAAGCAGCAGGAGCAGGAGCCGGTGTTGGTGCAGTAGTGGGTGGTCCCATAGGTGCAGCAGTGGGTGGCGCTCTTGGTTCTAGAGTAGGTAAAAAGAAGAAAGAAGTGAATGAAACAGACGCTGAGTCAGTACGGCAGTCGGCCCGGGCACACGAACGTGCAGTTGGCGCAAAGCCAGGAACAAATGTCTCGGCTAAAGTTAACGGTAAGACATATGACACAAGTATAAAAGAGGGCGACAAATGAAACTAATAACAGAAATGATTGAAGATGTCCAATACCTAATTGAAGAGGATGATGGTGGTAAAAAGAACCATTTCATTCAAGGTACTTTTATGCAAGCAGAGCAGAAGAACCGAAATGGTAGAGTATATAAAAAAAACATATTAGAAAAAGAAGTAAATCGATATGTTAAAGAATCGGTAAATAAAAATAGAGCAATGGGGGAATTGAATCACCCGCAAGGACCAACTGTGAATCTAGATAGAGTTTCTCATATGATCAAAGAACTTAAATTTGAAGGTAATGATTGTGTTGGTAAAGCAAAACTTCTAGACACCCCTATGGGAAATATTGCAAAGAATTTAGTAAGTGAAGGCGCACAACTTGGTGTATCGTCTAGAGGAATGGGTTCATTGGAAGAAAAAAAGGGTATCAATTATGTAAAGGATGATTTTATGCTTTCTGCTGTTGATATTGTAGCAGACCCATCTGCTCCCGGTGCCTTTGTAAATGGTATCATGGAAGGAAGAGAATGGGTATGGGAAAATGGCATCATAAAAGAAAAAGACATAAGTTCATATCAAAGAATGATTGAAAAGGCAAATGTTAAAGAGTTACATGAAAAGGCACTATATGTCTTTAAAGATTTTCTTTCAAAACTGTAATTTTAATACATAAAACATAGACTGATATAATAGGATTGTATTATATATGGATAAAAAAACAACATTAGATCTTGTTGAATCTCTTTTAGAAGATGAAACTCTATTTGAAAATGGAGATCATGATCATGATCATGAT
>Ga0098052_1001696_pt1 | contig 13577 bp, 16 predicted proteins | sample 15_taG_FD_81591 | JGI IMG/M metagenome (GOLD analysis project Ga0098052, IMG submission 81591) | Marine viral communities from the Subarctic Pacific Ocean - 15_ETSP_OMZ_AT15312 metaG | ecosystem: Environmental > Aquatic > Marine > Oceanic | place: Pacific Ocean | collected 2015-01-18 | reverse complement strand
TGGATTGCGGTTATAAAGAGGTCATGCTCTATCTTCTGTCAAGAATCAGGAATATGATCTGATGTGTTATTGCGCGCATTGCGGTACGTTTATCGAGGATGAGGTCGTCTTGCTTATAGGGTGTCGGACCTGGGCCCAGTGGCGGGGTGACGCCGTGCTTTGCCCTAATTGTGTTAATGGCGGGCTCGGGTGGTGCTTCTCGGCCTTTCCGACAAGGGGCGGCGATTTCCTTAAGGCCCGCAGGACGGCTACGGAAATGTTAATGGCAACGCCGGGATGAATGCCGAGATGCCTTATAGATACCAGTGCTTTGAGTGCGATGCGGTGCTGATGAGCGAGACGCCGCAGATAATCTGCCCGGACTGCAGCGAGCTGGCACTGGAGCACCAGCCGCCGGACTTTGATGAGTTTGACGACCTGTTGCTGTTGAAGACGACCTGCGTTCATTGCGGGAACTATCTGGAGTGCGAAGATGACCAAAAGGCGCTGGTCCAGCTCAAGAAAGGAGTGAGGGAATGGGTGTCGACCGGTTACAATCCGGGAATGTCGGACGGCATACCGAGAATCTGCCGGCGCTGCTATTGGGGGAATTAGGATGACGGCTTCAGAAATAGAAGACTGGGAGAAAACGGCTTCCGAAGCACTTCGTTTGGAGGTAGAGGATATGGTTATGGCTGAGATTGAGGAGCTTGATCATTGCGGGCATTGCGGGCATTGCGGCAGGATCATGGAAAACGAGGTTCCGCCGGAGCCGTTGCAGCGATGGGGCAATAAGCCCATGCATGACGGAAGCGGCGTGCTTTGCCGGGCGTGCTATTTCGGATGCTGATTTTCCACTTAAATGCTGCTTTTTCTTTCCGAAAAAGAGGCCTAACTGTACCAGGGGGAATTAGTTGTTGACAAAGGCGGGAAAATGACCGATAACACCATTACCGCAAGGATCGGTCCGGGAGCATTGTGGTGGGGTTACGAGGAGTCGCCTGGGAATACCCGGGGGCCCTCAACCCCAAGTTAACAACAACAACGACAAAGGGATTGCGATGCCGACTAAAACGCTCGATATAGAGCCTCCTTATATCCGTGACGACGCTTACGGGCTTGCCCTCTACGAAATATACCATTTGAGGTTTACCGGCCTCTGGACGCTGTTTAAGCGCGGAATAACCGGCTTATGCTGCGATAAGGAGGCCCCGATGGTTCTTCAGGAAGTTGCCGACATTGCCAGCGGACCGGTTGCCGTGCCGCAGGAGGGGGTCGACTTCGAGAAAGGCGTTCTGCCGACCCTGTCCGACCAGGGGGCACTCCGCTGCTCGATCGAATTTCAGGGGCTCAATAAGGATAACAAGGCCAATGACCGGCTGATTCTGCGCGGCATGATGTCGGAGATTCTCGAGAACCCCGCCGAAGAAGAGCCCGGCGATCTGGCGGTGGCGATCTGCAACACGCTGGCGAAGAACAATTATCTTCCCTTCCCGTCCTACAGAAAGTTTTCCTTTTCCCTCCTGGACCTGAGCATGCGCTTTGTCGGGCAGGACCTGATGGTCGAGGTTGCGGTGACCTCCCATGCCAAGTCATCCGATTCGATTCTGCCGGTTCCGGCCAAGGCGGACGGCTCGCTTGATCTGGAGCTGATTAAAAAGCTTTCAGAAAAAGGAAGGGTCTGATGCCGCGTAAATATAAGAGCAGGATCCTGATTGAAGAGCGTATGCCCGACGGCGGGTATATCGAGCTTCCGGGAACAAAGAAGCGCAACTTTCAGACCGTTACGGAGGCCGAGGAATACATTAACGACCGCATTCAGATAGGCGATGTATGGCGGGTGGCACGGGTAACGGCAGTCTATTATATTAACCAGGAGCTGGTAAAACGATGAGTAATAACACAATAGGAGGACCTGCACAAACGGGCTATACAGGGGTTCCAAACATTAAAGCCCCGCAGGGTCATTCGGCCTCCGGCCTTCCTAGCGCGAACGCGACGCCCTCGGCAATGATTCCTCCGATAACGATCGATATCGACGGATACTCGGACACCCTTTGTGATCTGAAATATCTGCGCAAGATGGAGCAGGTCATGAAAACCCATTGCAACCTGATCAATATGGAATCTCTAAAGGAAGCCTTTGATATGTCGCCGAAGGTGCCCCGGGTTCCGGACCGGATTATGGGATTGAGTCTTCATGATCTTCAGTCCTACGCAATCCAGATTGATAATCCTGCCGCGCTGATCTGCGAAATGGGTCAGGGCGAAAACAGAAACGAATGGAACGAGCTGATAGCAAAGGCCTGCAGCGCCTACATCATGCATGCCCTGATGACCGTCAAGATCCTGCCCTGCCTCTGGAACGGGGATGTTTCAGCCCTGCTGTTTAACCGGGTAACAACATCAGACCCGCTTAAGCCGGGCGGGATAAATAATGTTGCTATAGTGGTGAAGCCGATTCGTTTTATCGAAATGCCCGTGGAAATACCGCACGATGAGGCCGGGCGTTATAACATTCAATCCGCAAACGAGGCGATTCTCGCAACGGAATATTCATAACCAACAAGGAGCAGTAAAATGGCAGAAGGAGATCAGTTCCCCGGAGAAGGAAAAGACTCGGAAGAAGTAACCGAAGGCAAATGGGCCGTGGCGGAGTCCGATGGCGAAAGCCTGAAAATCCGCAAGGAAGGGCTTAAGCTGCTTTCCGAGGCAGACAGATGGATCAAGGAAAACATCAAGGAGGGTGAGGTGCTGGTTTCCATCCGCCTTGGCATTCCACGGAAACTCGAAGTCAAGCGCGTGCTTTCGGAGGTCGAGCTGTAGCGTCAGTTTGACACACTTGTGATCCCGGATTAAGAGATCGGCTTTAAGAGCCGGTCTTTTTTTTTTGGAGAACTGTATGGCAATACCCAGAGCGAATCTGTCCCAGGAAGTATCCGTCCGCCCTTATGTGGCAGAACCGACCGCCCGCCTGTTCCACCGCGACCGGGCCGATGTAAGAGGACTGATGGGGCCGGTAGGAACCGGAAAGACCGTGGTCTGCTGTATGGAGGCCTGGCGGAGGATCCTTGAGCAGCCGCCCGGGTCAGACGGAATACGACGGTCGCGCTGGGCTTTTATCCGAAACACCTATCCGGAATTAATCTCAACAACCATGAAGACCTGGCAGGACTGGGTTCCGGATGAGCTCTGCCATATCAATATGTCTGCGCCGATCACCGGCAAGATGCGCTTCCGGCTGCCGGACAAGACCACCGTCAAGGCCGAGATTATCTTTATCGCGATCGACCGCGCAGAGGATGTTCGAAAACTCAAGTCCCTGGAGCTGACCGGCGCCTTTTTAAACGAAGCCTCGGAGCTCGATGAACAGGTGAAGAACATGGCGCTGCAGCGTACCGGGCGTTACCCGGCCAAGATTGACGGCGGGGATAAGTGCTGGACCGGCATCATCATGGACACCAACCCGCCGCCGGATGACCACTGGTGGCACGAACTTGCCGAGGTCAAGAAACCTGTCAACCACAGCTTCTACCGTCAGCCGCCGGCCATTCTGCCGGTTTATCCGAAAGATCCGTCCGACCCACCTGAATACGTCCCCAACCAGGGCCAGGTAAAGGGCATCCCGCCCGCAGAGAACGTGCAGTGGCAAAGCCTGGGATACGAATACTGGCTGCGTCAGGCGCACGGCTCAGACCCGGAATGGTGCAAGGTTTACCTGATGGGCGAGTATGGATCCATCATTCGTGGAAAGCCTGTTTATCCGGAATATTCGGATGCGGCTCACTACAGCAAGGAGCCGATCGATGTATATCGGGGGCTGCCGCTTATCCTTGGATGGGACTTCGGGCTCACCCCGGCCTGCGCCTTTGTTCAGGCTACGCCCAAAGGAACGGTACAGATTATCAACGAGCGGGTATCCACCGACATGGAGCTGCGCCGCTTTGTGGAGGAAATCGTCAATCCGCTGATCCGGACCGAATATTACGGAATACCGATCATCTCGGTCGGCGACCCCGCCGGAGATGCGCGCAGCCAGACGGACGGCCGAACCTGCATGAACATTCTGCATGAGTGCGGGATCCCGACCATCCCGGCATCAACCAATAACCCGATTGCCCGCCGCGATGCGGTGAAATATTACCTGACCCGGATGAATGAAGGGCGCCCGTCCTTTAAGATCGGCCCGAACTGTCCGGTGCTGCGGAAGGCCTTCCTCGGGGAATACCAGTTCAAGGAACTTCGGATCGGCGGCATGTACGGAAGAAAGCGGTATCACGAAGTTCCGGACAAGGGATTTTACTCCCATATCAGCGATGCGCTGCAGTATGCCTTCCTCCAGATACGCGACGGATTCCAGCCCGGAGAGCCCCGGATGATGCGGGATGATTCCATTCGAGAGGTGGAGACCGCCGACATGGGCGGATGGATTTGACAGTTAATTCTTCTCTGGTATTGGTACGGCCATGGAACAAAATGACTCAATAAAAGAAGCGGGAGCCGGCCCTTCGGGAAAAATTTCTCCAACAGTTCCGACTGGTGACGGGAAAAACGGACTACTCCACGTCGCCTCGTTATCCGAGATACAGCGCGCTGAAAAGGCTGCCGAGGCAGTCGAGGCCAAGGCACTGGCTGCCGATGTGAGGATTCCACTGAAAGAACTTGAGCGATACCTTCAAAGCGTTTTTGAGGATTGCCGGAAATTTAAAGAAGACGATACCGATGTTCAGAGCATTATGATCGATTCGCTGAATCGCAGGAATGCGAAATACGATGCGGTCAAAATGGGAAAGATCAAGGAGGCCGGATCAAGCGACGTCTTTATCGGGCTGACCGGCGTAAAGTGCCGGGCGTTCGAATCATGGGTTCATGACATCTATGTTAACGCCAAGCGAAAGAGAACCTGGGACCTGAAGGCGACACCGATTGCCGACATCCCGCCACAGGACGCTCAGAACATTACCAAGGCGGTAATGGAGGAATATGAGCGGGCGCTCAGCAAGGGCCAGGAGATGACTGCTCAGGACGCTTACGGCATCGCCTCGAAAATGCGGGTCGAAGTCATTAAGAAGAATTATGCCCTCGCTAACGAGCGTGCCGAAAACATGTCCCGCAAAATCCATGACCAGCTGGTCGAGGGCGGATGGCTCAAGGCCTTCTCGGCCGGCATCATGGATCTGGCCACTTCCAAGGCAGCTGTAATCAAGGGGCCTATCATCCGTCGCCGACGCGTTCGCAGCGGATGGAAGAAGGAAGGCGGTAAGACGGTTCCTGATATCAAGATGGAGGAAATATCCACTTTCGAGCGGGTATCCCCTCTGGATCTGTATCCGGGCCGAACCAATGAAGGGGTCGATGACGGCCCTTTGTGCGAACGCATGAATATATCGCGCTCCTCGCTGGTGAGCAATCGGACGCAGCCGGGCTATAATAAGAGAAACATCGAGCACGTCGCCGTGTATTCCTCCGCTGTCCCCGCCCAGGCAACCTCCACTTTGCAGACAGAGCGAGACGAGGCAGAAAGGCGCGATACCCGCAATCTATCCGCCTCAACCGGCCCGTCGCTATCGGCTATCGAGTTCTGGTGCAAGTGTCCTGGGCGGGACCTGCCTTCCTTCGGGATCACCAAGGATCTGGAAGACGGGAATATTGATCCGCTTATGGACTACGACGTGAATGCCATCACCGTTGACGGCCTGATCGTTTATCTGACCCTGAACCCGGATGACCTCGAGCGTCGCCCCTATTCGGTTTACGGATATGCAAAAGAGATCGGCGGCTTCTGGTATATGGGCATTCCGGAACTGCTCAAGAACGAGCAGGATATCGCCAATGCATCCGCCCGGGCCCTGGTCAACAACCTGGCCATCGCCTCCGGCCCGCAGGTTATGATTCCGGATTCCAACCGTCTTCCGTCAGGGCAGAACATCACCTCGCTGCACCCCTGGAAAATATGGCAGGGAACCAATATCGGAAACACCACGGTCCCGCTGATTGATTTCTTTATGCCGGATTCCCGTGCGGAAGAGCTTTCGAATGTGCTTCAGATGGCGATAAAAATGACCGATACCACGATCGAGATGCCGTCCTATAGTTACGGCAACGACAAGGTGGCCGGTGCTGGCCGTACCGCTTCAGGCCTCTCCATGTTAATGGGAAGCTCGAACAGGGGTCTGAAGCGCATTCTTTTAGGCGTAGACCGGTCTATCTTCCAGACCATCGTTGAGCGCCAGTATGACTGGAATATGCAGAACCTGGATGACGAATCCATTAAAGGTGATATGAACTTTATCTCGGAAGGCATCGTTATGATGATCATGCGTGAGCAGCTTTCTGAAAAACGCATGGGTCTTCTGCAGGCGACCAATAACGAGTTCGATATGAAGATCCTCGGGCTGGACGGCCGGGCCAAGATTCTTCGCGACGCCATTGAATCCCTTGAATCGGATTACGATGACATCAAGCCGTCGGAAGAAAAGATCGCCCGCCTGATGCAGGAGGAATCAATTCTTCAGCAGCAGCAGATCCAGGAAAACCAGATCAAGATCGAGAAGGAAGAGCAGCTCATGGAACGCGAGGCCCAGGTGGCCATGGAAGAGGTTGAGCTTGAGCGCCAGAAACTGATCCTTGAAGCGAGCAAGATGGAACGGGCGGATAAAGCCACCCATCGCGAACTTGATATTCGTTCGGCCAAGCAGAGTCAAAGCATGGTCGAAAAGATTTTTGAACAGCAGGAAAAACCGAATGATACCGCGTCCAAATAAAATACAGGAAGAAGCGATTCGAAACATGGCCCAGAACGGCACTGCCTTCCGATTCCTGGTTGAATGGCTCGAGGAAGCCCTTGCCGACGTTCGGCGGGGCAACGACTCGCTTCCTTTAAATGAGGTCCAGGTGGGCCAGGGCAGGGCGCAGGCTTTGAATGCAGAAATAGAAATTTTAAAGGACCTCACGGGTGTGAGTCCTGATTAAAGGGATATCCGTTTAACGGCCCCTGAACCCGCGCATTTCCCGAGAGGGCGCGCAACAAAAGGAATAAACATGTCAGTACCGGAAGCAGTACGCAAGCAGGCTGAGGAAAACGAAAAGGCGCTCAATGAAGCAGCTGCACAGGCAGCGGCGGCAGAAGAGCAATCCCTCGGAACCGAAGTCGCTGCAGAAACCAAGGAAAACATGGAAGAGCTGCCAGGCCAGACCAACGATTCAATTGAGGCATCTCCTGAGTATCAGGCGCTTCAGAAGGAACTCGAATTGGAAAGGCAGCGGACATCGAGCCTAAAAGGCCGTATTGACTCCCAGTTGACGAATGCCAACGAGGAGAACAGGGAACTGAAAGCCCAGATGCAGGAGCTGAAAGACCAAATGGATGAAGTGGCGAAAGCCAGTGCAGTACCGGGTCCAAAGCGCTATCTCTCGGAAGAGCAGGTGGCTGATATGGGTGAAGACGTTCTCGGACTACAGGAAAGCATTATCAAGGGCACACTCGAAGAAGAGCTCGAAAGCGGACAGATCAAAGCGCACATACAGGGGTTATTGGATCAGAGTCTGGCTGCACGCCAGGCGACAGCTGCTCCGGCAGCCCCGGTGAATGAGCCTTTATTCTGGACTGCGGTTGAACGGTATTATCCAGGTGCGGAGCAAATCAACACCTCGGATCAAGACTGGTTTGCCTTCCTGAACCTCCACGACCAGGCAAGCGGTGTACGGAACCGGGATATCGGTGTTCATGCAATAGACGTCGGTGACGTAGTCGCCATGGTCGACCTGCTGAATGCATATAAACCCGCCGAGGCCCATGTTGGCGGTGATCGCCGACCTCCGATCAAACCCGAGAAAACAGGCGCATCTGCAATTATTCAGGAAAGCGCTCCCGGCAACTGGAAGGAAGCCGAGATCGAAGCGTTTTACTCTGACCTGCAGCGCGGCAAGTTCAAGGGTACGAAGGAAGAAGCGATCGCTATGGAAAATGATATTATGGCGGCAGCCCAGGAGGGACGCATCATCGGTTGATGTGTCCGCGTGGGATCGCCGACAAACCCAATAAACCAAGGAGAACAAAATGGGTTATCCAGTAGCAGCCGGTAAAGTGGACATCGGCGCTTCCACAATGAAGTATATTCCCACGTTGTACGCGGGCAAATTGCTGATCAAGTTCTACGAAGCTTCTGTGCTTGGCGAAATCACCAACACGGACTACGAAGGCATGATCCGCGATCAGGGCGATACGGTTATTATCCGTACCACTCCGGATCTGACGATCCGAGATCACACCAAGGGCATGACCCTTCAGAACGAACAGCCGGAAAGCCCGCCTGTCACGCTCGAAATTAACAAAGGTAAGTATTGGTCTTTTGTCACGGAAGACGTTGACAAGGTGCAGACCGACATCAAGAACTTCGTTGAAGCCTGGACCAGCGATGCGTCCTATCAGCTGCGCAACGAGATCGAAAAGACCGTTCTGCAGGACATCTACGCCGACGTGCATGCCAAGAACATGGGCAAAACGGCCGGCGCGCAGAGCTCCAGCTTCGACCTGGGAGCAAGCACTGATCCTCTGCTGATCAATCAGGATGGAAGCGGCACCGCTGATGCGCGTGTTGTGGACACCGTAGTTGATTGCGGAACCGTGCTCGACGAGCAGAACTGTCCCGATGACGGACGTTTCTTCCTGATGCCGCCGAAGGTAATCGGCACCATCAAGAAATCCGAACTCAAGGATGCAAGCCTTGCCGGTGATAGCACGTCTATTATCCGCAACGGAAAAATCGGAATGATCGATCGTTTCACGATCTACAAGACCGGTAACCTTGCGTTTGATACCACGGACGCCGCATGGCACTGCCTGTTCGGCACCAAGGTAGCAACCACGTTCGCGACCCAGCTGGTCAAGAATAAGGTCCAGGACAACCCTAACGGATTCGGCATGCTGCATCGCGGCCTGCAGGTGTTCGGTTATAAGGTTGTGAAACCCGAAGCCCTCGGTGATCTCTACTGTAAAGCAGTAGCTATCGCGTAACCGCAGCCACCTAAACTAGGAGAAATAAAATGGCAGCAGTTGATACAGCAGTAACCGCACTTTCGGGTGCGATGGCAATCGGGCCCAAGGTTCAGACGGTTCAGCGGGAAATTGACTTCAGCGTCACTAATCTCGCCGCCGCTGACTGGTTCCAGGTATTTCAGGGCGAAGCCGGCGACATCTGTCTCGGCGGCGCAGTTGAAATCCTGGTTGCGGGCACCGCAACGGCAACGTTCACCATCGGCATGGCTTCCGGCGAAGAGCTTCTGGGCTCTACCGCGCTGGATGCGGCGGCCGGAACCATCACGCCTTTTGCAAATACCGCCGGTATTGCGATCGGTGATGGCGCCACCGCTGACACCATTGACGTTGAAATGGAAGTTGCAGCCGCAGTTCTGGGTAAGATCCGGATCACGGCAGTGCTTCTGAAAGCCGGCGATTTCGCAGGCTAATCGAGACGGGACCCTTCGGGGTCCCTTCTTTTACCTTACTCAAAGACAGAGGTTTACCCATGAGCCAGTACGCATATTCACAAACAATGTTCGAGGACGAGGTTCTCGCTGCCGGCGGAACCGCAGAATCGGCCGCTATCCAGGTCAACAGCATCCGGCCTCTTGGCAACTTCGCCTCACAGCTTAAAATTACAGGCTCAGGCACCGTTAAGGCCGAGCTCTATACATCGATCAATGGAGACGACTTCGTGCTCTACGAGACCCTCTGGGAGGACGAGACGGCCACAGCCGGGAAGATCGAGGGACATTCAGTCGCTGTATGTCTTAAATTCAAAGTTAAGATTACCGAAACCGGCGGGGCAAACGGCGCAACCGTTTCTCTATGGATTGGGGTGCAGTAATGAAGAAGCTTCTACTCACTTTCGCGGCGATCTTAATTGCCCTGTCTTCATTTGCCCAATGGGGCGGCATTAAGCAGAAGGGCAAGGTCAAGAAGGGCAATATTATTGTATGGGAAAAAACAGGAACAATTACTGACTCAGGCGCTAACTCGGACGTCCTTACCAATGTGGCGACCTTTACGGAAATGGTAGAGGGAACCAATGCGCCAGGAGGCTTTGCGGTTCTCGATGACCAGGGCGAGCTGGACGCAAGCGTAATGACCAACTCGCTGGCACCGTATATGGTCGATATGGACACGGTTGCGAGGCTTGACGAAAACGGGAAATTAAATGCGGACGTTATTGAATATATTACTATTGTGTTTGTTGGTGGCGAAGCCATCGACGTCCAGTAGTCAGGTTACTGAGGTTTATCCCGGAGAGGCTGTTGAGGAGACACTTGTGTACGTCTTCGGCAAAGGCCCTTTTGTATATCCGTCAGATGAGCCTGTATCAGAAGAGGCCTCATGGGTCTATGACTTAGATATGACGGTTCTTGCTGTTACGCCCAGTCTTAGCAACACGGTCAAAACCCTGGCGTATGAGCTTGGTTCTAGCCTTGTAGAGCGCGAAACCTTGGAGGTAAGAAAGAATGCCAAGGCTACCCTATGGGACGTTAATGGCAGGCGCATTGAGCCCGAATATGACGTAAACTCAATTGGTGCCTCGGTGGATGCCCTTGGGAACATCACCGTTGATAGCGAATACCAAACGGAGCCCATGGTGGTTTCAGGAAGGGTATCAGGGCATAATTATGTTCTAAATAGAACTTTACCCGGAGCATATTCATCAACACCATCTTCCTACACAAATATAGGCTCCTCAATAAATCTACTTCGAGAGCATATCACAACCTCGTTTTATGCCATAGCCGACAGTTGTACCGTCGATTCGACCGAGTGGCTTTTTGATTATCCGTCTTACTATGATTCCGGGGAGATATGGGGAAACACACCTCCGGAGAGCTATACAAATAATCCAGACTTCGCCTATGCTAATATTGATTTTAGCGGGGTTTCGACATGGATGGAGCAGTATGATGGCAGAAGCCGGATTGCAACTGCGATAGCTCCGTCATGGGCAATTATGGTAAATCACCATCGCTATGGGTTTAATTACGTCATTCCGAACGGGAAAGAAATTGAGTTTCTAGGCAATGACGGGGTAGCGGTTCGAAGGACGGTTATAGGGAATTACAACGCTCCAAACCTTCTTGACTGCCATTTGCTGAAGCTTGACAGCCCCTTGCCTTCTACTGTTAAAAAATACTCTCTATGGAACTGGAAGGATACTGTTCGAATTATGGACTGGAGCGGTATTCCGGCTGTAAATATCGGCCAGAGGCGTAATGCCAGAACGACCTATATGAAAACCGGCGATCTCGATGAACTAAATCCATTGAGGTATTATGATTATTTCAGCATGATTGGAGCCTCGTTTAATGCTGAGGACTCGGATCTTACGCCTTACCTAAACTCTTTCTTCGGCCTTGATCTTGATCGAATCAGAAATATACCCGGAATCCCCGTGGAGGGGGTTTCTTGGGCGGTCGGAGGAGATTCTTCGAGCCCGGTGTTTGTTTTGGACGGAACAGACCCTGTACTTATAACTCTGCTTACAGGGGGTGGGTGGAAAGCGTCTGGAACATGGATTACCAAGCCTCTTCAGGAATGGATTACGCAAACTATTACAAATGACGGGGAAAGCGTTTCTTTTTCCGATTTCTCAGGCTACAAAACATTACTGCCTTATCACTTTTCTAACTGGCAGGAAGGGGAGGATCAGAGCACCACGGACGCCGCGCTTATGAACATCGCGCCGGATATTTGTAGTATAACAAAAGTCGGAAACTATTACGGAACCAATATGGTAATCGGCTCCTCGTATACCAATAATATGAAGGTTGGGTTTTCATTCCCCGGATACCCGGCCAGCATTGACACGATCAATGAAGATTCCGAGGCGGGTGTTGGTCGCAACTACGCCTATGTCACCCTGACTAACGTTTACTTAAACGGCCCTGAAATATTCCGCTGGAACATACCGAAACCCGACCCTCTGCTATACGGAAGTGTGGCCAGTGCAACCATGCGACCTCTCGACTATGATATAGATGGTCGTTTGACGCTGGTGATAAAGGATCAGGACGGAAAGGTTCTGCATAAGCAGGAGTTTTACGCGATCATTCCGGACGTTGATATGGCCTATATTGCAGTAAGTTTTGATATCCCTATCGATGAAAACTTTCCAACCGCATTTGTGATTTACGGTAGTTCAAAAAACACCATGTTTGTAAATGAGTTCAACCCGTCATATCTGGAATTAAAAGTAAGAGGCGGCAGTCAATTTGACGCCGTTTTGTTCGAAGAATAAACACAGGAGTAATAGCTATGAAGTACATTATGATTATCGCATCAATCCTCGCAGGGCTGTCTATTAATGCAACCGCCATTGTTGTTTCTGTGTCCAATGTTGTCGTGGCCTCCCAAGGAGAAGAGGCGCGAACAAACTATGTCGGGCGCACGGGTGAGCTGGTAAGAAACAGAGGCAACAAGAGCGCGCCGCTTACTGTATTCGATGGGATTGTCGAGGGCGGAATCCCGTTGGCCGCATCCAAAGAAAATACCTACAATGTATTCCTGACAACAAACGAAACCCTGAACGGACAAATGGTGATCGATGCCTTTGAATGGGCAAACAATTATCCGGTTGTTGGATCTGGAACCACTTTGTATGTTGACGTTTATCAGGGAGAGGGATCGTATACCTGTGATCTTGATGGGCAGACAATTACCAATACCCGCAACAAAGTAAATCTAAGGGGGATTAACGGGAATAGAATTAAGACGACTATTCATGATAGAGCGGGGAACTATTTCGGCGCGGCAAATATCGTTCTCGAAAGCACGAATGATATTTTTTACACAGCAGTAACGCTTGTCGAAGACTCTTATGACGGAATCTATTTTAAAGGTGACATTACCGTAGGAATTGCGACAGAGTTTAAAAACTGTCAGTTTGATAACGATATATTCTCCAGCACCACCATTCCGAACTGTTATTTTCAGGAATGCAGGTTTAATGGGCAGATATATTCGGGCCTACCAAATGGTCTTTCCGGGAGGTTCCAAAATTGCTTTTTCGATGAAGGGTCAACTCTTCCGAGTTTATTTGGGCCCACGGCATCTTGGGACAATACGCTGCTTGATAACGTGTGGTCTAAAACAACCAATGGATTTTGCGGCGGAACTAGTGCACGCTCAGGATACTCTGCAAAATTATTTGACTGCAAGATAGACGCTGAGAACATGTTCTTTGCGGGGAATGCGGGGCTCTGCAAAGTTGTCGCCCGTGACTGTGAATTTACCGGGCATACTTCTGATTGGATTCTGAACAACTTAAGCGAGTTCTGGAACTGCAAAGGACTGGATACTTCTATCACAGGAACGGTTGATACCATTATCGGATGTACGGATGAAAACGGAAACGTGATCCCCAACAAGGCTCAGTAAAATGAAAAAGCTCCTTTCGGCAATACTGTGTGTGGCCTCGATTTGTTCCGCCTCTCTGGAGGACGGAAGACACAAGTTGTTTCTGGTCATCCCGGAGCAATCGCCAGCTCCTATCGAGCTGTCCAATGTGGCTATCTCCGGGCCAAGCACGGTTAATTCGGAAGGGGTTGCTCAATAT
>Ga0098052_1001694_pt1 | contig 13582 bp, 10 predicted proteins | sample 15_taG_FD_81591 | JGI IMG/M metagenome (GOLD analysis project Ga0098052, IMG submission 81591) | Marine viral communities from the Subarctic Pacific Ocean - 15_ETSP_OMZ_AT15312 metaG | ecosystem: Environmental > Aquatic > Marine > Oceanic | place: Pacific Ocean | collected 2015-01-18 | reverse complement strand
CTTTCTTTGTTTGATAATATAAATTTCTTTCTCTTAGTTCTTTCTTCATACTAACCAATCTACTAATAGTTCTAGTTAATATAACCCATCTTGCTGTTGTTAAATCTACATGATCTAAATTATTTATATACTCACATTCTCCTTCATAGTTTCTTGGGTAATAATCTTTTTGTTTTCTTAGTCCCTCTATTTTTTCAATAGGTATTTCTGATTGTTCTTGAACTGCTCTAGATATTCTTTTTGAATACTTTAAAACTTTTTCTTGATCAGCTTTTTGACTTATGAATCTATCTACATCTGCACCAGCCCAGGCAAAGATAGCTTGATCATCATCACCTGCTAAATAAATATCATCAGTATGTTCTTTTAGTTTATCAAATAATTTCCATTGTAATGGTGATAAATCTTGAGCTTCATCAATAAATATAACTTTAAATCTAGGTAAAGATTCTTTTTCAATTAACTGTTTTATCATGTCATTGAAATCTAATTTCTTTTTTACTCTTTTGTATTCTTTTAAATTATCATCAATTGTTTTTAGTATCTTCCATTTGATTTCTTTTTTATTATGTTCTCCTCTATCGTATTCATCTCTGATACTAATATCTCTATTGATTGCTCTACCAATCATTTGAAAATATGGACTGTCGCAGTTTAAATAATTAATATCTTCCTTATTATACTTGTCATAATATTTTACTTTGACACCTATCTCTTTACCTATTGCTTCATAATCTGATGGTTGCATTACCTTACCATCATTTAATTCTAATTGATCATATGCAAATGAATGTATTGTTCTAAAATAAGATAACTTGTCATTATCTGCAGGCATTCTATCTCTTGCTTCACCTGCAGCTTTTTTAGTAAATGCAAAGTATGCAATGTTATCTAAAGGGGTACCTATTCTAACATAAGCTTTAGCTCTACTAATTAGTCTATATGTTTTACCTGTACCTGGTGGTCCATAAAACTTATATATCATTATACAATTTCCTCTTCTGTAAAGTCAGCAGTCTCTTCTATATCTTCTTCTTCCTTATCAAATAAGTATATAGGTATTGATACACATCCATTAACACCTGGATATGGTTTACCGGTCTTCTTATGTTTACCAGGAAATCTTTTCTTTTTACCAAACTCTGGTTGAGGTAATGAATCATCTTTTGTATCAAACATTTTTTGAATCATGTGAGAAGTTCTTGATGAATCTTTTCTCCAACCATTTTCTTTTAGTTCATTATAAAATTCATCATAAACAAAGTAAGCATACACTTCATCTTTTAAAACATTACCACTTTCAAATGATGCATAAGTTTTTGCTTGTGTACCATTTATATATTCTTTTAAATGTTTCTTTAGTATCTCCATTGGTCTGGTCCCTGGAGCCGGTTGCACTGTATCAACAGTATCTAACAAAGCATTTATCAATGCATGAAAGTCCAAAGGTTTTATAGGAGGTGGTAATACGTTTACTTGAGCCATTATCAAACTACCTAATTCTTTTTGGTCTCTAAGTTGTGTTACATTTTTTGCATGTACTACAACAGATTCACCTGTTTTGTTTTCTACTGTAAAATAATATTCAGGATCTGGTTTAAAATCTACTTTGATTAGATTAGTCATCATTGGCCAATCAATCTTTTTATCAGAGATAACACCGAATCTTCTTTTAACACATTCAGATTTAACACAAACCGGTGCAAGTAATTGATCATTACAAGTATGACCTTTTGTATCTTTCTCCCAGTTCTTTATTTTCTTTTTAATATAATCATCAGTCCAGGTTTCATTGAACTCAAAATAGTTTCTACCCGCTTGTAATACTTTCTTAGCCCAATCATCAGCATATTTCTTTTTAGCAAACACCATGTAGTTATATAAAAATCTATCTCTACCATCATCCATCTTTTGTTTAGATAAAATTTCTAGACAAGGCGGACCATCTTTAAATTCTTCTGCACCACCAGTAAGTTCTATTTTAATTATGTTATCAGATATTTCTTTTAGTTTAGTTGAAGTCATTAAATTCATTTCAACAACTTTTAAAAACAAATCTAATTTTATTTCTTGACCCGATGGATCTAAAGCAACTCTTTCAGTTTTATTGAAATATGGAAGATTAATAAAATTACCATTTACTTTTTGATCATCTGTATTGGTTCCTAGTTTAGTTTGTTTAGGAAATATTTCTGTTGTAATAGGTAGTTTAAATAAAAATAATACTTGTTCTAAAAAATCTTTTATTACTTTTGCTTTTACTGATTCTTTAGTAAACACATATAAGTGAAGTCCACCACTCTTAGATTTAATAGGTATTAATGGTAATTTTTTTTCTTGAATTGTATTTAAATAAAATTTTATATCTAAATTTTTATATACCTTAGGATCAATATCTATTGCACCAAATCTAGCTAAACCATCATCATCACAAGGTTGTATACCTATAGATTTAGTTCCATTTAAATGTTGATTATAATCTTCTTCAGTAATTAATTTACCTGACCAACCATAGTCGCCAGGATTAAATTTTAATTTACCGGTATCTGGATCTTTGTAACCATTGTTAATATTACAAAAACCAAAATTTCTTTTTAAGCCTGTAAAATATTTTATAAAGTCTTTCATAATTTCCTATGTTATGATTAATAAAGAGGCGATTTCACTCTCGCGCCATCGCCTCTCCTCTAGAGTATTCACTTAGTGAATTAGATAATCTCTTCAGTTGGTTTAGCACTCTTCTCTTCATACTTAGGTTTTGCTTGACCTTTAGACACAGACTTTTGAAGTTCTTGTGCCATTAAGTATAATTGAGCGTCAGCTTCAACAGAAACATCTAGTGCTCTGTTCATTGAAGGTTTATAGACATGCCAACTCTTACTACCTGCAACCTTACCTACAGTTTTTAATGTGTAAACTGCTGCGTATGCTGCCGGATTGTAAACACCTTTTTCATCCTTGAATCTTAGATTCTTAATCAATTGATTCAATTCTCTTGCAGGTGTTAAGTTAGATGATCTCATAGTAATTACTGCAGGTCTAGGTTCATCACCTAAAACAACTACATAAAAGTATGCAGTCTTTTCTAAATAGTTACCATTTGATAGTCTCCACTTACCATTTCTTTCCTCTTGTGCATCTTCAGGAATTGAAAGGTGAGTCATGACTGGAGGAGCTGCTGTGTCTCCCATCTCTTGCCATTCAGGATATCTTGTTTGCACGTGTGCAATTAATATATCCACGCCTTTGTCACCATCTATTAATGTACCAAGACCTTTAGCATAGATCATACCAGGTTTAGAACCTTCTACGAACTTAGCATTGCTCTGATTACATTCAGGCGATAGTTGATGTAGGATTTTTAAAATCGGTGTAGACATATCATCCGATTTTATTTCTTCACTACCTTTCCCAGAATCACTTCTAAGACTGATAGTTGCCAGTGCGCCTGCACTGTTCTTCTTCTCGATAGCTGTATTAGCCATAATATAACTCCTTATATTTAGTTATTGGTTTATTTTTTATTTTTTAAATACGTTTGATTACCATCGAACGTATTGAATAGTTCTGCAGGAACTTCTTGACCTTTGTCTTTCCATTCCTTCATAACTACTTTGAGTGTCGATGGGTGAACTTTCTCCTCTTGGATAGGTTCATACCCATTCGACCTCGCAAGGCTAGCGTAATCGACAGCCTTGTTATCTTCGCCTTGGCCAAATGTTACTGTAATATTATTTTTTACAATATCACCTAAGCCATTGTCTCGAAGCCAGTGTATGCCTTCAGCTTTTTTATCAGCTTTTAATGTGGCACTAAATATTTTTTTAACAGTTAACTCTGAACCATCTTTTAGTTTTAAACTAGCTAGGTTCATATCTTCCATTAATTTTGGAATGATATTACAGCTAAAGTATTTCTCATCTTCTTTAAGATCTTTAACTCTATCTTCCAAATCTTTTATTTGTTTTTGTATTCCCTGTAATTTTTCTACTTCTGTAGAAAGTGCATCTGGATCAATAGTTTTAGCTTGATCAGGTGCGTCTTTACGCATGTCAATTAACATTGTATAACTCCTTTAGTTGGTTTCTGTTTAACTTTCATGGTGATATAAATAAGATCAATTAGATCTTTTGTCAAGGCTATTTGTGAAAAATATTTACTTCAATAGGATAGTAAGTTTTTTCTTGTCTATCCCATTTTAAAAGATTGTATTTTCCATTTGTAATATCTGATACAACAGAACAAACTACACCAATAATTGCAGGATCCCCTGATAATAATAAGTAATCATCAGTTGTATAATCTTTTAATAACGTTCTTAATTTTTGAATTAATGGCCCAGGTGATAAAATAATTTGGCTTTTTTCTGGCAGAAGTGTGACAATTTGTCCGAACTTTTGTGCACCTACAACATTATATTTTGGTTGTCCTATTGAACTTCCTGGTATTTCTTGTGTTAAATAAACTTTGCTCATTGACTTTTTCTTTTTCATAACTATTATAGTAATTAGAAAGAAAAGTAAACAGAGTATATATTATGAATTATAAATTTAAAACTAAGCCTTATCAGCACCAATTAGATGCATTAGAAGCATCTTGGGATAAAGAAAATTTTGCGTACTTCATGGAAATGGGTACAGGTAAATCAAAGGTATTACTAGATAATGCCGCAATGTTATATGATAAAGGCCAGATAAATGGCCTCCTTCTTATTGCACCTAAAGGTGTTTATAAGAACTGGTATGATCAGGAAGTGCCTGTGCATTTACCTGATCATATCGAAAAAAAGATGGTGCTATGGAAAACATCAGATAAATCTTCAAAACAAAAACAATTACTAAATACTTTATTTGAAACAGGAACTGATCTCCATATTTTAATTATGAATGTTGAAGCTTTTTCTTCTGGTAATGGTACAGAGTTTGCTAGAAAATTTTTATCTTGTCATAAAGCAATGATAGCAATTGATGAGTCTACTACAATTAAAACTCCAACATCTAATAGAACAAAAAATATTTTATCATTAAGAGATCATGCTTTATATAGAAGAATATTAACAGGTTCTCCTGTAACTAAATCACCATTAGATTTATTTAGTCAATGTCAATTTTTAGATCCATGGTTATTGGGTCATGATTCTTATTGGGTGTTTAGAGCAAGATATGCAATTTGTAAAAAAATTGAAGTTCAAGGTAGACGTGTTGAAATAGTTGTAGGTTATAGAAATCTTGGTGAGTTATCTGATAAGATAAAACCTTTTTCTAGAAGAATATTAAAACAAGACTGTTTAGATTTACCAGAAAAAACTTTTGTAAAACATTATGTTGAATTAACAGCTGAACAAAAGAAAGTTTATAAACAAATGAAACAAGAAGCTATTGCATTTCTTGATGGTAAAATGCAATCTTCAGCAACTGTTATGACTCAATTAATGAGACTTCATCAAATTACTTGTGGTCATTTTACAGCTGATGATGGAACTATAAAAGATTTACCTTGCGCTAGACTAGGTGAGTTGATGAATATACTTGAGAACGTAGAAGGTAAAACTATTATATGGTCTCACTATACTCATGATGTAAGAAGAATTATTGAAGAGATTAAAAAAGTATATGGTGAAGATTCTGTTGTAGATTATTATGGTGCAACAGATACAGATACTAGATCAGCTAATATTAAAAAATTTCAAACAGATGATAAGTGTAGATTTTTTGTAGGTACTACTCATACTGGTGGTTATGGTATTACATTAACTGCGGGTAGTAATATGATTTATTTCTCAAACGGTTATGACCTTGAGAAAAGACAACAATCAGAAGCACGTATTGATCGTATTGGTCAAACACAAAAAATGACTTACATTGATATTATGAGTCAAGATACTATTGATGAAAGAATTGTAAAAGCTTTACGTAATAAAGTTAATATTGCTAATACAATTATGGATGAAGATTTTAGAGAATGGATATAGCGACTATAGTCCCCACTATAATCAATCCCGGCAGCTGAGTGCCCAACCTCCCAAAAAAATTAAAGTTTTTGTAATAGTACAAGTATAACACCGGCCATTGCTGACATTAATGCACCGGCTGCTACTAAGAATATTTTTTCTATTCTGTTTATTTGACTTTCTATTCTATGAATTTTATCGTGAGTTTGTTTCTGCATGATACGACAAAGTTTTTCGTGGGATTCTATTCTATCTAATGCAGAGTTCTTAGCCATTATCTTCCTCTGTAACTTTCTCTGTTTGAATCTGAAGCAGTGTATCCACCTCCACCTACACCTCTTGATCTTGCTGCAGATGATCTTGTAACTGAACTTCTATTTCTATCTGGTCTATCATTTCTACCTGCATCTCTTTGAATTCTGTTAGTTATATCTCTAGCGTCTCTAAATACATTTGGATCTCTTGCTAAAGCTTCTCTATCTCTTCTTCTTTTAAAAAACTCTGCTCCTGTTCTAGAGTTTCTAAAATCACTTAATGATTCTGATCCTCTTAAAGATTCTAAACCACGTCTTACTAAATTAAATGGTGTAGGAATATTTCTTAATAAATCCAGAATACCACTTAATGGATTTCTAGATTTTTCTACTTGTTCTATATAATTTTGATCTTGTTCATCATTAGTTGTTTCATCTATCATACTCATGTCACTTACACCTTGAAATCTATCTAAATTCAAACCTCTTAATGTAGTTAAATCAGGTTGATAATAATTTATAGCACCAGGAGCGTTAACAAATTCTCTTGGTTGATAAAACATTTGAGTAGGATTTCTATCTAATGGATAAAAATCTTGAGTAGGACTAAGATTATTTGGTTGGTAAAAATCTTGAGTAGGATCTTGATTTAAATATTGTTGATTTTGATACTGAAAAGCTAATGGATTTAAACTAGCTATACCACCAGGTCCTTCAAAAGGTCGTAGTAGTTGTTGTAATCTTAATTCATCTAATGTAGCCATTATGCTAATCCTCTTTGTCTAAGACGTATTTGTTGTTCTTCAGGTGATAATAAAGCAAGTTCTGTTGGTGTCAACCCTTGAGATGTAATGTTCCCTGGAGCCTGAGGCTGTGGTTGTAGTATCTGGGCGCTAGGCATTGGTGTTTGTGGTAAAGGTAATGTTTGTACTTCTTCCAGTAAATAATCATTTAAATTTATACCTGCTTGATCTACATCTTCTAAATTAGGTGTGTATGCTAAACCACCTTGTGCAAATCTTTGGGGTTCTATATTTCTTTGATATGATCCATCTAATCTTAATCTATTCATATCTCTTCTCATTCTTAAAAGAGAAGGTAATGCTGTTTTAAATACATCATAGGTTCCAAGATTTTTTGCTATCTCTCTAAATCTATCTCTAATATCTTCAGAAGGAAAATAAGATTCAAATCTTCCTCTTCTAAGATCATTAAAAGCAGATGTAGAAAATTGTCTATCAGAAAATTCTGTTTGTAGATTGTTTTTAGATACTCCTAAAATTTCAGCAGCATTAATATTTTTATGCATTTCTTTTTGAACATTAAATCTTGCTTTATTTGATTCATAAAATCTTGAAATAATATCATTAGCTTTAATAGGTCCTCCTCTTAATAATCCAAATGCACCACCAGTAAATTCTCTTCTGGCATTTCTAATTCCTGTATTATATTCAGCAATTTTAAATCCCATTGATTTTAATGGATCTACGGTTATAGGTCTAAATCCTATTAATCCAGCTATTTGATCATCTAAGTCTAATATTTTTCCTGATTTAGTTGGAGTCTGTGTAGCTGCCTGACCTATTCTTATGTATTGTCTATATGATGGAGCAAGAGCTTCCATTAAATGTCTAAACTTAATAGATACTCTATCACCTAAAGGTGTTTGATCTGTATATAAAAGTCTACCATCTCTAGTTCTACCACCTCTTCCAGGTAGTAATGGAAATAAATCTACATCTGCTGCAGCTTGAGTCCAGATAGATTCATCAATAAATGGTGCAGCCATTTCTGTAATTGCTTCATCAGCTCCTGTGATAAATCCTTTTAAAATAGTATCACCATCTTTTGTAGCATTCATAACTTCATTAGCTAAAACTCTAAATGGTCTACCTATTAAATCATATGCATTACTGTGACTAAAATCTATGTATTTTAATTCACCTGTATTTTCATCTCTAATTGGAACTAATGTAGAATTTCTTGACCATTCAGGAACAAATTGTCTTAAAGCTTGTATCTCATCTTCTGTAACATTGTATAAAGCTTTTGAACCTTCTACAACCATAGCCGGAACTGCATTTAAGGTAAATGCCATACCAGCAGCTCTAGTAGCACCAATGCTATACATTGGATTATTATTTTTAACTAAACCTTTTCCTTCTATATAAACCATTGGAGATATATTACTTCCTCTAACTACTTCACCTGGACCCGGAATATGTTTTAATTCTTTAATTGCTTGTTGGCCAATATTAACTGTTGATCTAATCATTTCAGATGGAAAAGACATAAAGTTACCAACTGGTAATAATCTTGCAGTTCTTACAACGTCTCCAACATAAGCGTAATTAGGAACAGTGTTTCTAACAATAGCTGCTGCTTCTTCTTTTAATTCTCTTGCAGTTTTATTAATACCTGCTTTTTTATAAGCATTTTCTCTTCTACTCATTTCAACAAAATAGTTTGTAATTTTCCAAAAATCATCTTCAGCTGTATACTTACCCTGTAAGTATTCAGGAACTTTTTTTAATTTAGAAAGCATTGGATTTAATACAGCATCTAGATCAGCTATCTTATCTCCAAAATTAATATCTTTCATCAAAGCTCTAAGGTCTCCTATTTGAACTTGTGAGTTTACCACACCTAATTCTAATAATTCTCTGTATGCATCTTCAAATTCTACACTTTTATATCTAGTATTTTTTAAATTACCTACACCAGATATTTCCCAACCTCTTCTAAATGCATCTCCTAACATTTTAGGATTTCTAAAACCTTGAAATAAAATTCCATTTGCTGATGCAAATGCACCGGCACTAATAATATTACGTAAGTGTGTAGGTATAGAAAACACTGTTTTAGCTAACTGTGATGCTGCTTTTGGAAATAATAATAAATTTCTATATAAAAAACTTGCACCTTTTTCAGCAGCAGTTGCACCTTCTTTACCTCTAACTGCAGCGGTAAAATAACCTTCGGTTAAATTATTTGCTTGTTCTAATGCATCAGCAATGGGCTTTGTAGTAAATCTACCAACTAATGGATTTGCTATTTGACCTGCTTTAAATGTAGCTAAATCTTTTAATTTATCTTTTTTACCTATTTCTATAATTTCTACAACACCATTAGTAGCAGCTCTTGCTTCTTCTGCTGTTTTCCAAAAACTTCCTACTCCTCCTTGAGATTGAATTAAATCATTTTCATCAATCATTTGTTTTAACATAGCACTATTTCTAGCCATACCAGATAATTGTGTTACTGCATTAAATACAGAATATCTAGGATCTTTCATTTCTCCTAAAAGTTTTCTTATTTCTACTGCAGGTCCTTTAGTTTCATCAATTATATTTTTTATAAATTTTTCATCTTTACCAAAACCTTCTAATGTTTTTTTAATATAAGATGGATCTACTAATCCTTTACTAGATTTTCTAGTCTTAACTGCATCCTCTAAAATTTTATCTACAATATTTCTTGCTTCTTGATAGAAAGGTTTAATATCAGCGGTTCCTCTAGTTTCAGCTAACTGTCTTTGAAAAAGTTTAGTAGCTCCTTCTTTTACTTCTTCAGTAGGTTTATATCTACCAAAAATTCCTAGAAAAGGAGCATCTTCAAATATTTTATATGTATTTTTTACAGATGATTTTATTCTATCTTGTAAAATAGCTTTTAATTCTGGTGCATTATATTTATTAGTTGTATCAATTAAATTTTTAAAAGTAGATCTTGCATCATCTACTGTATTAAAAAGTTGACCTAATACCTCATCACTAACACCTTTGTCTTTTAAAGATTTTGCAAATAAATCTACTTTTTGTGGATTAACAACTTTAGTTAAATCATCACTTAATATTAAATCATTAATTTCTTTATAAAAAGTTTCTTTTTCTTTACTACTTAAAGTTCTATCTAAAACTTTTTGCATTTCTGGAAATGCTTTTTGAATAGTTCTATCTAATCTTTTTACTAATTCAGTTGCTTTATTCATATCTGCAGATCTAAATCCTTCCATAACTTTTTGAGAACCAAATAAAGCTTTTGTTAAAGGTCCTTCAGGTGTAAATGCTTCTGCAAATTTATTTAAATATCTTTCAAATCTATTATTACTATAGGCAAGTTCTTTTCCTTTTTGTGCTAAAGCTTTAGCACTTTTACCTGCAGCAGCTACTACAGGTGTAAATAATAAAGACTCACTACTAAATTTTAATCTGTTCATTAATTTTCTAGTAGCATCTTCTCTTCCTTCTAATTCATCTGTATCTAATTGAGTAGGACCTCTATCAAACAAATCACCAAAAGTTCCTATTTTCTCTACATCTGCAACAAAAAATTCACCTGCAGCTCCACCAAGTGCTCCTACAGCAAATCTTTGTGCACCTTCTTTTTCATTTAATTTAAATGCTTTCTCTGCACCTTTAACTACTTTTTTATCTCCTGAGCTAAATGATTTACCTAATTTTTTCTTTTTAAAATAATTAGTAGCTAACTTACTTCCTAATTTAAAACCTGCAGTACCTGGAATTCCAATTGAAGTTAATGCTTCTGTTAGTTTACCTATACCTTTTTGTTCTGCTATTTCTTCAAATGGATTTAATTTATCAAAAAATATTTCAACATCTGCTGCTGTATTGGTATCAAAACCTAAATCAATTAATTCTGCGCCTAATGAAAATACACCTTCTGGAACTTTTATAATACCTGATGCTATACCTGATAAACCTGAAGTATACCAAGAAACTTCATTGCTCTCTTCCGCAGGGAACATTGGTTTAAATTCTTCAGCCATTTAACCTACAATCCTATATCGAATGCGTCTTTTTGATTTTCTCTTAAATCTTTTATTTTTTTCTTTACTACTGGAGTAATTACATCTGGTTTTGTTTCTTGTCCAAATAAACCTACAGATGGTTCTTCTATTACTTTAGTATCAGTTCCTGTTCCTTCAACTCCCCCTAGGTTAATAGATTCTATAGTAGCATATTCTATAGGCTGTCCTATTTTTCCATCTTCATATATAATTTTTTTATAATTACCTGCATATGGATCATAAACATATGTTCCATTTAATTCTTCAATAATTTTTCTATTAGCTTTTGCTTCTGCAGGATCATTAATATTAAAACTTAATACACCATTTCCTTTTACTCTACCTTGTCCTACTTTATTTCTTAAATCATCTGCATCATTAAATTTAAAATCTGTTGCTCTTTTTGCTACAGTAGGTTGACCATCAAACTCTTTCATATCTAATTCTAGTTGAACTAGATATTCTGGAGATCTTTTTACTTCTTGATTTTCTTGTTTAATTCTCTCAATATCTTTTCTACCTTCAATTTCTCTATCTAAACGCTTCATTAATTCTTTTTGTTCTTCTCTTGATCTAAATAATAAAGCTTCTTGTTCTGCTTTACTTAAATCTCTATCTAACACTGCTTTTGCTTTTGCCATATCTGATTTAAATTTTTGATCTGCTTCTGTAGCAATCATTTGATTTCTTTGAGCTATAGATGCACCTGTTGCGTCAACTCTAATACCTCTTTGAAATTTATCTTCATCTGCTTTTTCTTTAAGTAAAGCTTGAACCGGTTTTTCTGTTGCTGCAATTAAATTAGCAATAGTTCCACCACCTCTATCTTCTACAGCTGCTGATGGTCCATATGATAATAAGAAACTTGTTAATGGATCAAATCCACCTCTATCTCCAGCTGCTTCTAATAAAGCTTCTGTGCTTTCTGCAGTTAAATCTTTTAGACTAGGTATAGTTCTTCCTTGGTATGGAGTGTTAAATGAATATTGATCTGTTCCACCTACAAAAGGATCTTCAGCATGATTAGTTCTATCTACAATACCGGTCATAATGCCATCTCCGACATTACCGCCTTTTCTAAACATTGGTCTTCTAAATATTTTGCTCATATTAAACTGTTGGTGGTCTAAACGCTCTATACAAACCTGCTAGTGTAGCACCGGCACTTATACCTGTTTGAACATTACTTGGTCCTGATGTTGGTTGAACTGTTTGAGAAGTTCCTCCAGGGTATCCAGAAATTAAACTAGCAATACCAGAACCATATTGTTGAGCTGCTGTTAATGGTTGATTTAATTGTGCTTGTAATAATTGTTGTTGAGCGCTTAACTGTTGCTGTTGTTGAGCTTGGTTAATGCCACCTAATGTAGATAAAGCTCCAACATCTTGACCTAAGAAACCTTGTTGTGCTTGACCTAAATTTAATTGATTAGCAATATTTTGTTGAGCTAATTGTTGAGCTTGACCAAAACCTTGTTGTAATAATTGTGCTTGTAATGCTGCTCTGTTTCTATCTGAAGCTTGTTGATACTCTGCTCTTTGTACACCTTCACGACCACCACCAAATGCACCAGCATTAATAGCTTGTGCTGCTAATGCGGGTATTCCTTTTTGTGCTTGTACATCAAACTGTTGTAAAGTTGTATCAATTATATCTTGTTGATATGGAGACATAAAAGCTTGATAGCCAGTAGGTCCACTTGAAGCTTGAGCTGCTTGAAGAAAAGGTTGATAACCACCTATACCTGCAAGTGCTGTTGTTTGAGCTTGAGCTTGTAAAGGATCTTGACCAGCAACAAACTGTTGACCCATAACTTGAGATAAGTCAGCGCCTTTAAATTGACCAACTGCTTTTTGTAAATCTGTTAAATAAGTTTTACCGGCAGCTTCTATAAACTCCGGTGGTTGATTTATTTGTGTAATCGTTTCAGCCATTATACTCTTCCACCTTTTTCTAATTTTTTCATCATATCGTACATACGTTGTGCACCTTTATTAACGTTTCCGTCACCCATTCCTCTTACAGCATCAGCTGTAAATACGAATTCATTGTTTGCTAACATCGCAGGGATGTCATCTGCCTTTTCTTTTACACCAACTGGAGGAATAAATCCACCTGTTTCTCTAAGATCTAATTCTGTAACCCCTGCAGGGTTTTGATTTAATGGTAGATTCATGATGCCGGCTGCTTCTATAGCGTTTTGTTCTGGTTTATTTCCAAAAGCATAACCTATTCTACCACCATTAGCTGCCATTGTTTTCTGTTCAGCTACTTTCTGTCTACGTTTATTTTCTAAAAACTCTTTATAAAGTTGTTCAGCATTTTGTTTCTTATTAAATTCTTCTCTACCTTTTAGATATTCTTCAAACTCTGTTCCACCTGCATAACCTATTCTACCACCATTAGCATATCCACCTTGACCTGCTGAATACTCAGCAACATCTGATTCTACTAATGCAGGAATCTCATCTTCTGAATAGTTTAAATTTCTATATCCTTTTTCTAAATAACTTCTTAGAGCATTAACATCTCTAGTTGCTGCAACTGCTTCTTCATCACCACTTTCT
>Ga0098052_1001693_pt1 | contig 13585 bp, 19 predicted proteins | sample 15_taG_FD_81591 | JGI IMG/M metagenome (GOLD analysis project Ga0098052, IMG submission 81591) | Marine viral communities from the Subarctic Pacific Ocean - 15_ETSP_OMZ_AT15312 metaG | ecosystem: Environmental > Aquatic > Marine > Oceanic | place: Pacific Ocean | collected 2015-01-18 | reverse complement strand
TTTTCTTTGCTCAAAAGTGCTTAAAGATTGCCTAGTTGTTTCATCTGCAAGCTGGTTAAGTAACCGCTTACTAGGTGTTGGCGGCGTAAACTTACCAGCACGAACAGCATCCCTATTCTCATAAAGCTCTCTTTGAGATGGGGTGAAGGCGTTATCTAATATATCTTCATGCGAGGGGTAAGAACCATCGGGTTTTTGATTCTTTTCCCATACTTCATATATGTGCTCAACCTCATCCAATTGGTTACCCAAATAACGTTTCTGTTTATTTAGTAGGACTTCATTATCAAGCTGAAGTTCTCGCGCTTTACTTGTTATTTGCCTCTCCGCTTCAGCGGAATACCCAGTCGCCATGCCAGTTAACTCCCTCAGTTTGGAGAGCTTCATTTCATCTAATTTGTCGATACTGAAATTTTTATCCATTCCTATCTTGACCAATGCCGAAGGGTCATGGTCAAGCATTGCTTGAAGTTTACCCGTTAATGAGGCTGCAAGTACCCCACGCTCTTCTTGGTCCAATTTATACTTCTTTATCCCTGCCCCAATATCCTGCCCAACTTGTGCAAGCGCTTGACCCCATGCAGCTCCACCTTCGGAGATCGGGCTATAGTCGTGTACGGGTACTTCGTACCTACCTTGAAATGGTGATTCTCCTCGTGCCATGTCTATGCCTCCAATTTGGAATCCATGAATACTTTGATCTGCGCCTTCAACTTGGGCTTGTCCTTGATGTGTTCAGCCACGGACTCCCCATTAATTATATACCATGCTCTGAACCAATCGGGAGCTTTCCTTAATACCCATTCGCGGAATTGCCTCCACTTCGGATTCGACTCGCCGTATACTTCGCGAGCCACCCAACACCCAATCAAAGCTCCACCCAAAGTACCCATCATACCCATCAATCCAGCGCCTCTCTTGGCCTTCGCTCCGATTTGAGCAGCTTGCAGATTCGCTGCATTGCCCTGTTGTCCCAACATGTAGCTGAGTCCAGCTTCGGGATTGAATACCACTCCCGGACCAGCTCCCAACGCTCCCTGTCCAGCTCCCATGCCAGCTTGAGCTATCTGTTGCCCCGCTCCACTTGGGCGTCCCAATATCGCCATGAAAGGATCAGCGGACATTGCCCTTTGAGACGCAAGAGCTTGTTGCCCATATTGTCGCGCAGCCGCTTGAGCTGCCTGTTGTGATTGCATTACTTGTCCAGCGTATTGCTGGCGCTCATTTCTGCGAGCCATTCGCATACGCTCCAAACTTTCCAACTCATCAACCATTGAGAGAGGGTCTAGTGATCTACCCCTTGCTTCCGACGCAATGCGAGCATCACGAATTGCGGTGCGTCTTTCTCCCGAAGAGAGATCGCCGCCAGCAGCCAAACCTTCACGAGCTTGTGTACCCATTTGTCCAAGCAAGCCACCAAAGTTTCCTTGCCCAGCTCCTTGCATTTCCCTCATGGCTCCCGTCCGCATTTGGTCCACCATCATGGCGCTCATCGGATCAGCTTGACGCATTGCTTGCGTAGCTCTTTGTCCGTATGCCCCGACGTCAGCTATGTCAGCCGCTCTTTGACGTGATGCTCCATATTCGGAAACGTCCGCTCCGAATTGAGCAAGACCACCAAACTCACCGCTTGCTGTTCTACCTGCCCCCGATACGCCCATCAAGTCTATCAGTCCTCCACCTCGCTCACCTTTGCCTAGCAAACTTTGGCGAATTATATCACTCTCCAATTGAGCATACGCTGGACGCCCATACGCTTGTGATGCTTCAGCTTGGTACAACTGCGGAGCCAAATCCGTTTGCGCTTGCATAGCCTCACGCATCGATGAGCCATATGATTGCGTTTCGGGAGGAGGTGGCATGTCAATGTCACCCTTCTTGTAAGATGGTACACCACCACTGGATGGTTTGCCCTGCCCACCCATGCTCTTGAGCATGGCTTCTTCCAATGGGTTTGCGAATATCAAGCGCTCTCCTTTCGGAGCCGCTTTGTTTAGTCTAGTTGCTGCTTGGTTTAAGTTCATATTGTTATCCTATTGGCAAGTCGTTTGGCTCTATCCCATGAATACTTACGCATTTTAGTTTCACCATTTTCCGTTAATCTGCGAAACATGAGATATGGCAATGGGTCCAATTGATCGAACATATCACCCAATGCATTATCTCCAGCCACCCAACGAGCATACCAACAATCGGGGTTCTTTACACCCCATTGCCCCTTCGGCGGCAAAGTTGAATCTATTGCTTTCATCATCATGAAAAACTTTGGATTAGCTATCACCACACCACCCGTCATGTAGTTAGCCAATTCCTTTATGAAGTCTTCTCCCCTCTCATACAGCAAGACAATGCGATCCACTGGAGCGTATTGCTTCAATTGCTTCAATAGGTCCACCTTGATGCTACCCATTACTCAATACCCTCCGCTCTTGCGCCCAAGGTGAGACTAGCGCTTTCAACCACCACGTGCTTGAAGGTTGGTCTGCCACTCGTCACGTTGATTTCAACGGATGCCGCATACCCTCTGTTTCTTATGCCGAATCGAGTGAGAACTCCTTCGTCGGAGGTTCCCGTTATAGTGATTGCTTCCGTGGAAGTATCGGGGTCTGAGGTGTGACCAATCAAAGTGAACACGTCACCACTTGATACGTCGGATGCCACTTGACCCGTCATGAAGCGCTTCACTCCAATGTTGCTCAAAGTGTAATTCCTAGTGATCAATTTGCCAGCTATCGGAGTCTGCTCCGTCGTGTCGGTTCCAATAATTCTACTAGATTCATCTTGTTGCGACTCCTCGTACAACCACAATCCCTTGTCGTTATATACGAATAGTCGGCGTTGTCCCATGTCTGCCCCGAAACTACTTTCAACAAATCCATCAATTATGAAGTCAGTGGGGAAAGTGTCTTTTGATACCCACGCATCCAACAGGAAATCATATACCAATACTATAGTGCATTCCGTATCCGACTGCATAGGTAAAGAAATATAGTATCGGTTGTTATGGCAAATTGCAGATGCCCTTTCGATGACTTCTCTCTCAAAATTCACTTCACCTATAACGTCGTTAATAGGGCGAGATAGTGGTACTGTAAATGGCGCAACTTTTGAAATGGCTATTGCGTCACCCTTGGCTGGGTCCATTCCGGGTTCCAACGAGTATATGCCGTTGTCCGACAGAAAGTAAGTGTTTGGTCCCGATTGAGCTATGCTCTTTCTACTGACGCACCCAAATTGACGAGTCACCTCAGCTTGCGCAGCGGTACTGGTATTTCTAATACCCGTCACCATATGAATGCTTCTTCGATTAAACACTATCAACTGATCTTCTTGATAGGGAATTGCTCCCACGACGTAATCAGCCATGCCCTTGTTCACGTAAAACTCTCCATCAATTACGAACTCATTGTCATCTAGGATGTCCGACATCACAATGGTTTGAGAGTTATTGGCTACGTCACCATCCAAGGTGTCGGCAGTAGGCACTATCAAACGATTTCTAAAAAATACCCCCCACCCCGTTTCGGGACATGGGTTGGCTGAAGTCGTTGTCGTGCTCTTGGGGTAAAACACGCTATCCGTCAGACCACCAGTTACGCTGGAAGTGAAATTGCCATCCCACTCCAATGGTCTAGCGCCGTCACGGAATATAAATACCTTGTTGTTGCCCTGCAATATGCTGGGCTTCATCGTATCGGCTGCGCTTCTTATGGTATGCGTACCCGATCCAGCGTCTGTAATACCCATTGCCGAGCCACCCGATAGCTCAGATAATTTAAAAGTATTTGCCGCTGAGTTTACGATATAATACTTAGTTGTCTTGGATAATACGTTGCCGCTTCCCGTTGGCAGGGTTCCCGTACTATCCAAATAAACCGCATCATTATTCGTGAAGCCGTGAGCAGTTTGAGTAAAAGTGTTTGCGCTGGTATCTACTGCGCCCGACGCAACTAATGCGGTAATTGCCGCATTGGATACCACGGATTGTATCGTATGATCACCCGATCCGACGTTGGATACGTTAATTGCAGTACCAGCTTTGGCTAACGCTAAAGTAGTGGCTAGTTGTATGTCATTGGTTCCGCTATCTATGACGTAGTAAATTGTTCTAGCTTTGATGGGCGTGGGTAATGCTCCAGTAGTACTGACTTCCACCGCATCACCAGTTTGAAACTTATGTGAAGACGAGGTAATTTTCTCCGTGCTCGTGCTCCAAGTGCTGCTAGCTTGCGTAATGAAATAATACTGCGTCGCAAACTCAGTGCTATTCAAGGCCAAGAAGCTATCATCCTCCGTTGTCAAATAGGCTCCGTCCTCACATAACAATTCACCAAGCTCAGAGTTGCGATTCCACAAGATTGCCTTTGTTCGCATTGCCAAAATCACCCAATCGACGTCATTGTCACTCGCATTGGTAATTAAACTGGCGGCAAACACTTCATCATATTCGGGATAATAAGTGTGGTCCACCCCACTCCCCGTTTTAAACTCAATACCTTTCCTCGTACTTGCCTTGCCTCCGTCAAACCGCATGTTTTCACTGGTCTTGACAAACCCCTTCTTCAAGGAACTTGGCTCAGTATAGCTATCCAAGCCAATGAATCCACCATCACCATCTATATTGATGGGATCATCCAAACGCCCCGTTGAGCGTTGCCATTCACCATACTGCGAAAACGCCATATCACCAAGGTAGCTGCTTCTCTTGTGGTACTCCGCTGGTAATTGGTGCAGTGAATTGCGCCTCCAATCCCCTTTTTAAGGCAGTAACTTCACTAGACCCCATAACCGCTTCACACCAACCAATCACAACGTCTTCAGTTAAAGCGTCATATGAGGCGTAGTCATCGGATACGTCACCCAATAGTATTGGCTTCATGGAGGTAAAAGACTTATTGCCTTCGGTGGCAGTAATATTATACACCGCGCTTTTTACCACGTTTGCATTGTCACCCTCGTCCTCCGTGGACATCGAAGTGATGGATTTTGTATATTGTATTGCCATAACTTATCTCCCTAATACCAATTCGATGAAACGGAAACTGTATAGGCTAACGCTCCACTAGTTCTCTCCACTGAAAAGGTTCCATCCCCCCCATTGGTTTTTATTTCATAAGTGTTACCCGACGTTCCGGGATTCGTAACGGAAAACGTCGAGGTATGTACCATAGTCCGCAACGTAATTGCATCCACTTCCAACATTGCCCACTTGTATGCCACACCCGCTCCACCACAAGACCAATATGGTGTATGTATGGAGCCTGCAGTCTCATGGATTCTAATAATCCCCGATCTATTAGCAATTGAACATATATCATGAGCATCATTATCATTATATGAGGCGTAGGCTTGCTGATTTATTGCAGAATTGCTACCAATGGTAAATACGTAGGCGCCGTCTTGATCTGCCGCTACAAATTTATGAGTGGAAGTTGCGCCGACATATCCTCGTGTACTAGACACGCTATCAGTGAAGGCCATTTTCAGCCCATTGGAATTTGTGGAAGTAACTTCAAATGGAACACCAGTTCCAGCTATTTCGCATACTGAACTTGGAGCAGCGACCCCCACCCCCAAGCGACCATTCGACGTATCAATTTTAACTGGTTCCGCAGTGGTGTTTCCCGCTCCTATGCCAGCAGCTTTGTGAATTGTAGCCGACTTGATGCTCTTAGTCGTGCCACTAGACGCATCCGTGGTGTCACTGATATCCACTATGGGCAACAAGTCCCCTACCGCTGGAGCAGTGGATAGTTCCGTTAAACCTGTTATTTTCTTAGTGCTCATATTGCCTCCTATACGCTGGCTACGAATATTTCCATATCACAAGATGCGGTATCCGCATCCGCTGTGACGTTTACCAAATCTCCCAATGCCAAGGTCAACCCAGTGGCATCTATTGCATCCATGGTATCAACTACCCCCCCCGAATTATCTCCGGGATATATAAATGAATGCCCTGCATCCAACTTGATAGCGAACTCATCGTCATCTTCGTTCTTAAAAGTTAATACAATGAAGTTGGTGTCATCCAAATTAGTGAACCTAATATACCTAACGTCCCCCTCAATGAAGGTTCCGCTACTTATCGCGGACGCATGAAATGCAATAACCTCAGCCTCCGTGCTGGTTACGGTAACAATACGCTTCGATACCTCGTTGACGCTTGATATCGTTTTGGTACTGGTTCCACCTTGTTCAACGCCATTAAGCTCAATGCTTTCCGTCAAGGTGATGGTGAGTGTCGCAGCAGTTAAAGTCGTAGTCATTATTTTTTCTCCGCTATTTTTTCAGCAAGTCGCTGTATTTGTTTATGAGTTTCATTTTCCAACTGACTGATTTTGTCGTAAATTTTACGGGCATCCCCACGCCTATCCTCGTCTGCTTTCAAAAGGGCTGAATGATTTTCTTCTACCCGCTTACGCCATTCTCTGTCTGCAACGTCATTTTTTGCAATCTCATTTATAGCGCGACTCAATCTTTCATTAATATTTGAGTGGTCATCTTCCAATGACTCAAGGCGAGCATGTTCCTTCTTGAGTACCCACGATATTGCTCCGATCACCAGCGCGATCCCAATCAATATCAGCTCATGAGCGAAGTCCATCATGTCACTTTTTTAGTAATAGGTTTTCCATGCGAGCCACGGCTTCTTTTATTTCCTCGATGTGAGCAAATATCGTTCTGTTAATTGCTTCATTAGCTCCACGCGCTTCCGCAAATTTAATGGACAACTTATTTAGATCATAGATATTGCGACGCACTTCACCAGCTTGCGTCTTCCAAAGATATCCAAATACTCCCATGCCCAACATTAGTATAAGCTCAATTACGCCAAAGTCCAAGTTCATGAAAGTATCTCCAGTAAAAAGAAAGTGGCTACGCATAACCCTATGATGACAAGCGATCTGTTTCGCTTGCTGAGTTTGTTAAATTCATTAAACAGCTTTCGGACTATTTCCATTGTTTGCCTTTTTGTGTACGAATCGTGTGTATACGATTGGAACTATGTTCCAAATCAAAAGTCCTATGCACACTAACTTGATAGTGTCCATTACCGCATCAATGGCATTATCTACAAATCCTTTCTGCTCTCCCAGCCCAGCAGCTATCAGTCCCTCCACGTCACCTTTGCTCAAGGCTTTGATCGTGTCCTTTGCTTCCTCTAGGTCAGCATTGCCTTTAGCCATTTCCCCAACCATTACCCCAGCTCCAGCAGATGCTGCCGCTACCACTGGACCACCAATAGAACCTGCCGCCCCACCTACCACGCCGCCAATCGTCGGATAGAAGCTGCGGACGGAGCACCCCCCCAACAAGAACACTGCAAATATACTTAGAGCTTTCACGATAGTGGCGTTGGGAACCAATCATTTAAATTAGAACATTCAGCCGTAGGCATGGATTCCAATAGTGTTCTATACTTTTCAAATATATCAGAACACGCGAATATGTCGGTGTTGACCGCATATTTCCCATCATGCTCTCCCGCCGTTATAGGCACTGGACCGACTGACCATACTGGAGAAGCCTGCCAATCGGTGGAGGCGTAAGTGTCGGAATCAACTAGAAAAAAAGTATCCATTATATTGCTTCCAATAGAGCGGCAGTTGTCGTATTAAAGCCCCCCACTGAAGCCATTTGCTGACCTGCATGAAAGAAATTCACTTGGTACTTGGAGTAATGCGAGCGTCCGGTTGCAGACCATGTGGCGCATAACCAATTAAGGTTATTGCTAGTTGAATAATTATGTGTGGTTCCACTTTCCTTATAAGAATGCAATGATCCATCTTTATATAAATCAAATCGGTTAGTATTTACCCCACTGGGAGTTGAAGTGTTAATACTCCAAAAGGCGTTTTGCCCACTATGGGCCACGTCGACGTAGGAATTTGATTTCCAATTATACATCCTTGCGTTTGTCGCGCTATAATATGGGTAAAACGCAGCCTCCACCCACCAACCAAACAAAGCATCTACTGTTGTTGGGGTTCCACCTAATACGTTACCCGAAAACGACGTATCACTTACGCTGGAAAAAAAGGTAGGATCACCTGCTGGGCCACGAAAAGCAGACATCGCATAACCAGTTGATCCGTTCCCATATATATAATCCCCACCATTATGAGTCACACTACCGCCAAAGGTAAGGTCATATATATCTACGTCTTCACCATCTTCCGTTCTTTTCAAACTCAAGGCATTCGGAGCTGCAACTTGCCAAATAGGTAAATACATAGCATGTACTTTTTCCCAATTGCCATCCGCTTTCAATGCCTTGATATAAGTGTCAATTGCGGTCTTTTTGTCACTATAATCTGCAGGTTCAGACCAACCAGTAGCTGCCTCAAGAGCAGTAAAATAGGCTTCACCATCTTCGTCGGGGCCAACTTCAACAGTACCACCACCCCCTCCTGTGGAGGCCGCTAATTGTCCGCCACGCCACTGACGTCCGCTAACTAACGGAAGCCGACTCACTCTATCGTCACACCTATGCGCATCGTAATACCCGATGCTGTGTGAGTTGGAGTGGCGCTACCTCGTAGCGCTCCAGCAATGTAAATCTTATCATCAGTGCTGACAAAAGGGATTGGAGCAAACGCCGAAGGAACAATTGATTTGCAATTAATCAAGTCCTCATAGGTCGCTCCCGAATCCACCTGCCCTAAAATCGTGGCAGCGTGAGCATCAGTAATGGTGATTGCGGCATTCACAGTACCTAAGCTCGCAGCAGATGAATCACTGAAATATACAGTGATTTGATTTCCGTTGTCATCCTTGTCCAATAACACGAAGTTATTGATTGTGCCACGCACTGGACGAGCTGGTGAGGCTCCTGCCCCCAACGTGATTGCCTCAAAATCAAACAATACGTCGTGTTGAGCATATGCGTTCGTGTCCAATGTCGGCGTGTGCTCCAACACCAAGGTCATAAAGTTTGTTATACGATTAGTTGCCATGTCAGTATATCCTGTTCTGTTGATTGACGTGCGTTAACGTCATAGTGTGCGTTTGTTGATTTTGCTGGCGCTCCAGCTTATCAAGTTCATTTAAAATAATTTGTTCCCCGATAGATAAAGCGTTATTCGCTTTGTCGTGCTGTCCATCAACTAGCATCATATCGGCAAACACGCCCTGTACAATATATTGCTCAAATAAATACGGGACATCGGTGGAGGTTGCGGTGTAGTCCTTGAACCTCTTTCTATAGTGTATGAACACTGGGGTGGCATCCGTCTTGTTTTGCACAATAGCCCCATTCTCGTTAAGACGAAACGGCAACTCTTCGGGATAAGCAGTCTTCCAAGGATCATTCTTGTAAACTGTAAAGAAGTCTCCTATGAACGGACTTGCTCCCTCGTAATCTATGGTGAAGGTGAGGTCTGCCGTGGCGCTTGCTCCCGTACCACCCCCCCCACTAAAGGTAATGGTTGGGGCAGTTGTGTAATTGGAGCCACCCTCATTCAATAGTATGCTGTTCACCACACCATCACTTATCGATGCCGTCGCAACTGCTCCACCACTTGAAAAAGCTATGGTCGGAGCGGTGGTGTAGCCGCTTCCTGCGGAACCAATGGATACACTACCCACTCTACCCGTCACGGCTCGCTGCTCGGTTACGCAGACTTCGGGCCATTGCGCCCTATCCCACGCCAATCGAGCATACTTGTTCGTCGCATTAAGTATCGAGTTCTTCTCATTCGTCAACAAGGTGTCGATGCCCATTAGGCGTTGCACCTTGGTTTGCAAATCTGCGTATAAAACCTTTCTCACAAAGTAACTCCCTCGCCGCGCAATTCGGGGTTATCCCTTTTGAACTCGCGGACAAATTGTTTATCTTGCCAACAGCCCGGATGCTCCTGCTGCCAACGAAACCATTCCCTAGCAGGTACTACAGCTTGTAGCTGTCCCAACCCGTCAGATTTGGCGCTTCCCATGTTGCGTACCTCTTGGTTCGCTTGTTGCGCTCGCTTGCTGAACTCGAACTTTTCCATATCCACCTCATGGCGTATGTGTCGTTCAAGCCCTTTCATGAAAGAGGAGCCATTCCCCTCCTTCCATTTCGGTATAAATATATTTGCCATATCTATTCGGTTAAAGGGAGGTGGCATGAAAGCCACCCCCCTAAAAACACCTAAGTGTACCGATTCAGCCCACGCTGTTGGCTGAGTGCATCGCAATGTAAATGTCACACTCACCAGCAGTCAAAGCGGATGGTGATCCGCTGGAACTATTGGTGAATAGTGCTTCAATTACATCAGATGCGGCGGCAAAAGTGCCAGCCAACGTTACCGGAGCCGCACCAACTGCAGCAATGATCGGTCCAACCGCAGCCACGCTTGTGGACGTGATGAAGTTGTTAGGATCGCCGTCAGTACCAACCTCAACGGCAAGAGCGCCCGTCCCAGCGAAAGCGGTGGTCACGTTGACCATAGCTTTGCTAATCACAAAATCGGTAGGCGTACTGCCTAGCGTTACTGTGACTGTATCGGAAGAACCACTACCTTCGTCGATGTCAGTGTACTTAATTGTGTATTTATGGGTGAATCCCTGCGCGCGCTCTTGATTGCTCAAGACCACTTTGCGGGTATTTCCCAGTGTTACGTCAGTATTAGCCATTGTATAATCCCCCTGTAGTTAAGATTATCCTTCGAACACGCCGAAGCCGAGAGGATTGAAGCAGGCCAACCCAGCGATAACGTCCGTGTATCCGCGACGTCCACCACCTTGGTTTTCAAGCTCCGTGTTGCTTTCCGCTTTAAGAACGAAAAGCCCAATAAGATCGGGATCAATCAAGTATCCCCAATCGTCATCAATGGTGTTGCTGCCACTAGTTCTGTTGTTGAACAGACTAGGAACGATGTTCACCAAACCAAAATCCCCGTCATAAACGTTCACTGAAAGAGTGACTTGTTTAGAGGTGGCCTCTTGGTTGACGTGATAATTCACTTCGCGCGAAGAACCTTCGGAACGAGTGAAGTTACTGATCTGAGCCTTGAGATCGGGAGCGGCAACCAAAGTAAGTTTGGCGTTTGCGTTTCCGACTTCCTCATAACGAGACTGAACGACGGCATTGAAGTGTGACTCCAAAACTGTTGCGTTGCTGTCAAGTGATGCGGCTGGCGTTTGATAGTCAGCAGGAACATCACTTGGAGCTGCACCAGCAGTGCCTCCGTTGGCAAGCCACTTACCAAGTCCGCGCGTTTTATACGGCGTACCCGATCCAGCTTCTGCTTGACGATCTTGAGTAGAGCAAACAGCGCTCTCCAAGTCTCGTTTCAGTTCACGTAGTGACTTTGCTTCAGAATTGGCAACCTCACTGGATACACCAGCAGTGTTGACGAGTTCTTGAATGTCAGAAACCATCCATTCCCTGCGGAATTTTTGGACGTAGTTGCCCAGTTTCGTACGATTGATTGCTTTATTGGAAAAAGACGTGACGTCTTCCCCTTCTCCTATGCCGTCGAACGCTGGAGCACTCAAGTTGTCTACTTGCCATTCTACGAAAGTTGCCGATGCTGGCAGCTTTTTAGCCATAGAAACCACAGGGGTTTCTTCCGGTTCTAGAATAGTAAGGACGTCCATGATCTGCTCGCGATTGCCAGCGACGTTGTAACTAGTAGCGGTAGCCATTAGTTTATCCCTCCTTAGAATTGTTAACTCACTTGTGCCTGTAACTCGCGTAGGCGAGCCAAGCTTTGGATGGAACCTGTATCCTCAAAGCTCTTCTGAGCTTGTTTTACAGCCTGCTGAATGCGTGAACCATCAGACGATGGAGAGCGTCTTGGAGCAGCGGATGCAGTAACGGCTGGCGCTATGGGTCGCTCTTTCGGAGCTTGCCCATTCGTGCCATTGTTAGCTGCTTTCAAACGATCACGCACCCTAAGATTACCTTCCACCAACAATCCCGCGAACAGGTTTGCTTCGGGGATGGCGTCCAACAGCTTCTTGTACTTATCTTGACCCACAAACTGCTGGTACTCCCCAAACTCAGAGCTACTTTCGTCGCTCATCCATGGAAAATACTGCAATGCTTGTCCGTCAAACTGCTGGCGTTGGTCCAAGAAGTTCTGTCTTTCGGACAAAGAACCACCTTTTCGCAACATCTTCCTAGCGTTTGCTCTTATACCCAGCAATTCCTGCTTGGTATATCGTTTGTTATCCACTTCCACAAGATACTCTTCCCCGTCATCGTCGTAGTTAGCCTCCAATTGCAAGGCGTCTTCAGCCCAATCCTCAATGGATTGAAGCTCTTCTTCCTTTTTCTGCAATGATTCAGCCGTCCATACGTCGGACAACGGGTCTTCCTTTTCCGCTTGAGCTGGAACTTGCTGTTGGACGGACTCCGCCTTGCTTTCAAGTTCCTTGATTTGAGATTCCGCTTCACGCTTTTGGGCAGTTAATCTCCCGAAGCGCTTCAAGGACTCAGTACGCAAAGCTCGTCCAAGGCTCATTGCCTCGTCTTCACCCAACGTATCCAAATCTATTCCAAGCCGATCAAGAATCACCTTCTTGTCGTTCTCACCTTCATCCGTCTGCGCAACAAGTCCAGCTTGCTGGGCATCGGGTTCCGTTGATTGGGTGGGTTCCTCTTCCGCGATAGTTTGTTCAACCGCTTCCGCTTCCCCTTCCCCTTGCTCCTCATCCTGCGCGAGTAGTTGAGTTGTCAACTCGCTCAAAGACATATTGTCGCTGCCCCCCTCATCGAGAGGTGCTTCAGTCACCACGTGTTCTTGAGGTTCCGCAGTTTCCTGCGGTTCCATCAATTGGGTCGTGGAGTTTACCACTTGTTCTTCATTCGCCATGATAGTCAAGCCATCCTTCCTTTGGATTTAGCCAGTAGTTAATCAGTTAGTTTAATGAAAGTCATTAGTCAAGCTTGACGCGCCAAAGGGTATCCAAATCGTCCAACAGCTCATCAAGGGCCTCCAGTTTCCCTGCCTCCATGAAATGTCTATTGGTCGAGTTTATCGCCTTTTCGGTTTGCATCGCTCTTATTGCTGTCTCCCTTCTTTCGTGTATATGCTCCACGAAATTTCTAAAATGCTCATTAGTACGCAATGCCTCGAAGGTTGCCCGCAAAGCCTCTTCGCTGATATTGCCATAACGTTTTCTTTTGAAAAATAAGTTCACTTATTCGTAGCTTTCTTCTTTGGGGCCGCTTTCTTCTTGGCGGCTGGCTTCTTGGCAGGTGACTTGCCACCCTTCCATGCCTCGTTCACGTCGGGAGTCTTGGGATCATCCGCTTTCAATTGTCCCTTGTCGTTACGCGCTCTAGTCGGAGCAGCCACAACAACTGACTCCCTCAGAACTCTCACTTGCTCTTCGGCAAAAGATATTTGATGTGACGGGATAGTACCCTTTGCCACGCTTCCCGTGTTGGAATCTATGACGCAAAATTGTCCACCTCTGTTCTCTATGACGTAACCCATTACTTAACCTTTTGTTGCACTTGTTATTACGCTCCTTGCGCCATGCCCGTTTGTCCAAATTGAGTGGGAGCTGCTCCCGTTCTGCCAATTTGAGCATTTTGAATCTGCTGCATTTGGAAGTTTCTTTGTTGGAAATAATTCTGAACACGCTC
>Ga0098052_1001690_pt1 | contig 13594 bp, 24 predicted proteins | sample 15_taG_FD_81591 | JGI IMG/M metagenome (GOLD analysis project Ga0098052, IMG submission 81591) | Marine viral communities from the Subarctic Pacific Ocean - 15_ETSP_OMZ_AT15312 metaG | ecosystem: Environmental > Aquatic > Marine > Oceanic | place: Pacific Ocean | collected 2015-01-18 | reverse complement strand
TTGAACACCTTTATCTTCTTCACCTCTTACAATGATATTGTAATATATGCTTTTCTTTGCTGAGAACTTATTAGCAATATCATGTTTACCTTTCTGTCTAAATTCCTTTACAAGCTCACAAATAGGACATTCTTTATTAATCACAGTAAGACAATTATACATCTTATCATTAGGTGGTATTTTCCAGTGTGATTTAGATTCAAAAGCTATATCACCAGCCTCACTCCAAGGCGGTAAAATTCTAATCTTTGATTCTGCTTCTGGTATCTTCCACATAGGCAAAAGATTTTTTTGTGATTCCTCTTGTAGTCTCTGTTTTGTCTCTTTTGCTTTCTGTGTATTTACAGAAAAAGTCTTTCTATTAGCCATACTTATTTATTCCTTATATAAAATTTCTTAATTTTAACGGTCTACTGATTAGTCAATCTTCTTCTTTACCATATTTTGCATCTACAGCTACATCAGCTATAGTCATTCTATCCCACTTAGATATTTGTTTCTTCTTATAATCAGGATCAGCAGGATCTATTGTTCTTACTTTTACCAACACCTCTGTAAGTAAGGTTACATCATCCATTTTTAAGAGATATGCTTTATAGTTCTTTCTCTTAAAATCATCACTCTTAGTATAATAATCTTGATCTTCATTAAAATCTTCTACCATTTTTTTGACCTCCTAGTCTATTCTTCTAAATCAATTTCTTTCTTTCTATTAAAACCCATTGACTTTAATACATCATGCTTCATTGATGTTGTTTCTTTATGACCTCTATATTCCTCCCATTTTCTAAGTTTAGCAAAATAATCATCTTTTACTTCTTTTACTTTACAACTAGCTTTTACTTTTGCTTCACATTTCTTATCAGAAGAACCTAAATTCTTTTCTTCAATAAAAACACTACCTTCTATTCTCTTTACATCATCTTTTGCTTGCAACTGTTCTACATATGCCTCTGCCGTTAAGTCTGCAAATATGTAGTAAGCCTTAACCACCTTTATAAGTTCTTCCTCTAATGCATCAGGATTAATATTATAAAAGTTTTGAATGTACTTTTCATAATCATTTGCCATATCACCTCTTTTCTGAATATTTATAATATCCTTATATTATACAGTAAAAATAATAAGTTGTCAACACTTTATTTATGTGTCAAGTTTATTTCCTATTCCTTCTATCACCTCCAATCTTTTTATACACATGATTTCTACCTGGTTTTTATGTAAATAACTTAATGACTCTGTAGAATACATATCATATAATTTCAGCCAATGAATACTACAAACTTGTAATAGTTTATCATAAATACCATCAGAAGTTAAATAATGCCAATGTCTTATAACTGATGGTTTCTTATCACAAAAATGGCACGTGTCCACACATACCTCCTGACTTTCTAAATTGTTCCCATTGTTCTAAAGGTATATAACTAGGTATATCAGAGTATATTTGATAACACCTGTAACATAGTCTAAACTCATGCAATTGATACCTTCCTGATTTCAATAGACACTTATCACAACAATATTGATCTGTATAACTTACAATTAGATTCCCTCCTATAAAACCACCTAAAAATCCTTGCCATATACCAACCATTACTCACATCCCACATACTTTTCTATTTGACTTATTGGTATGTATGAAGGTACATTCTTATACAACTTCTAGCAAAAAGTTCTTTAACTAACTTTTCTTTCATTATGCGTCTCCCCAATTCTTACCTATTTTTACATCAACTGGTACTCTTCCTATTAGGGTATTTTCTTCTAATATCTTCTTACATTCTTCTATTAAATTTTCTTCACTCTTATGGATCTGAAACATCACACAATCATGTTTTGTGTGTATTACTTTACTCTTTTTGTCACTTAAGAATTCATGTACTTCTAATACTTTGGGCCAAAAGATAGCCGCACTACCTGCTTGAATTGGGAAGTTAACAGCTGCTCTAACAATATCTCCATCTATATCAAAAGAATTATATTGTTTGGTTAGAAACCTCCTTTTCCTACCTACCATATCTATTATATAACCTTTATCTAATGCACTAGACTTATACTCATTCAAGAGTTTCTTTACCTTTTTAAAATTATCAAAGAATCCTCTCTTTAATGACTCTGCGTGATCTTCTGACATATTCCATTCTTTAGCTATACTTTTAGATCCTCTACCATATAAAACTCCATAGATAACACCTTTTACTTGTGACCATGATTCTTCTGTATAATCTAAATCTGTAATCAGCTTAGTTAAAATTTGCTTTGCTCCAGGTGAATCTAGGATCTCAATTAGCTTAGTTTCATTTGCCCTATTTGCGGCTATTCTCAACTCAAACTGTTTATAATCCATCCCTACAAATAAGCAATCATCAGGTACAGTAAAACATTCTCTATAACCACCTTCTCTAGGTATAGTATGTAAAGGTGATGTTAACCTACCACTCACAGTACCATTTATATTATTATGATTGTGCATTTTACCATCAGACTGCAGTAAAGAATATAAATCATTCTTGGTATCTATTGAATATTCATCTAAATTCTCCAATAGATGCATTAAATGTAACTCTGTTTTTATAAACTTCCATTGAATATACTTCTCTTCTTCAGCTTTAGGTATTGACTTTGGCCTCTTTAAGTCAGGTTCAGGTATACCAAGAAGATATGTACCTAACCCTTTCACAATATGTCGCAACTCTAATAACATTTCAACTGCTGGGTGTTTATCTTTTAATGTTATTAGAGTAGCTTCACTAGTACTTAGATTACCAGTAGGAGTTTTAGTAGGACATCTCAACCCTAACTGTTTAAACAATACATCTCCTACCTGTTTTGTTGAGTTCCAATTAATTGCGGCTATTTCATTTAATTTTCTTTTAACCCTCAAAGACTCTAAACTCCTCTCTAAAGTTAGAGTTTTTACTTTATTTATGTCTAGAACAATACCTTGTAATTCTATATCTATTAACATCCTATTAACTGGCATTGTTACTTCCATAAACATTTTGTAATATCTTTCATCTATTATTTGTTGATGGAAGATTTTGTACAACCTGTATGTTACATCAGCATCAAAATTGTTATACTCAGCTACAACTTCTATTGGTATATTCTCCAGACCTTCTTTACTATCTAAATTGTAATAAGGAACGTCAGTAAAAATAGATGCTAATGACTTCAATCCTTGAGATGCATTGTCATTTAATAATTGTATCGCTGCATATGTATCAAAATACCAGTTATTAACATCTATCCCATACCTTGCTTTCAAAAACAGTGGATCAAACTTAGTATGGCATATTGTTTTAGCTGGTAATGCAAATATCTTTCTAAACCAACCCTCATCAAATGGTATACATATAGCAGTTCCTTCCTTAAAAGAGAATGAACAAGATATACAATCACCTTTAAATTCATCCAAAGAAGTAGTCTCTATATCCCAAGCATACTCATCTTGCTTTTTTAAAGTTTCATATACAGTTTCAAAATCCTCTGTATAAATATATTTTCTTTCCATTTCAGTTATATTACCTTCAATAACTTCAAATGCTTTCTTCACATCACTCTGGAATTCAAATAAATTTGTTGGTCTATTTAATATCGCATTAACACCATAAGTAGGTAATATCTTTACTATATTATCATCAAATATATACCCTCTAATATCTGACATCTTCTTATCAGGAAAGAAATACTTAACTACCAGTGCACCCATCAATACAACAAGCTTAGGTTTTAATTTTTCTATTTCTTTTTCTAACTTTTTACCACAAGATGCTATTTGATGTTTATTAGGTTTTTGTCCAACACCTGGTATAGTACATTTCATTAAAGATGTAGTATAAATATCTTCCCTATCATAGCCAGCTTTTTTTATCACATCATTAAAAAACGATCCTGATGTACCTTCTAAACACCCACCCATATTAGTGTCGTTACGTGTTAGTATATCTGTAACAAACAGAATTCCATTTTCCATACTTCCATGACCTTGAATATTACAACTATTACCAATGTGTCTATTCCTATCACCTAAAGTACAATCTTCACATATTTCATTTTCTTCATATGGTATCACACAACACCTTCTTTCTTCTTTAAAGTTAAAAAATACTTCTTCTGTTGATTCTTTGGTATATGATCTGGACACTGTAATTGAGAACAGTGTACACAAACATGATCATTCCAGTATGTTAATGCACCACAATTTACACAACTTCTAGGTGTATTATCTTCTCTAGGAATCATGTTAGATTTACCTTTTTATTATCTGTAGATATTTTAATATCTTTATCAAAACTGAAATCAAACACATTATTGTTAGTAAATCTATTAGTCTTACATATAAATAGAGCAAACTGATAACAGGAATATGTAGGTTTACTAAAGAACTTCTGCATATGTTCTTTTATCTTCTTTTTATTCCATCCTTGCTCCTCTTTAAATATCCCTGAAAAATCTTGCCATTTCTTATCGTTAATTTTTCTTACCTTAACTTTAAACATGTTAGTTTCTTTCATACTACACCCTCCGTATAATCTGTATAATTAATATTATTTAAATGACCATTATCAAACACAACATTATGTTGCGGTCTCTTATTACTACTATTTACTGAGTTACATTTTTCACAAATTCTATTAAATCTACTCTCACTCCTAAAATTAGTACCACATTTTAAGCATGTCCTCTTAGTAGTAATAATATTATACTTTTTCTTTGTGTTTTTTACTTCCGCCTTTCTATAATTTCTATACTCTCTACTCTTTTTAAGACTACTATAACCATTTAACATAGAATGCTTATAACAGTACTTCAACCTATTAGATCTTGTATACACTACCTTTCCGCAGGTAACACAAGGTATTTGTCTGATAGGTAATCGTTTTCTCTCTTTTCTCTCATAAGGCACGACACAATCCTCCTAAAAAAGTTTCAGAAGCTCATAGAACCATTATATACTAAAATTATAGCTTGACAACGTTAAAAATTTACATGCTGTGAGAAAGCATTTGACACGTTTAAATACAGTGTGTCAAGTATTACTAAGTTGTTGCTGTACATAGACTTATAATTCTTTTAAAGTTTTATATTGCTTTTCATGAAAACATATGGTAAAATAGGTAGATTATTCTTTATAAGAACATATAAGTAATTACTTTAGAAAACATTGCTTTTGTTTTTTAGGCTCCAATAGTTTTCTTGTTTTGGAAAGCTTTAGCTTTCTAAAGAAAACTCTTGTGTCACGTAGTGACCATTTACTATAGCTTCAAAATGAGCTACTTTAAAGCATTAAAGAGTTACTATGCTAGGCTCCCACGCGGGAGCCAGACATAGTAATATCACGCCCACTTTGAAGCATTAATGCAAAAGTAAGTGGTGGCTACGCCACATTTAAAAACCTACCCTCAAAAAAGCAATATGGGAGTTTTGTAGACTTTTCCTACAGCCCATATTTTTAAAAAAGATATTCTACAGCTTATGTATCTCTTTCTTCAGCATGAATACATTTTAAGGTGGGGAATCTTAATGATACAGTACCTTCATCATTTACAGTTTCCTCAAAGTATTGTACAGTGATCCACTTTCCTATAATATCTCTAGGTGTGGCAAAATAATGTTCTCTTTCTTCTTTATTAAAACCAGATCCTACTTTTACAGTGTAACCTTTATGGGTAATAGTCACAGCTGCTAATGTTAAGCGATTTACATCTTCTCCATTTTCAAAGAATCTCATACTATCATTAATTACTCCTGTAACTTTATACTCAGCTTCTTTGAATGCTTTTACTTTTAGCAGGTCATTAGATCTCTTTCCTTTGTAATCACCATCCCTTCTAACCATTACACCTTCCCAACTATGTTTAGCTGCATTAGCTTTATGTAATTCAAGTGTAGTATTATTATTGATGTAGTGCTGATCTAATGTTTCAAAGTTAGCATATCCAGTTAACACAGGTAATCTCTTTAATCTTTCAGAGAATGTCATATCAGAGGACTTGTCACTAAACTCAGAATGTGTTAGAGCATCAAAGATAAAGAATTTAGGATGCTTGATGCTATGATTCTTCTTCTTTATCTCTTTCATAATAGCATGGAAATCTTCCTTACCAGACTGATCCGTGATGCAGATTTCCCCATCTAAAACAACATTTTTAAATATACCTTTTTCTTTAATAAGGTAACCTAATACATCTAGAGTTTTAAATTCTTTACCGGTCCTGGAATAAAATTTACTGTTTCCATCTTTATCTACTTTACAAATACATCTAACACCATCTAGCTTTCTACTAACATACCAATTTTCCTTATCAAAGTCTACTAGTTCTTCTTTGTAGGGATTGGCTAATGCTACTTTAAACTCCTGTATGAAACCAGGAAATACTTTGTTTATTAAAGATGAATTAGCTCTTGTTTCTAAGTCTCTATCTATGATACTGTAGATAAGATCCTCATACTCAACGTTATTAAGTATAAAATCAGTTACTTCTTCTAGTGCATTATGTCCTGTAAGTTTCCTAACATTCAGGTCATCAAGTAAGTCAAAGATGCATTCATATTTCTTAGATATAGTAGTACTTCTCTTCTTATACTTGTCAATCTTATCGCTAGTAACACCAAATGTAATGTATGGGTCATTCACATAAGATAACACCTTCATTATAAAATCATTAAGAAAAATATCTTTTAGTATCTTCTTTTTAGCATTTGAGGATGATGTAAACTTCATCCTATCAACAAAATCTTGTAATCCTTTAAAATCATTCTTCATCGTCATCTCCATAATCAATTTCTCCATCTAATGTTTGTTCTATACTTTCAACTGTACAGACTTTATTAACCTTAAAATCATTCCAAGCATTACAACTATCACAAGATGTATAAAAATTACTTATTTTATCTGGAGTTAAATCTTCTAAAACACAATCTCCATCTTTAGTTTGAAAGTCACCTAAAGGTTTTCCACATCTTTTACAATTTGCTTTATATATTACATTATCAAACATACCCATTATTCATATTCTCCTCTCATAAATTTATCACCACCACCTTTAATTTTAAGTAGACTTTCTGGTTTTGGTGATTGTGATATATAATTACCACCATTACCTTTATCAAAAACTATTGGTTTATGGAATTTTATATCTGCTATTACTTTTTTTGACCATTCTTCATATCCCTCTTCTGTCATATAACTTTTTTCAATTTCTTCATCTGTCATCAAGTTTATTCTCCCATTTATGTTGTTTTTTAATAAAGTTAAAAGTAAATGCAATAATAACAATTTCTACTATAAATATTACTTCGTACATTAAGTTCCTTTCAAAATATAAGCAAAACACCATCCCCACGCACAACACCAAGCCATGAAAGATTTAGAGTTCCAAAAAATTAAAGAGTCTATAACACATACAGAAAATAGTGCTAAAACAATATAACTATAAGTTACCATATTATCCTCCTACCATAAAAGTTAATACTTTGGTATACTTCTTTATTTGATTCCTTGTAGGTTTGTCTGTAAGATTAGCAACTATATCAGCTACTTTTACAGTTTTAGCTACTACATTATCCATTAGATTATTAATGTAATTGATGTAAATCTCATGGTTTTTCTTTGTTAATATATCAAGCATATGAATATAACACTCTGCAATTCCATTATTAAACAAATCTTCTTTAGTCATTGATGTATCTTCCAGCACATCATGTAACCAACCTAAGATTTTCTCATCTCTAGAAATAAGATTATCTACTACATTTTCCACATGTACAATATACTGTGTTTTACCATCATGTCTAAACTGGTCTCTGTGTGCACGTCTTGCTATTTGTTCTGCTAATTTCAATTGATCTTTCATTTAACTATCCTTTCTAATAATTCTATAATTTCATCTAGTCTATTAATAATACTTAATATCCAAATATTACATAAAATAAATATTATACAATCTCTAAGCATAACATCTCCTAATTAAAAAAGTTCAGGTAATAAAATCTTAATCTTCAGTGTTGTTATGGTAGCTAATGTTCTAAAATTTATAGTAGGATTCTTATGTTTCTTAGTAATATTCCACATCTCTTCATTAATTAAGTCATAATATACTGTACTTAATAATCTAGGAATGTATTTACTATTCCATCCTTCCATTTCATTTACTATCTTTGCATACACTTTATCAACAAGTGATTTTGTAACAAACTCATCACATATAGCTTGTTCTACCATCTTGTTTTCTTTCTCTGGTGCACCCATTTCTCTAGTATGTTTTTCTTTGAACTCATTTGTAACTATCTTTGCCCAATTGTTTCTACCAAACTTATTCTGATAATCATAATTCTTGATTACTATTCCTTCACCTACACCTTTTCCATCTTCTATTAGAAATATATTCTTCTCTAATTCACATATAAGACTGTCATATGTAGCATTTGTAAAGATGCTTATAGGTTCAATTATATCTAAATTGTGTGATAGTACATTATCTTTGTAATCATCAAAATGGATATATTTATTATCATCCTTTTGCTGTACATCAAATATGTAGAATCTCCTCCAAGCATCATTTCTGTATGTCTTTAAACTGTGAGGGCAAAGCCACTCACCATACAATCTTAGGTCAGGATAATCTTTAAAGAAGGCTGCAAGATTATCATTTTTTGTGGCCCAATGATAAAAGCCAGCATTATCAGCATCAGCAGATAACTCTCTTTTTCTACTTCCTGCTTTTACTTCACCATCATACCAAACACTTGCATTAGTACCATCTAACTTAGGAAATATATAACACTTTCCTAATTCTATCCCCTGTACTTCATCATTTCCATACTTCTCTACATGTATATAGCTTTTAAACATAACATCTCCTAATCAATTTGTTAAGCAGACAATAGTTTTAAATTAAATTACCTTTTACCAGCTTCAAGTATAGGCATATTTGCTTCTGTAGGAATATAGATGACTTCACTACTGCCATCCTGTAGACCCTTAATCCAAAGATACTTTAGATATTCATCATTATCTTCTAGGCTCTTTCCTATAATTTCATTGGCTTTTGCAACTCCTTTAGCCCTTTCTATTTCAGACTGTGCCCATCCTTTAGCTTCTTCTACTTTAGCTTCTGCATACAAAGATGCACTCTCTTTCTTTGCTTTAGCTTCTTCTACTAGTACTTTCTTTGTCCATTCCTGCTCTTTTAATGTAGCTTGACCCCTAAGATTCTGTTTGTAAATCCTATACTTAGGGAATACCCACATACAAATAGTAATTAATAATATAATAACTGCTGCTAATATTGCTACACCTTTTATTACTGCTTTATTATCTTTAGACATTACATCCTCCTATTGAGATTATATTGTCTGCTTAACAAATTAATTAGAAATAGTGGTGTCCTGAGTTGCACAGGAATCTCAAGATCCAAAATCTTGTGTGTTTCTATTACACCACACCACCTGAAAATTAAACTTCTTCTAATAACTTTTCTAATTCTTCTACACTTTTGTCTTTAAGTGCATCATCTTTCTTATCTTCAAGAATAGACATAATCTTTTTCTTCTTCTCTATTGTTTCCATCCTCTTATTTGCTTTATTAATTGCATCTAACCTGTACTTAATGACATGCTTTACTATATCTAACTTTTCTTCAAGTATCTTCCTAGCCTTATTGTCTGATGTTATAACAAAGCTCTCTTCTTCTGTTTCTTTAAGATGTCTAGATAACACCTTTGCTATGTTATCCAAACAAAAATCTGATTCTGTTAAAGGTAAATCCCACAAATCTTCTGTAGTTAAGTAACCTCTTGCTGATTCATACCTATACTTCTTTCTTGTTGCTCTTTCAAAATTTATTGACACATTACACCTCCTTAAAAGTTAATTTTTAAATCTCTGTTAAAGCTACCTGAAACTCTACAAATTACACTATTCTTCTGGGTGGAACTAAATCCTAAACCACTCAATTGATACTTATCCTTTGCCACTTTCATCTTTGAACCCAACACTTCAAATACCTTTCTATGTTCTGTCAGCTCATTACTTAAAAACTCATTATAAAATCCTCTTGATGTATCTGGGTTCTTACAGTTTTCTATCATAAAGAACCAATGCTTATTACCTACTGAATTACCATCCCAGTAATTAGGTGAATTCATAATCATAGAGACGTTGTGGTACTTCTGTGTTGGAACATTCCATATTTCTCTTGTTGACTCAGTAGATGATAATGAACTGATGATTTGTATACCATCCTTCTGGGAATATTCAAATTCAATAACTGTAACATCCTTACCATCTCCTACTGCTTTGTTATAGTTAAAGGTTCTTATCTTACCTTCAAACTCCATTTCTACAACAAATCCTACATCTTTGTTTTCTCTCTTACAATAGTTATTAACAAATAACTTATACTTTCCTACTTTCATTGTAGATTTGTTCTCATAGGTAATATTCTCAACTGCATTTCTAGTATCACCATGACCTGCATTCATGTCAACATCAAGTTTTCCATATTGACCTCTAGGACATTTATTACCATAACTAATATGAGTTCCATCTGGACCTTTCATATGTAGATCCAAATCATCAAAATTGAACCAAGATAATGAGCATCTCAGATCACCTGTCACACTCCCGCCCGCTTTTTTAACACGTTCTTTAATAGAGTCTGTAACTTCACCTTTATATGACCAAGAGAAGTTGTTATCCCACTTGAAGATTCTCTTAGCATCTATATTCTTAGGTGCAATGAGACTTACCAGATTACCTTCATGGCTGTTACATAAGAACAGTTCTATTTTCTCTGCTTTAGGTAATATGTCTTTAACAAATGTATCAATGTCTACCTCTTCTACTTTTTTAAGATTAGGCTTCTTATCAGCTACTTCACCTTTCAATTCATCAAATACATTCATTGTTTTCTTTACTTCTCTATTAGCAAATATTACATTGTTAATTGTAATATCATCAACAACTGCATACCTTCTTAGTAGAGAATCTCCTATTTCTAACTCTGCTACTTTCTTCTCTGCTTTATCTATCATTCCTTTTGTTACCAAAGCAGTAGGCCTTTTGTAATTGGCTGGTGCTGTTTTAGTTTCAAAAGCTTTAACTGCTGTATCTAAAGGCATATCTTCTGATAAGTCTGTTAACAAAGTACCTATAACAGTATTCCTTATCTTACTAACAGATTTTAACTTCATTGATGTTTTCCAACAATGATTGTCTTTCTCAGAATCTTTAAGAGTATCATAAATATTTTTCTGTTCTAAGAATAGTTTAACAATAGATTCATGTTCTTTACCTCTGTACAATGAGTTTTGGGCTATCAACTCTAATACTGTTTCTATTGCTTCTACTTTTATCTCATCTAGTCCACGTTGAAATACTTCTTTGTTAGCTCTTAAATCACCTAGTAAAGTTCCTATTTCTGCGCCTCTCTTAACATGCTTTTTAGGTAGGTTCATGTAGAAGTGATGCCACTTAATAGGAACACCATTATTCTCTTCTGTATTATGATCCATACCTATCTTCTTCTCACTACTTAAGAACACATCTCTAATTTTCCTAGATTTAACTAACTGGGACAAAGAATCAACTACAATCTGATAATCACCTCCAACTGTAATATCCCAAATAGATATTAACCTACCATCAACAATAGCAACAACATTACCTACTGTCCTGATAAACTGCTTACACTTCTGACAATCATGATCTCTTCTCTCACGATACACTTGATTAGTTCCTTCTGGAAAACTATCCATATATGTATCCCAGAGTTCCTCTTTACTTACATCTGTTTTAAATAAATCCAACTTTGTCATCTCTTCAAATTGAAACTCTACTGCTGACTTAATTCTACTAAAATCTAGTTTAGCTAATACTGCTTCCATATTACACCTCCTAATCAACAAATTGAAAAAATTCAACTCCGTGAATTAATAATAATGGTGCTACTATCTTCTCAAATTCTGATTCTTTTACTCTTATTGCTCCATCTGAACAATGATAAAATATTTGATGATTTTCTAAAGGTTCAATCCAACAATAAGTATCATTTACTGACCATGTTACCTTTCTTAATTTCATTACCCGCTCCCAGGATTATATGCAGGATCAAAATAATTACATCCTGTAAATAAACTACATATTAAAAGTGTTATAATAGCTGCTATTGCTACCCATCCAACAAAAAATAAAAATCTAAATATCATTTTTTTCCTTTCATTGATAGACATTTTGTTAATATCTCAATTTCTGTAATATCTCCTGGATCACCAGTTTCTAATTGAATAGGTATACATTTAAAGTAAGGAGATAGTTGTTTTGCAAGTACATTCTCCTCTTTATTAGCATCACTATCCAACATAATAAATACAATCTTTACATTTAAGAAAGTAGATAACATCCTTAATTGTGGCTCACTCATCTTCTTTCCTAAAATTGAAATACCATGATCTGGTACTTTCAAAACATCAAATACACCTTCAAAGATAATAGCAAAGTTCTTATAGTCCTGTAACTTCTTTACATTGTACATTCCTGCATTCTTCCTACCATAAATCTTATACTTAGGTACTCTTCCATACACTGACCTGCCTTGCCAACCTACAATAGCATTGTTGTTTCTAACCGGAAATACTATCCGTCCAGACAACACTCCTGAAGGTGCATACATACAACCTAGCTGTATACAGCTATCTAAGGAAACTTCCCTTGATTTGATGTATTGAATAGCTGCATGATCTGTTTTTAGTGTCTTAATGTCAACAAATTCAGATGTATCTATAAGATCCATACTATTACTTACTGTAGATGTAGGCTTTATAGGTCCTCTGTTCTTTAGAATCCTCTGTATAGCTTTGTTATCTATCACCTTTCCACCAAAATCACACTTCCAACAATGGTACACCATCTTCTTTATGTTTATCCAAAGATGGTCCTTTGTATCATTGCAAGCAGGATTTATACACGTTACTTTTATATCATCCATTAAATTCCAACACCTCTTTTCTCTGCTAAATCAATTAAATACTTCCCACGCTGTGATTTAGGTACATAAGAAGGAATTTGTACATAACAGTTTCTACAAAAACCTTTCTTATACAGTTTATATATATCTAAAAGATATATAACATCCATACACCCTCTACATTGTATTTCATCTTCATATACATCTAATTCAAATCTACTCATTTTCAAACCTCCTGCTAATAAAGTATTTTGCTTCTTGTTCTTTTGGTATATGCTTAGGAAATAGATTATCTCTACACATAGCACATACAACACCTTTAGTATAGGATTCACTACCATATGAAATGTTGTTATTATTACAAGCTCTACATACCATTTTTCTGGTTATCCTTTAGTGCTTTAAGTAAACTTTTCTTATCTTTGTACTTACTAATAAACTTATAGTGCAGTGTTGATGCAGCTATATTATATTTATTAGATAGTTCTTTCAAAGTCATACCATACATTCTTTTATATTTAGAATCTTTAGTACCTTGGCAAGGACTACATAACATCCTTAAGTTACTAATCTCGTGGTTATTTCTGTCTCCGTCTATCTTAAAACAGTTTAACTTATCA
>Ga0098052_1001686_pt1 | contig 13611 bp, 30 predicted proteins | sample 15_taG_FD_81591 | JGI IMG/M metagenome (GOLD analysis project Ga0098052, IMG submission 81591) | Marine viral communities from the Subarctic Pacific Ocean - 15_ETSP_OMZ_AT15312 metaG | ecosystem: Environmental > Aquatic > Marine > Oceanic | place: Pacific Ocean | collected 2015-01-18 | reverse complement strand
TCATTAACCCATTCATCATCAGATTTAATATCTATTACTATATTTTTTATTCGTTCTAGTGTTATAGGTTTACTCATCTCTCATCTCCTCAATCATTGCATCAATTTCTACTGCACAGAAACCACAGACCCAACCTTCAACATCACCATCATCTCTAGGATATCTATTAACAAACCTACCACTACCAAAGTGACAAGGTTTATCACACTCTACACATATTTGTGAATCAAATAAATTTTTAGGTTCAGTCATCACAATCACACTCCCCTTCCATATAATATAGTTCTTGCTCAAGTGTTTGTTGCATAGCAGTCACCAACATATGCTGTGCGTGGGTACTACTAGGTGCAGTATCATAAATAAATTGTACTGTTACATCTGCAAGTGCTAGTGCTATATCAAAGCCATCAGTCTTTTTCTTTAGATGTTTGTTAATAACTTTAACAATATCATCTGATACTTTTTCAGTAGATTCAAACTGTTCTTTGACTGGTGGTTTGATTTTCTTTTTATTTCTTATGTCATAAATGTTATTACTCATTGTCATATACTCCTTTCATTAATCTAACTGTATCATAAAATCTAGGATTTTCCAATACATATTCTTCACCTTCGTGAAAGAAAGATACAGACTCATTATCATATGCGTCATCAATAATAAGTTCATCTATATCCATAGCAAGTAATTGATTTTCAGTCACTTGCCTTCTTGTTTCTTGTGTTACATTTTCTAACACAAACTTTTTATTATTCATAGTTATACTCCTTTCTTTAGCTTGTCTATTGCTTCAGGTGTTTGTTCAACAATAGATTCTATTTGTTCGTCTTGAACATCAGTAGGATTACCAAAGTTTAATTCATCATAATCCCCTGCCCAAACTTTTTCTTCAGCTTCTTCTTCAGAGTCAGCTTCTACTATGCATTGCCATTCAGCATTAGCATAGGTTGTTACAAGATATTTTTTCATTAGTCTTTTCCTTTCTGCCATTTATATATTAATGCTAATAATAAATCAGCACAATCTTGTCTACCATATTGAATGAAATCATCTTTGTTTTCACAAAAATTTTCATCATACAGTTCAGTTCTATCTATTTCGTTTCGTAACCATAATTTTATTTTATCTAAAACTATGGTTTCTTCTTCTATTAATTTATTAGTCATAGTTATACTCCAGTCCTTTCTATTTTTCATTAATATTAAAACGATTTAATATTACTTCCTTAATAATATCTTGCAAGTCAAACGAGTACCCACTTCTATCAAGTGTAATTTCAATCTTGTCTTGGTCTTGATAAGGGTCATACGAATCTAACAAGGCATCAGTAATTGCCATAGACAATGCGTTTGCATCATCATAATCTTTTAGTTTTCTTTTCATAGTATCAATCGTCATCTTACACTCCAATCTTCAGCAATTACTTTTCTGCTTTCTCTTGTGTTGTCATAAATTCTAACGTCATATCCTTCCATACCTTGTATCTCTGCAAACTCGTATGCTTTGGATAAGTCGTTGAACTCTATCTCTTTTATTTTATTAGTAGTTTTATATTCTACTGTGTAATATTTACTCATAGTCATAGTCCTTTCTATATTGGTAGCACTTGACTGCTATGCCATAAGGCATACATAGCTAGACCAAATGCTAATATTAATTTTAATAAAAATCTATCTTCCATAGATAGACTCCTTTGCCTTTTCAATAAAGGCATACTCTTTCTTCCACTCAGAAGTACCAGCTATTAGGTTGTGATAAGTTAGCACATCTTTAATATAGATGTCCCCATACTCCCACGAACCATAGGTATAAGGTGAACGACTCGCAACGTACCACCTTGCATATTCGTTTTTACTTTCATTATCTTTTGTCTGATAAGTTTTTAAAACTCTATGCTCAAAGTTTGTTGCTTCATTTTTATAGACTGCATAAGGTGAATCCACCTTTACAGTCTTACCAAATTTATTTTTTGCCATTGATTAACTCCAAAAAGTTTTTTGCCAGAGAGTATCTACCTTGTTTCCACTCTCTTAACAGTTCATTATTAACTGGTGGGTCTGTCTTATCATTTTCAAGGATAACTTCACACCAAATTTTTATATCTTTAAGTTTATATTCTGCGTCTATCATTTTCTTTTTCGTCCTTTCTTTCTTTTGCGTTTAAGTTTAGGTTTCATTTTAATATTATTAAAATGTTTGTCAAGTTTCTTAAAGAAACTATCATTAATAATTTCATTTAATTGTTGGCAGACATTTGTAGGTAGGTCTGTTTCACCATATAATTTTATAGAACTGCTCATCATACTCTAGAACTTCTCTATAAAACCATTCCTAAAAGATTTTTCCCAACCAGTTGGGTTTAATCTTTTATATTCTTCTTGTGACCTAGACACAATAATTTTTCTTGCATCTTCCACTTTACTATAGCCAAATTTATTGGCTACTTTTTTAAGAATGTCTTGCATATCCCAACCCCTAATCTTAGGGTCAGCTTTGCCTTGAGCCATTAGTTGCTCAATATATTTATATAATAATTCATTATTCATTTTATTTTTTCCTTTCTTTTTTATTAGTATGGTAGTTCGCTTTGTCGTAGTTCCTGAACATCTTCTTCAAGAATGTCGTGTAAATATTTATCTGCAAATTCATCAAAGTATTCTGCTTCTTCAGAAAGCATTTGGTATTTACCAATAGGCACTTCATACATATGCCATACTGTGTCTTTGATTTTTTCAAAGAGTGCAGTAATTACTTTATCATCTGAAGCGAAGTCTTCAAAGTTAAATTTAGTTAGTGGTTCATTGTCGTATGTAAAACTTTGTAAAGTTTCATCATACAATCTAGAAAGATGATACTCCATTTCAGAGTACATTTTTTCTTGCATTATTAAATGTTGATTTGACATAGTCAATCTCCTTTCTTTTCATTTAAAAATTCATTAAATAATTCTGCACCTACTTCTGAACATTTGTTTGCAAAGTTAACTTCATTTGTTTCACAAAATCTGTTCCATTCTTTTTCATTTAATTCATTATAATTATCAAGATGTTCTTTAGTTAGTGTTTGCCATAATTTCATTTTCATTTTATATTTTTCCTTTCATTTATTATATATTTATTTCACATTTAATTTTAATTGTCAAATGTTTTTTTATTTTTTTTTATTCTATTGCTTCCAAAAGTTTTTCCAAAGGTGAACCTATAAACTTTTTAGAAGTAAAAGTTTCCATTCGAAGTCCCTTGTAAACAAGAGCTTTCAAATGTTTGTGTTGACTAGCAGTCAACTGTATGTGTTTATATATCATTTTATTTTACTACCTTTCTTAATAGATGTATAAAATCTAATTCTTTTACATCTATAAATTGTTGTTTACTTTCACTAAACACTTTACCATTTTCTAGTATTTCAACTATGTCTTTTGGTAAAGGTTTATTTTGTTTATGAGTATTTAAAACAAATTTTATTAAGTTTTTTATTTTCATTTTTATTTTTCCTTTCTTTGTTGCTAATCAAATATAATTATTTGATTAAAGGGTAGCTAGAAACTTAGAGTGAAGTCAGACATTATTTAAGTTATGCATAACTAAATAATCTGTTAAGTATCGTAAGAACCTTTACTCTAGCTACCTTTTAATTAAATAAAAGGTGGTGCAGTTTAATGCTTTCACATAAGGTCTGCACCTTACCATATTACATAACATACCTACTTTCAAATTACAAGTCTTTATTTATTTAGTGATTCAAACTGACCAGTTAAAGCATTATGTTTGACTGCCAGATAACCTTGATTATTTGAAAATGTACCAACAGTTTTATATCTGTCAGTAGTTCTTTGTCTATATAATTTATGCATAATGTTATGCCTTTCTTTTTTAGTGTTGATAAATTGCAACACTCTTTGCGTTAATATTTGAACCACTACACAATACACATTGTTCGCAAGTAGTTCGTTTACCTGCTTCCTTAGAAGCTGGACAAAGAACTTCATTTTGTTTATCAAGTTCTTCGTTCTTTTGTAGAACTCTAAAAGTTCTAAAACCTTTTGACCAAAATTTCTTAGACTCTTCGTAAGAGTCAGCACTCATCATACATTGGTCAGCTCGTACATCTGCACTATCAATTTTTGATTGATGAGTGTAGCCAGTATGTTTCTTAGCTTTGCTAAGTAAACTGTCCCATATGTAGCTAGGTACTGCACTTGGGTCGCCATAAGTACCAAGTCTTATGACTTGATTTTCGCCTAGACTTTGTATGTCTTTGTGATTGTCAACCTTAGAATAATTGCCTTTCATAAATGCTTTATAGGTTGCCAGTACACCTTGATATAATTTGACATAACAAGTTCTGCCTTTAGCTTGTTTTCTGTTTGGTTCGTCTGTAATTGTTCCCCTATGTTTACAATTACCACATATTGAAAAATCTTCGCCAGTCTTACTGGCAAGTAGTGGGTCAATATCACTACGAATGATATATGTTTGAGCCATATTGCCAGTCTTTTTGTTTTTACTTCCATTAAAGTAAATGACTACGATATTTTTCTTATCAATCAAAGACTCACCTTGATAGATGATTGTACCAGTCATAATTATTTTAATCCTTTCTAATGTGGGTTAATTCTAAAATTCTTTAGCCAATCAGATAGCCATTGAACTTGTTCAAACTCACCCACCTTTGATTGCAATTTATTGTTAGAATCTTGCCATAAATCCTTATAGGATTTTTCCAAGTCCCAACCAATATTTTCGAGTTCTTCTGCCATAGCTTGAAACTCAGGGTTAAGTTCTTCAAGTCTAGCTTGAATCTTTTCAACCCTTTCGTCTATGTCATCAGGTAATGCTGATGTAAAGTTTATTTTTCTAGCCATAATTATTTTAATCCTTTCAGTTATTATATTGCTTCTAATTGACAAATAGCAGGATAACTACTTTCTTTATCAATCATTCTATTTTCATAATCTTCAAAATGTTTACATATATTTGTCCAATTATGTTTATTATCTGGTAAATCGTGGTCGCCGTCCCAACTTCCATCTTCACCATAATCATCTGCACCACCAGAAATCTTTTTGTTATAATGTTCTGATAGTCTTTGTTTATCTTTTTTATCTAAGTAATTATAGGCAATACTTAAACCATAAGTACCATCTAAAACTTCCTTAGCTATTCCATAGCAATAAATTTTATCACCATTCTTTTTAGTATAAATAAATTTTTCACTCATAATTTTATTTCCTTTTAGTTAAAGTTAATTATAAATTAAAGTATTACTTCCAATAAGTCAAATATATTTTTAAACAATGTTTATAAAATAATTGATTATTGAATTCTGGAAATTCTTTAATAAGTTTTCCATAGGCAGTTCTAAGATGCCTAGATTTTTTCAAAAACATAAAAAACTTTTCATCACAAAGTTTTATTTGTTTAGAAATATTTTCATAGTCTTTAGTTAAATCTAGCCATTTTTTAGTTTGTTTTTTATTCATAGTTTTTTTTTCTTAGTTTTAATAATTAAAGATTTAATCAACAATCTTAAAATGATTTTATTTATTCAGTATGCTTTTTGTAGTTTAACTTCTGAAAAAAATCTAAAGTTTGTTGAAGTATATTTAATTATTATTTAACTACTACATAGTAGTAGTAGTTAAATAATAATTAATATCTATTAAATTCTTCATAAAATTCTTTTGAAATTTTGGTGATAAATTTCTCTTGCATTTTTAAAAAATGGTCAAGTAAATTTGAATCTCAAAAGAATCTTTTGAAGTAAGAATTAAAAGATAAAGAATCAAGAAAACTGGGAAAATTTTTGGGAAGGAAATCAGGGAAGTCCCAGTCTTTCTAGGTTAAAATCATCTCTATAGACTCTATAATTCTCTAGAGCCTACAAAGTAATAGGCTCTAGAAATTATTCTTAGAGAGTCTATAGAGATGATTTTAACCAAGAAAGACTAGGGAGTCTAGGGCAAATGTCAAGTTATTGACACTGTTGGTTTTTTACCTGTTGAAAATGTCAGAATATTGACAGGCAGAGTCAATCTTTTGACGAATGGCTAGAAATCAAGGTGGAAAAGGGTTTCAGAGGTGTCAATTTCTTGACAAGGGTGTCAAAGTCTTGACAGTATGTCAAATTTTTGACAAGGTGTCAGATTTATGACAGTCTAGGGAAATCAAGGGTGGGGGACACAAAAAACAAGGGGGTGTGTGTATAATATAAAAAAGGGTACCCCCACAAAATTACTGAGAAAATAGACTTTGGTGTCAATCTTTTGACAGTTGGGGAGTTTCTTTAAAATTTGATTGGGGAGTCCTCAAAATAGATGTACACAACCATGCACGAGATGTGCAATAGAACTATATAGTTATGTGTTTGTTTGATTTATTTGTCAGCTATGATATATACCTTTAACCCTGGCTAACATAGTTAGAAGTATATCATACTTTTGTCTAACTGACAAGTTATTTTTTAACTTTTTTTTTAATTCATTATAGTGTATAATACAATAATGAAATATAGACAACCCAAACATTTGCTTTATGCTCACCTAGACGATTCAGGTCTCAGGGATTTGATTAAGGAAACTGCAGCGACTCGTAAGAAACGTAACGCAGGTAGAGATTTGATTGAGATGAGACGTGAGTACATGCGTAGAATTGAGGAAAGGAGACTCAAGATGACTGAAAAGAAAGCTAAGAAGTTACCTGAAGGACAAAAGGTAAAGATGCTAGAGAACGCACAACAAAAGTATCAGAACTTTGCAAAGAACACATTACCTAGTGGACTATCAGCTATGCAGGAGAAATTCTGTTTAGAGTACACAGCTACAGGTGATACTTTAACTGCATGGAGAGCAGCAGGTTATAAAGAAGGTAAGACTGAAGCTGATACTCGTGCAGAAAGTAAAAGACTATTAAAGAATGATAAGATTGAAGAAAGATGTAATCAAATAAGACTAGACGCAATGAAAGATGTAGGTCTTAATATTAATGAAGTTGTAAAAAAGTTTATGAAAGTTTATGACAGAGGTATGGCAGAAAATGATTTAACTAACTCCAATAGAGCAATGGAGTTTATAGGTAAACATTTAGGTATGTTAATTGAAAGAAAAGAAATTAAACAGGACATTACAACAAAATCTCCAGAGGAATTAGAACGTGAAATTAAACATTACGAAAATGTTGTCAAGCTTGAACAAACTAATAAATAAAACTCTTTTATATTTTTACTATATATGTATAGTATTATTATTTAGTTGGGTTATGTACGTTTGTAGTATGGCAACCTGGAATACATTTTGTACAGGTTGTCCAGCGACATGGTACAAAGAACATGTTGAACCAATACTTCCTAGACCTATGCCTAAACCTGTCGTACCAATTAAAGAAGAAGATGATTGGGATGATGATGATGACGAGGAAACAGATTGGCGATAAGAATAATTAATGAAAATACTTATTGGTTTATTCCTGTAGATTTTAGAAGAAAAGTAAAACCAAAAGAATATAAGTCCCCTGTAGTTGCATGGGGTAGTAGTAAAGATTATGTTACAGACAAGTGAGAATTTAATAAAGCTTAGAGAATTATATTTTCAAAGAGCAGTACAACAATCTAAAGATAGCTTTCTACATTTTATAGCTATGTTTGCACCTACATTAGTTCCTGATTGGATTATGGGTAAACATATTCATGTAATTGCAGATAGGTTAAAAAAAGTTGAGAATGGAGAAATAAAAAGACTTATGGTCTTTCTTCCTCCTCGTTCATCTAAATCAGTTATATGTTCAAAGTTATTTCCTGCATGGTACGTAGGGAGACACCCACAACATGAGATACTAACTGTTTCTCACTCTGACCAACTAGCTTCAGATTTTGGTAGGTCAGTAAGAGATTTAGTAAATCATGATTTATTTAATACTGTCTTTCCACAAGTACAATTACGTAGTGATGTTAGAGCAGCAGGAAAATGGAAAACAAATCAAGGTGGTACATATTATGCAGCAGGTGTTAGAAGTCAAATAGCAGGTCGTGGTGCACATATTGCAATACTAGATGACGTAATGTCTGAAGAGGACTCCTTTAGTGAAACAGGTAGAAGATATGTAAAGGAATGGTACCCTTCAGGTTTACGTACACGTATTATGCCTAATGGTTCAATTGTAATTATTAATACACGTTATCATGAAGATGATTTATGTGGTTGGTTATTAAGACAGGAATCACAAATAAAATTAGAGAATAAATGGGAAGTAATAAAAATCCCTGCATGGATAGACGAAGATTCAAGTAAGTTACTGGATTTACCTGTAGGGTCTTCCTATTTTCCTGAATGGAAACCTAGTAAAATTTTAAAAACAGATGAAGAAGAAATAAAGGCAAGTAATGGTTTAAGGTATTGGGAGTCTCTTTATATGCAGAATCCTGTACCAGACAGTGGTGGTATTATTAAAAAGAAGTGGTTTCAATGGTGGGACTATGATGAACCACCTGCATGTGACTATATAATACAAACATATGATACTGCTTTTTCAACAAAAACAACTGCTGATTTTAGTGTTATTCAAACCTGGGGTATCTTTCAACATATGGAAACTGATTCTACAGGAAGAGAAACTTGGGTTTCAAATTTAATTTTATTAGGAAATGAAAAAGGTAGATTTGATTATCCTGAATTAAGAGCTAAAGCACAAGAATTATATGAGTATCATAAACCTGATGTATGTATTATAGAGAAGAAAGCAAGTGGTCAATCTCTGATACAGGACATGCGTAGAGCAGGTTTACCAGTCTTAGATTATATTCCTGATAGGGATAAGACTGCAAGAGTCTACGCAGCTACACCATTAATGGAATCTGGAAGAGTTTGGATTCCTAAAGGACATGAGTGGAGTGATGATTTATTTAGTGAAGCTATCACATTTCCAAATGGTAGACATGATGACCAAGTTGACGCAATGACTATGGCAATACACTATATGAAAGAATCATGGAATCTAGTTCACCCTGATGACCCTGATTATGAAGAAGGTCATGAAAGAAAAAAAAGGGTTGCATACTGGAAAGTTTAAGTATATAATAGAAGATAATATATAACTGTGAAAGAAAATTATGTTACCCAGAGGATTATTTAATTTAGTAAAGTTACAATCAGCTAAAGCTATTCCTACGACTAGAGGTATAACAACTACTCCTGCTAATAAAGGTTTAGAAAATATTTTAAAAAGTATTCCAAAAGAATCTGCTCAAAAAACACAAAGTGTAAGCACTGTACCAACATATAAAAAAGTTGAAAAAGAATTTTTACCTGAAGGTAAGAGATTAGATTATGGAGCAGGTAGAGGATTAGGAGCAAAAGAAATAAAAGCAGATACTTTTGAACCTTTCCCACGAAAAGGTTTTAATCCTACTTTTAAAAATACAGATGATATACCAAGTTCATCTTATGAAAATATTTCAAGTTTAAATGTTTTAAATGTTTTACAACAAAACGATAGAAAAAAAGCAGTTAAAGAAATAGGTAGAATTTTAAAACCTGGAGGTAATGCAATAATATCAACAAGAGGTATGGGTGTTCTGACTGAAGCACCAAAGGGAACTAAAGGTATTGAACCTATGTCTGTAATTACAAGTAAAGGTACATATCAAAAAGGTTTTAAACCTAAAGAACTTAAAGATTATGTTCAAAAAGTTCTTGGGAAAAATTTTGATGTAGATTTAATAAAAGGACAAAAGATAGGTGCAGCATCAATTAAAATTAAAAAATTAGAACCTAAAAAAATGAAAACAGGGGGAATGGTTGAAAAGAATAATTATAATTATAACACACAAAGGACTATATAATGCCAACTGAAAAGAATCCATTTAATAAAATAGATGAAGATATACTAGAGGCTTCAATTCCTGAAGAAGAAGTAGATGTAGAAACTATGTCTGACCAAATTCTTCCTGATGAAAGTATTGCAATGATGGAAGATGGTTCAGCTATGGTTGATTTAACAGGGAAACCTGCAATTATGCCTGATGAAGAAATGGTAGGTGGTCATTATGATAACCTAGCTCCAATGTTAGAAGATGACTTACTTCAAGAGATAGGTTCTGAAGTATATCAAAAATATGAATCAGATAAAGAATCACGACATGAATGGGAACAAACTTTTGAAAGAGGTTTTGACTTATTAGGTTTAAAACTAAAAGAAACTACTGAACCATTTGAAGGTGCATGTACTGCAGTTCACCCACTCTTAATTGAGTCAGCAGTAAAGTTTCAATCAAAAGCTTCTCAAGAATTATTTCCACCAGGTGGACCAGTTATGGCTCAAGTAATTGGAACTGAATCTGAACAAAAACAACAACAAGCATCTCGTGTAAAACAGTTTATGAATTATCAGTTAACTGATATGATGCCTGAATACTTTCATGAGTTTGAAAGAATGTTGTTTCATTTACCAATTATAGGTTCAGCATTTAAAAAGATTTATTATGATGGAGCAATGGACAGACCTTGTTCAGAGTTTGTTCCTATTGACCAATTTTATGTGTCTTATCATGCTTCAGATTTAATGAAGGCAGATAGATATACTCATGTTATATTACGTAATCCAAATGATTTAGCAAGAGAAATAGCTGCAGGAGTTTATGAAGATGTAGAATTACCTGAAGCACAATCAATTGAACAAACTTCAATGTCAATGAAAGTTGACGAAATAATGGGAACTGCAATTCCTACTGATTCAGACCCACAATATATTTTATTAGAACAACATTGTTATTTAAATTTACCTGAACCTTATGGAGATGGTGACGGAGTAGCATTACCTTATATTGTTACTATTGAAGAGAGTTCACAAAAAGTTTTATCTATTAGAAGAAACTATGATGAAGATGACCCTACCAAACAAAAGAAAATGTTCTTTACTCATTATAAGTTTGTTCCAGGTTTTGGTTTTTATGGTTTAGGTTTAATACATTTCCTAGGTAATCTTACAATGACTGCAACTGCAGCTATGAGAAACTTAGTTGACTCTGGTCAGTTTGCAACATTACCTGCAGGATTTAAAGCTAAAGGTGTAAAGGTTGTTGGTGATAATGAACCTTTATCTCCAGGTGAGTTTAGAGATGTAGAAGCTACAGGTGTAGATTTAAATAGAGCAATTGTTCCTCTACCTTATAAAGAACCTTCTCAAACATTATTTCAAATGTTAGGTTTTATTTCAGGAGCAGGACAAAAGTTTGCTGACTCTACTGAAAAAGTTATAAGTGATTCAACTAACTATGGACCAGTTGGAACTACTATGGCATTACTAGAAGCTTCAAGTAAATTTTTTAGTGCAATACATAAACGATTACATAATTCACAAAAAGAAGAATTTAAAATATTAGCAAGGATAAATTTTGAGTCATTACCTGACGCATATCCTTATGAGGTTCCTGGTGCAAGTCCAACCATATTAAAAACGGACTTTGATGGTAGGGTAGATGTAATACCTGTTAGTGACCCTAACATACCTTCAAGTGCTCATAGATTAATGCTTTCACAGTTGGCTCTTCAGTTAGCCAGTCAAGCACCACCAGGAACTTATAATATACAGGCATTACATAGAACAATATTACAAGCTGCAAATATGCCAAACTTAGATAACATATTACCACCCCAAGTGAAACCACAACCACTTGACCCTGTGTCAGATATACAGGCAGCAGTTAAAGGGATGCCTATAGGAGCATTTCCAGGTCAAGACCATATGGCACATGTAACAGTTAAGTCTTCTTTTTTAACTGACCCAATGAATGGTGGAAGTCCAATTATGGAAAAAGTAAAACCAGTTCTTGAAGCAAATATAAAAGAACATATGATTATGAGATACCAAGAACAAATTAATGGAATGGTATCAGGAGTAGCAACTGACCCTGCAACATTACAACAAGTTCAGGCTGAAGCTGCACAACAAATTTCACAAGCTAACCAAGCAATGGGTACAACGGAAACACCTGAGCAACAAATGGTTGAGCTTGAGAAAAAGAGACTTGATATTGAGAAAGAAAAATTAGGTCTTGACGCACTACAAGAAGCTGCAAGTTTAGCTGTTAAACAACGTGAACTTACTTTAAAAGAAGAAGACCAAGGTATCAAAGCCATAAAAGATGGTGCTGCTACAATATTAAAACAAAGTGAGGGTACGAAGGATAGACAAACTAAAATTGCAACTCAGACTATTAAAACTCTTGGTGACTTAGCCAAGGAAGAACTCAAAGAAGAAACGAAAGGAGAAAACTAATGAGTGAAATTATAAAAGGTCCTAAGAATAAAAAAGGTTTTGGTGACTGGTCAAAGATGCCAAGCACGGATTATTCAGTCAGAGTAAAAAAGGGTGTCCTAAATGAATGGCAACCTGATAGTACATATAAAATTAAAAAATAATTATGATACATAAAATTATTTCTGAAATTGAGAAGGAAATAACGAATGAAATTGCACAAATCCAAGAATCATTGGGGGATGGTATTTGTCAAGACTATTCTCACTATAAACATCTAACAGGTTCAATTGATGGATTGAATAAAAGTAAGATGGTTATAAAAAATATATATAAAAAAATGATTGATGGAGATGAAGATGCAGACGATTAAAATGCAAAAGGCAGTAAAAAATGATGTATGGCTTAATAACGAAGAAACTCCTGACCCAAAAGTGTTACCTGTTTTGCCTGGGTATCACGTGTTGGTTCGCCCTGTTTCGATAAGAAATCAAACTAAAGGTGGTATCATGTTACCTGATTCAGTTAAAGAAGATATATCTTATCTTACAACTGTAGGAAAAGTTTTATCTATAGGTGATTTAGCTTATAAAGATAAAGATAAATTTCCTAATGGAAACTGGTGTGAGGTTGGAGATTATGTAAGCTATGGAAAACATGAAGGACAAAAATTTATTTATAAAGGTTTAAAACTTTTATTATTATTTGATGACCAAATAATGATGAAGGTTGAAGACCCTAAACATTTAGATACAACTTATAATTTATCAAATTAATAATATGGAAATAAAATGCAGTTCCCTAAAGACTTAATTTTATTTACTAATATTAAATTTAAAGTAACAAAAAATACTAAACGATTAAAAGACTTATCTGATAATAGATGGGGTTATACAATAATTAATAGAAAGGGGAAAATATGATTTGTTTATGTAAAAGTATAAAGGAAAAATTTACAAATTTAAGTATATGGACTTGGTTTAAACATAAAGGTTGTTTAATAAAAACCATGATTGTTTTATGGAAAGTTTCATTACCTGAGTTAAAAGTTATTATTGACGAAAAAAATAAGACTAAAACAAGACCTACTATAACTGAGGTCTAAGGTAAGGATAAGGATAATGATTGACCCATTTACAGCTTTTGCAGCTTTGAAGGGAGCTACAGAGGCAATATCAAGTGCTATAAAAACTGGAAGAGATTTATCTACTATGTCAAGTTCAGTTGCAAAATGGGCAAAGGCAGAAGCAGGTTTACAAGTTATAACTTCAGAAAAACCTGGAGTTGTTTCTAAATTATTTGGTAAGCTAACTGGTGCTGAGCAAAATGCAATTGATGCACATTTTAGAAAAGAAGAAGCTAATA
>Ga0098052_1001681_pt1 | contig 13662 bp, 20 predicted proteins | sample 15_taG_FD_81591 | JGI IMG/M metagenome (GOLD analysis project Ga0098052, IMG submission 81591) | Marine viral communities from the Subarctic Pacific Ocean - 15_ETSP_OMZ_AT15312 metaG | ecosystem: Environmental > Aquatic > Marine > Oceanic | place: Pacific Ocean | collected 2015-01-18 | reverse complement strand
CATTAAGGCCGTTTCAGTTTTGTAACCTATGTGAAATAAATGTTAGTGATGTAGAGACACAGCAAGACCTTAATGATAGAGTTTCTGCTGCATCTCTTATCGGTACGCTTCAAGCAGCATATACAAATTTTCATTACTTAAGGGATATATGGAGGCGAACTACAGAAAAAGATGCTCTTCTTGGTATCGGAATGACAGGTATTGGTAGTGGTAAAGTACAGAGGTTAGACCTAGAAGGCGCTGCTAAATTAGCAGTTGATACTAATAAATATTATGCAGGAGAGTTGGGTATTAACTATGCAGCTAGAGTTACTACAGTAAAACCGAGCGGCACCACATCTTGTGTGTTAGGAACTTCTAGCGGTATTCACGCATGGCATAATGATTATTACATTCGCCGGTTACGAGTAGGTAAGAACGAAGCTATCTATGCATACTTAGCTATTAGTCATCCAGAACTTGTAGAAGATGATTTCTTCAAAGCTGACACTCAAGCTATAATTTCTATTCCTCAACGAGCGCCAGAGAGTGGTATATTAAGACATGAAACTTCTTTAGAGTTATTGGATAGAGTAAAAGATATTTACGAAAGATGGATTGTTCCAGGCCATAATGGCGGCAACAATACACATAATGTTTCTTGTACTGTTTCGGTTAAGGAAGAAGAGTGGGATGATGTAGGAAAATGGATGTGGGCCAACCGCGATTTTTATAATGGATTATCTGTATTGCCTTACTTTGGCGGCAGTCATAAGCAGATGCCCTTTGAAGATACTGATGAAAAAACATTTAATACATTGTTCAATAATTTAAGAGAAGTAGATTTGTCGGGCGTAATAGAGGTAATAGATAACACTAATTTAACAGGTGAGCTTGCTTGTGCTGGCGGAGCCTGTGAAATAACATAAGGAGTGATAATGGCAAGCACTAGAACTATTCTACGCAAACTTAAGGGCAATAATAATGATGATGATAAACGATATGAAAAAGAACTTCAGCCAGAACGTGAACGATTGGATAGATTTCTAGAAAGAGAAGAAGAGGAAAAGCATAAAGATGAATCAACAAAACAACATGAGAGGTATAGACGTAAACAAAAAAGTGCGGAGTCAGCAATGTCATTAGAACATTTAATAAGGCCATCAAAAAAGGTAGAGGAAAAGCCTGGCACTTATTTTTATGGGCCGTTGAGAAAGTTAGCAGAAGACTTTGGCAATATAAGTATAATGCTAAAATATATGACTCTTGGCCAAAATCAAAAGTATAGTCAAGATGGTAATAGGTTATTAAATAGGTCGGGTCAAGTAGTATATGATGAGAAGACGCAAGAATGTTTTGAGTAGAATAACATTTAATGAGCTGTTTGTAGAGACAACAAAGTTAGTTTCTCAACGATCATCATGTGTAAAAGCTAAACAAGCGGCTCTTTTAATTAAGGATAATAGAATTATTTCCTTCGGATACAACGGGCCGCCGTCTGGTTCTTTAAACTGTTTAGAAGATGGTGGTGAAGAAAGATGTGGAAAAGATTCTAATGGGTCTTGTTTTCTTGGTGTACATGCAGAACAAAATGCAATAGGTTATGCAGCTCGTAATGGTATTGATACTGAGGGTTGCATAATCTATTGTACTCAAACACCATGTATTTCATGTGCTAAGTTAGTAGTAGCTTCTGGTATCAAAAGATTTTATTACATAGATGAATATCGGTTAGATGATGGTAAAAAGTTTTTAGAAGTGTGTGGAGTTCCAGTATGCAAGATAAAGAAACAATAGTTGCAAAAATAAATGAATATATAGACTGGCTGGCAACACCCAATGAAGCGTTTGGTGGCTTTCCAATTTGCCCTTTTGTAGAAAAGGAAAGAGCCTCTGGTAAACTAAAGTATGAAGTTTTCCAAATAGGCTGTACTAAATCTTTATTTAAAATGATAGATGAGTGGGATGAAGAAGACGAATATACCTCTATGATAATAGCACACATATCTGATATTCAAATACACCAGTATAAAAATTTCCAACATTACATTAATAGAGGTTTACGGAAGAGAAAGATGGGTTACATTAAAACTATTTGTTTCCACCCCGATGATACCTTTGAGGTAGGTGGTGTAGCTACACGAACCCAAGCTCCGTATTTTTTAATAAATGTAGCATATCAAGATGAGCTTAACAAAGCACATCAAAACTTAAAGAATACAAAATATTATGACACCTTTACAGATGAAAATAAAAAGTATTTAAAGGTAGAAAAGCCTTGACAAAATGTAGAAAATTGGTTATATTATATATATAACTTTTTAAGGAGAAATATGCGAGACAAGATAGATAGTTTTACCCATTTACATTTACATTCTGCTTTTGGTAGCTTACAAGATGGTGTAGGTAAGCCAGTAGATTACTGTGAAAAAGCAGCAAACATTGGACAGAAGGCTTTAGCTATAACAGAGCATGGTTCATGCGCGAGTCATTTTGCTTTTCATCAAGCAGGTGAGTCAACCGATACTCACATTATATATGGAAATGAGTTTTACTTTACAGCAGACCACACTTTACGAGGTCTTACTGACGAAGAAAAAGTTGGGCTTACACCTACAGAATCAAGAGATGCCAACAAGCAACGGCTTCGTAAGTCACATTTATTGTTGTTAGCAGAAACAGATGAAGGCTTAGAAAATATATATAGACTTAATTATCATGCGAATATGTCAGGTTTTTATGGTAAACCAACTATAGACATCCCCCTGTTAAGAAAGTATAATAAAGGTATTATTGCGACAACTACTTGTGTAATTTCCCCTATGGCAAGAATGTTGCAAAGTAAGAAGATAGATGATATGAGTGTATGGTTTGAGGATATGCTTGAAATATTTGGTAAGGATAGGTTTTTTATTGAACTACATCCACACGCTTTAGATATTCAACGCGAATATAATCAAGTGCTTATTGAGATGTTTAGAAAGAAGTATGATGTAAAGACGTTGTTGGCAAACGATGTACATTATGTGGAACAAGACCACCATGAAGTACATAACTTTTTATGGCGACTTAATACCGATGGTAAGTTTGATGAAGCCGGTATAGATAAGTTACATTTTGCCACAGAAGAAGAGATGATACAAAAGTGGTATGACTCCGGTATGGGAGATCTCATTGCTGATGAGTATTTGTATGAAGGAATAGAATCTACAAAAATCATAGCTAATCGGTGTAATGCGCAGCTTGATGTTGATACCTTAAAGGAACCCAAGTTTAGTGTTCCAAATGGATTTAGCGATAGTAAAACCTACATTTTAGACCTATTAAAAAAGGGTATGGAGAGTAAGGTAAAGAGTAATCTTATTCCCGAAGATGAAATTCCGTTGTATATAGATAGGTTGAAAACAGAGTTAGATTTGATTGCAGATAAAGGTTATGTAGATTATTTTCTTATTACAAATGATTTTACACAATGGGCATATGAGAATGATATACTTATGTCGCCTGGTCGTGGCAGCGCAAGTGGTTCGTTAATTTGTTGGCTATTGGGTATTACACATTTGAACCCTATAAAATATGACTTATTCTTTGAACGGTTTATGAACCCCGAAAGAATTAAGGAGCCAGACATTGACAACGATTTTCAAGACAACCGTAGACCGGATGTTAAAAATTATGTGGCCTCCAAATGGGGCGATGCTAATATTGCTTCTGTGTGTGCCTATTCCCGTTATTCTGTTAATACTTTGTTTCGTGACTTGGCAAAAGATAAGGGCATTGACTTCAAACTTTCTAACAAGATTGCGAAAACTATTAGCGGCCATATTTCATTAAATAAAGATCTAACAACTTTTACTGATTTGATGAATAGTAATAAAGAAGTAAGGGAGTTTGTATCTTCATTAGAAGTAAAAGAAGCAGAAGATTTCATTACAACCATTGATACTTTGATTGGTAATATAAGAAATCAAACGATTGCTGGTGGTGGAGTTATTATATCATCACAACCGTTATATGATGTGATGCCGTTACGTAAATCAAAAGAAGGTGATTTGGTTACAGAGTGGCAGATTGATGAGCTAGCAAAGATGAAATTTCTTAAGATTGATATGTTAGGTCTTTCTACTTTGTCAGTGATTATGGAAGTGATGAAAAAAGTTGGTATGTCTATTGAAGATATATACACGATGCCGATTGATAGAGATTTGTTGGATGAAGAAGAGCAAAAGTATTATGACAAAGCATATGATTTGTTATGTGAAGGTGATACATATGGGGTGTTTCAGTTTGGTGGAGCAAACATAACTCGTTGTTTACAGAAGATGGTACCGCGAAACGTAGAAGATATCGCCGCAGTGAATGCGATCTATCGTCCTGGTGTTATCAAGTTAGGAGCTACTGAAGCGTTTCTGCGCAGAAGGAATGGTCAAGAGGAAGCAACCAATGATCATCACCCTTTGTTTAATGACATTCTAAAACCCACTGAAAACATTATGATTTACCAAGAGCAATTTATTCAGATGTTTAATCTACTTGGGCTTAATTTTGGTCAAGGTGATATTCTGAGAAAGATTGCTGAGAGTATGGATCATAAAAAGTGTAACGAGTATTTAGAAGAACACTTGTTTGCTTATCCCGAAAAGATGGTGTTGACTGTAGATGAAACTAGAGCAGTAGCTAAAAAGTTGATTGATAATGCAGGGTACTTGTTTAACAAGTCTCACGCTATTAGTTATAGTATCTTGGCTTATTGGACCACTTATTTCAAGGCAAAGCATCCGGCAGAGTTTACTGAGGTAATGTTAAATGATCACTTGGGTGAACATGAAGAGATTGCTTTAGGGCTAACAATGGGGAGAAGGTTGTTAGGTGACCCCGTAGTTAGTTTGGGAGATATAAATACTTTTTCAAAAGGTTTTTCAGTTGACAAGGAAAACATTACTATTGGTGTAAAGAATATAAAAGGTTTAGGCGATAGTGTATTAAATAAGGTAGAAAAGAATAGACCCAGTGGTGGATGGTTAGATTTTACAGAGTTTTATGTTGATAATATGGAACTCAAGATGATTCCACATAATGCAATGCAGATACTTATTAAGTTAGGTTTGTTTGATGGGTTAGTGTTTTGTGGAAAGAAGTTAAGCAGAAAGGCGTTATGCGACATTACTGATGTGTTTAGTCAATTTTCTTTACAAACTAAGAAGAACTTTAAAGAGTTGATGGTTAAAATATTTGATGATGAGGATATTGTTTTCGGCGATCTTATTAAGTATGATAAAATAGAAAAGCTTATGGATGTTTTCCATGTTAATGCAGAAGAAGAATATACTGAGAAGGAGTTGATTTCGTTTGAATTAGAGTATATCGGATTTAGAGTTTCAGAGAACGCCGAAAGATTGGAGATGATGAAACAGATAGTCAATAACTTAGAGATGCAACACATTTCTGATTACAATGAAGAAGATGAAAACCCACCACATTTCTGGACAAAGATTAGTACGGTAGAAATGTTAAAGACTAAGAAGGGCAAGCCGTATGCAAATGTTAGAGCAGAGGATGGCAGCAGTTTTAGAGTATGGCATAACAAGCTGCAATATTGTGCAGACGATTTAATACCGGGTAAAATCATCGCTGTGAAGCTCCAATCAGATAATTTTGGTAGAAGTTTAGCTTGGGATAGAAATAGTTTATTGAGTGAGGATAATCTATTAAAATTACAAGAAGAGTTATACTAATGCAAGTTGATATTTATTATGTCAACGGAGAGATTTTATGGAGCCTTTAAAGCCAGATTTAAGAAAGTTTTCTATTGAAGAAATAGAAAGTAAGCCTGGAAGATTAGCTGCTCAAATAGTTTTAAATAGGCTTATTAAAAATGAATTTTATATGTGGTTTGTTGGAAATGTAGAGGGCAACCAACTTTATACAGTTACATTAAGCAACGAAGAAAAAGCCATTGTAGCTTTTACTGATGAGTATATTGCTCACAACTATATTAATCGCCGCAGTATTATAAGACAAATTAATAGAAGTTTTGGCCCAAAAGTGGTGTTGGTTAATATGTCGTTACAAAAAATAAATGAAATAATGCAGAGCAATATGACAACAGCAGTTTCTATGAGTCCAAATATGTTAACTCAACAATTAATAAAGTCACCTATAGATACGGTAATAGTAAACCCTAATGATCGTGACTTTTTCATTCCACTTAATATACCTTATATTATGCAATATTATGATGGAGTGGAGAAGGATGATATAATTTCATTAGATACGGATGAAGAAAATAAAGAGTTATCTATTTATGAGATTGATAAGGAATTAAAAAGATACGTTTTATGTCCGGATAATATGGGTGGTAGTATTTCGGAGTCAGATGGGTTGTAGAGTACATGGGGTTAGCTACGAATATTTTTAAGTTGGATTATCTCCCACAAAGGTTTTTATCCAACATTAATTTAAGAATAGATGTAGCTAACCTTTTTTAATAAAGGAGTTTTTATGACTGAGCAAGTAGAAGAAATTGTAGATGTTGAGGAAGATAGGCTAAAGTATAGAGTGGAGTATATAAGGGAAAACTTAATACAGTTGTCTCAAAAATTGAGAGAGAAGATTCCACAAGGTCTTACTGACCAAGACTTAACAAAAGATGATACTTTTAAAAATTGGGTTGTGGTTAACTCTGTTTATGATGCATCAATGAAAGATGAAAGTGATGATGGGTTTAACAGAATGCTTTATTATCTTTATGATAAGTCTAAGGGTAATATTGCTCGTCTAGTAAGCAATTATGACATTGATATCAAGTTTAATTCTGCCGGTCAACTAGAAGATATTAAGCTGATTGTATTAGAAGAAGAAGAGGGATCTGATGAATAAAGACTCTATACCTAAAGATTTAGATGTTTTTATAAGTTTGTTGGGTGAAATAGATATGATAAAATCAGCGGTATCAGCTTTGGATAAGAGTACACATATAGCATTATCGCAAGATGAGATTTCTACGGCATTAGGTAATTCTCGTTGTTTTAATATTTTAAAGTTAATAGAAAATCTTAATGCCGATATCTCCCTTCTGAATGCTTCCTACTTAAACTCTGCGGAGTTGGTAACCGAAGGGATAGATGGTAAAGAAAAAAAAACTAGTAGTTGGTCACAAGATATAGCTGATGGTCGTAAAAAAATAGAAGATCAACAATCACCAAAAAAGCCTGTTGATGAGGAAAGGCAATCAGAAAATGAAATTATAACAAATATGCTATCTTATTTTAGAGAAAGGTTTGAAAAAAATGAGTAACATTCTCACGCCCGATAAAGTTGATATGGCAGCAGAAGCAGAACCGCATGAAGTGTTATTCGCTATTCATAAAAGAATGGTTGATACAGAAAAACTAATGGTTGAGTATAGAAATTATTCAAAGAACCAACAGATAGAGCTTGAAATGTTAAAGGAACGTGTGGTTAAACTGGAAGAAAGAGTTAAAGAAGATGAGGATGCTTGGAAAGAAGTTATGGAAAGAAGTACATAATGCCTTTGACTAGACAAGAGAGTATCGGATTAGGGGTTGGGGTTTTAAACATTTGGGATCAATATGTAGATGCTCGCTCTATGAGGCAACTTGATCTAGTTCTCGGCCAATATGTTGATGATAATGTTGTAGCTTATGTGCGACAAGAAGGTGATGACGTAGGAATAAGAGTGGTAAAGATGGAAGAGTTTAAATGCCTAAGAAAAAACCAAAATATAATAAAAATAAAGTAAAGAGGTTAAGGCAAAAACTAAGCGACTCTCAAAAATATCCACCAATGAATAGAGCTAAAAGAGAGATGTCTAACCTAGAGCAACTTGTTGCTGATATGTTGGATGATTTAAAAATAGAATATGAAAGAGAAAAGCCTTTAAAATATTTGCAAGGGTGGCGATATTATGATTTTAATCTAATAGATTATAACATATTAATAGAAGTTGATGGGGCATATTGGCATGGCGATATAGGAAACAAACCTAGTTACGCTGGTATGATGGCAAAGAAAAACGACCTTACTAAAAATTGGTTAGCTAAAAAAGAAGGCTTTAAAATGTTACGTATAAAAGAAAAAGAGTTGACTGAGGAATACAATCAAGTCAAAGAAAATATTTCCTCTCTAATTAAGGAGAATAGGAAATAAAAACCTATCAAAACCTTCTATTGGTATATTATTTAACCCACTAAGTAATAAACAAAAACTATACCAGTTGGAGAAGTGAGATGGAAGCAGCGAACGCACAACAAATAGAAAATGTTATACAGAGTAACATAAGTGTTTTGTTGGGCGAATACGGATGGATGTTTTTAGCGGCGTTGGTAATACTTTTTTTTAAAACAACAATAGAATCAGTATTAGCAGGGCTTCTTGTTTTTGTTGGCAATGATTATAATAATGATGACATTATTATTTTGGATGGTAGACCAGGCAGAATAGTTAGAGTATCAATGTGGAAGACAACTTTTTACCTTTATACTATTAAGAACGACAACAGCGGCAAAAAGTTTGTTGCTGGAGGTACTAAATTAATTGTGGAGAATGATAAGTTAAAAGATTTGAAGCTAGAAAAGCCATTAGGTAATTTTGATTTAGAAACGATGTTTAGTGATTAGGGAGAATGACATGAGTAGAAAATCCAAGATGGATAATGCTAGCAAACTAATAAATATAATTTCTGATCTTATGGAAAAACAAGAAAGACTTTTGCATCACATTGGTGATCTAGAAGAATATATTGAAGTGCTTGAAAACCTAAATGATTTTGAAGAGGGTGAAGAGTTTATTAGTTTCACTCCCGATGAAGAGTTTAAAGAGATATTAGATAAAGGACTAACGAAAGAACAAAAAGAAAGGCTAAGTCAAATTAAAAAAGAAAGAGAAAAACCAGAGCCACAGAGTTTACATTCTATGGATGATATATTAAGTATGTTTGATGAGAAAGATAAAGACGAAGAGAAATAAACGGTTACAAAATTGGTTACATTAAAAAAGAAGAGGTGATATTATCATACCGTACATCGGTGGAAAACAGAGAATGGCTCCTTGGATTCATAGTTTTATTCCAAAGGGTATAGAGACTTATTGCGAAGTTTTCGGTGGAGCTTTTTGGGTTTATATGAAAAGTGATTTAGATAACCCTTTAGCAACAAAGCAGCACATATACAATGACTTCAACCCCTATATGGTTAATCTTTATAGGTGTGCATCCAGTCCGAAACAATTCAGTAAGTTTATAGATACAAAGGACGTACCTTTACAATCTGGTTCAGACAAACGACCACTTGATGAATGTCGTCAATACTTTAATCAGTGTAAAGAAGATATGTTTGCTACTACCTTTGCTATTAAAAAGCTGAGAGAGGTGTTAGAAGATAAGTCTATTGTCAAGAAAGAACGCAAGAGTTTAAATGAGGCGTTAGAGTTTGTAAGAAGTAGAAGGGTAGAACTCAATAATGACATAAGAGATAGATTTGGTGAAAAAATAAAAGCTGGTAAAAAAGATCAAATGGCTGCCATGCAGTATGTTTTTCTTCTTACTAATTGTTTCTCTGGCGCTTCTGCTGTTGAGGCTACTTTTACAGATGACTCAAAAAAGAACAGTTCTAAGTTTGCTGCTTTCCACAAGAAGTTAAATGATGAAGACAATATACGTAGGCTTAAAAACATTACCATTTGTGAAAATTTTTCCTTTGAACAAGTAATAGAAAAGTATGATTCCCCTCATACATATTTCTATTGCGATCCCCCCTATTGGCAAACTGAAGATTATTACAGCTTGCATGGTTTTGGTAGAGAACAGCACTTTCAACTACAAGAATGTTTGCACAATATGCAAGGAATGTTTTCTTTATCTTATTATGATTTTCCAGAGCTAAGTGAGATGTACCCACCGAATGAATTTAAATGGGAAAAGAAAGAGTTTGTAAAAGCTTCTGGTGCTAAGGAAGGTCAAGCTCAAAGTATAGGTCAAGAGTTATTGATTATGAACTATTAAATAGTTTATAAACCTTACGTTTTTTCTTATAGTAGTAAAACATCTAATCGTTGGAGGCAATGCCTATGAAGACAATAATCCAATTAAATGAAACATCGGGGATTCGCCGAGTTGGCGATGATAAAGCGCAGGAGTTAGTAAAGACTGGCAACTGGGATTATATTGGTAAGGAGAAGTGGAAAACTGAAGTTAGAGATATTGATAAAAAAGAAAAAGATGTTGATAAGAAGTCTAAGAAGAAGGGAAAGAAAAATGACCAATAAGTATATAGCCGCCTCAATCATGCATTTTGAAGCAAAGAAGATAGAAGCAGAAGCTGTCTTAGATACTTATTTCCATAATTCAGTGGGTATAGGTGAACACAGCGATATTCTTGGAGAAATTAATAAGTGGGTAGGAAAGCTAGCGGAAGCAGAAGATTCTTTGCTCGCCTTAGAAAGGTATAAAGATAAGTAATATGGTTTATTGGGTTCTATCTATCTTTACCGTTAGTGCTATAGTTGGTGGATTATGGCTTTGGTACCTCTATAAAAAGGGAGAGCTTGTGAGTGATTACCCTTATGATGATGAAATGTGATGTTTGAAATATTAATAGTACTATTTATTATACTAACTACGAGCCTCGGAATAGCTCTATACAGGTCAATAAACCGTCTTAGCTTTTATGAAGATATGTATGGAGATATGTATGGAAGGTTTGCAGCATTAGGAGAAAGTATTAGAGGTGTTTTATCGCGTGAAATTTATAGTGACGATCCTGTAATAAGAGATTTTATTAGTCAATTACAAGATATAGAATACTATTTACAACAATTAGATGAGAGTTATAGATTTAATACATTAGGTGAGGGTGTAGAAGATGAGTCTTGATAAGCTAAAAGATATAAGTTTATTTGAAGGTAAAAGCCTAGATGAGATATTTAATGTTATCTACAAACAATCTCTTGAAGAAAGAGAAGAGGCTATGGCTACCTTTAAAAGATTTAGAGAGATGGTGGGCGATAGTGAGGATCTTTTTATGTCGGGTGATAAACCACATCCGTATTTAGATTCCGCACATAAAGCCACAGAAAACCTTATCAAGATGATTACTGCTTCTCATAAGTTATTAGACTTAGAGTCGGAAAGTAAGGATTCTGTTAACGCAAATGATATTCTTGATCTTTTAGATAAGGAAGGAATCGCACCCAAACGGTTTATGCCTGAATCTGATGGTGAAAAAGAAAATGATCAACAAGAAGGTGATCAGAGTATTGTTGAGTTTCCACAACTTAACAAAAAAGTGTGAATGTCAAAATGTTAATGTAGTAAACATTTTCCCTTTTAAAAGGAGGATATTGTATGACGAAGTTTATTGCAAAATGTGCAATTTTGTTTGCACTGCTTGTTAGTGTAACGCCAACCTTTGGTGAAACTGAAGTAGGGGTTGACCTTTTTAGTCGCCATGTATGGAGAGGTACAGCCGGTTCGGATAACTTATCCGTTCAACCTACTGTTAGTGTTCCTTTTGATTCTAATATTGGTACAACCAGTATAGAGTTCTGGGGCCAAACCCCAATTACTACCGGTGCAACAGAAATTGATATTACTGTTTCGCAGGAAATTGGTGAGTATGCCTCTATTGGTGTTACTTCTTATTACTATGACGGCCCTTTTCTTGATGCCGACAGCCACGATATTGAAGTAGGTCTTTCTACTTCGTATGCCGGAGTTGATTTATTTGTAGGTAGATTCGTTAATGGCGATGCTGTTAAGGATGATACATACATAGAGCTTGGCTACACGTTGGATGAGTTCAACTTGTTCGTTGGTGCTGGTGATGGTGGCTATGTTGCTGAAGGTAGTGACTTTGCCCTTGTCAATGTTGGCGTAGGTGTTGAGACAGAAGCCGGTTATGGTGCTTCATTCATCTATAATCCAGATACAGAGACACCTTACTTAATCATAAGTAAGTCTTGGTAGACTGATATGGAATCCAGTGCAGAGGGATATTTGCTAGCATTAGATGTTAGTACCTTCTGCACTGGCTATGCCATATGGAACCTTAATGAAAACAAATTAGAAACTGCAGGTCATGTAGCGTTAAAAAATAAAAAAGATATACACGAAAAAGTTAACACAATGTTTGAGGTTCTAGATACCTTAAGCGAAAATACTGATAAAATAACTGAAGTAGTAATAGAAGACATCATTACAAAGTTCATTTCTGGTAAATCCAATATAAAAACTATAATCACTCTTGCTGCATTTAACGCCATAATACAGCGTAAATGTTATGAGATGTTAGGTAAGGCTCCTACTATGATGAATGTAATAAGAGCAAGAAACTTAGCTGAGTGTAAAGTGCCGCGTGGCACAAAATCAAAAGATTTTATCCTAAGAAGAATATGCGAGCTTCATCCCGAAGTAAAAGAGCTTTTACCTTTGATGAAAACGAAGAGTGAGTTTGCTAAAGAAGCATATGATGTAAGTGATGCAATAGTAGTTGCCAGAGCAAGAGCGGCAGAAATATTCCCACCCCAGTTAGAAATAGAATTAAGTCCACCTCCCGTTACCGAAGAAGAATTATTACCTTTTTAATAAAAAAGCCTTGACATAATCATAAAAATTAGTTATATTATATGTATGTTAAAATTTTATTTAAGGAAATAAAAGTGAATAAAATAGATGTTTTAGTTAAGTATTTCGGCCCACCAAAAATGACAGATAGAAATGGAAACTCTTATTTTCATTGCCCATTTTGTCATCACCATAATAATAAACTTACTATCAATGTAGAGAAGGGCGTATATAATTGCTATCATTGTGAAGTAAGGGGAAAGAGTTTGGTTTATTTGTTGAAGAGAATAAATGTACCAAACCCTAATCAGTATAAAAATATTTTTAATGAAGAAGCAAAAAGAAATGTTGAAGATATTGATAATATATTTGGTAAAGAGTTAGCTAGAGAGAAGAAACTAATATTACCAAAAGGGTACGAAAATCTTTTCAGAAGTATAGAAAAAGCTTTTTACAAGCCAGCCGTAGAATATCTTTTAAAAAGAGGGATGAGTAAAGAGGATATTCTGAAATATGATATACATTATAGCGTAAGTGATCAACGAGTATTATTTCCATCATATGATAGAGAACATAATTTAAATTATTATGTAGCGAGAAGTATTCAACCATTTGAAAATTACAAGTATAAGAATGCAATGGCTTCAAAGAGAGAAGTAATTTTTAATGAGCATTTAATAGAGTGGGATAAACCTTTATATGTTGTGGAAGGAATATTTGATGCCATTCTTTCTCGTAAGAATGCAGTGCCGATTCTTGGTAGTAATGTAGGTAAAGGATCATTATTGTTTAAAAGATTATTACAGAATAATACAGAGGTTATTATTGCATTGGATGCAGACGCTAAAAAGAAAATGTTTAAAATGATTAATGAGTTAGTTAAGTATAATATTCCAGTTACATATGTGGATTGGAAGAGTGAAGAAAGAGATATAGCTGAAATGGGTTCAGAGAAGTTTGAAGAGATAGTAACAAGTGGTAGCGTAAAGAGTTTTACGTTTGAAGATCAAATTAAAGAAAGGTTATTTAATTAATGCTGATAGCACATCTGAGTGATATACATATTCGGAAAACAAGAAGGCATGAAGAATACAAAATAGTTT
>Ga0098052_1001678_pt1 | contig 13673 bp, 9 predicted proteins | sample 15_taG_FD_81591 | JGI IMG/M metagenome (GOLD analysis project Ga0098052, IMG submission 81591) | Marine viral communities from the Subarctic Pacific Ocean - 15_ETSP_OMZ_AT15312 metaG | ecosystem: Environmental > Aquatic > Marine > Oceanic | place: Pacific Ocean | collected 2015-01-18 | reverse complement strand
AGCACAAGGTGCAATTAAAGAACTTAGAAGACTTAAAACATTACGTGAAGAAGTCACACAAGCTGCGGAGGACAAAAATGGCTGAAGATATGAGACCCCCATCAATGGATGATTATACAGATACGGAAACAACAGGTAGACCTGTTCCAACCATTCCAGTAGATACGACTACTGGAGAGGAACAAGAAGAATTTACTACACGTAAATTGGCAAGAGCACTTGGTGTTGAGCCATATGTGGGTCCGTGGAATTTAAGTAGACAAGCGGCGAAAGAGAAGGGGTATACTTCCTTTGATAGAGCAAGGATGCTTGCTACAGCCGCAGGAAAAAGAGCAATGGCCCTTCTTTTGTTTGACGATGATGCTGTTACAGATGCATATGAAGTATCACAGGAAGTTGGCAATAATCTAGATTGGGGAGATGATGTTAGGAGTACATTTAGACATTTGTTACTAGGGGGGTTAGTAGAGTCTAAGCAAGGGCAAAAATATATTAATGAAGAAAAAGAAAGCGGTCTTGATTTAGAGAGTATAATTGACAGGAATAATAATTTATTTGGAAAGTCTCTACGAGAAAAGTACCCCGATAGAGAAGAATTTATTCAGGCCGCACTCGCAACAGCGGTGGCACTGGGAGATGGCGAAGAAGTTGAACCACTAGATGGCCGTAAATTGCGATTAAGTGTTGAGGGCAAATATGATGAAACTCATAGTGACGCCGCTATGATGGAAGGAATTGAAGATATAGGAGAAAGAAAACCCATGTCTGCTGTTCCAACAAGACCTGACAATATAGTAGAACCAGACCCAAGGAAATCTACAGATGATTATACTGTAACTCAAAAAAAGGGGGGCATTATGAAAGCTCAACAAGGTATAATGCCAATGACTAAAGCAACCTCTAACCCTACAGGCAATAAACCTCCAGAAACAGTAGATGTACCAAGAGGAGTTGGTAGACCTAAAAACCAACCTGAATCAAATGATGTAAGAGATATAGCCATTGCAAAATTAAAAGATTCTATTGGTCTTAAAAAAGGTGCTGTTAAAATTGATGAAGAATTAAAAGAAGGTACTAAACCAAAAGAATCTACAGGTATGTCTGTTATGATTGGTCTTGGTGCACCTGAAATAGAGTATAGTAAAGGTGAAGAAGGTGACCCACCTCCCGGAGCTACTAAAGAAGAAGTAGCAGATGACCAGATGGTATTGATGAGTGAAGGTGAATTAGTTGTCCCTGCTAATGTTGTAAGATATCATGGACTTGCAACGTATGAAGGTATGCGCAGAGACGCGTTATCTGGATTACAAGAAATGGAATTTGATGGACAGATATCATATATTGATGAAGGAAAAACTAAAAAGACTCGTGAAGGTGGTATTATGAAAGCTCAACAAGGTATAACTCCTTTACCAGCTACTGCAGAAGCTGCTTCATCACAATTCTTAATGAGACCTCAAAATATGGAAGTATACACTCCTGCAAGACCTTTTCCTCTTCAATCGCCTGTAACACAACCTGGTTATCCTCAAGTATCTCAGTATACTCCAGTTTATCCTACATATGCAGGACTTGCAGGGTCTCCTAAAGTAGTAGCACCTAATATAGGTTATTATTTACCAGAAGAACAAAGGTCATCTTTTATGCGACCTGATGCATACCCTACAGGTGTTGTTCCAACTGCTACATCTATAGGTGCGCCTCCTGCAGTAAATCCTATTCCTTTTGATGTAGTATCACCTGGTGTGCCACATACTGCACAACCAACTACTACTACTACACCAGCAGAACCACCAAAAGTAGTTAGTGAAGAACAAGGAGATTATATACGGAGTGGACAAGCTGACCAAGAAATATCAAAAGTAGATAGAGCATTACAAGAAGCTGAACAAGCTAGAGAAGATGAATCTAGAAGGACTTACCCAGAGTTTGAGGGATTTAATAAATTTCAAGATGATGTAAAAGACTTATATGGAAAAGATTTTACTGGGGCATTTGATACACTACAAGATAGCGCAGCAAAAGGTTTTAAAGATTTAATTAGAAAACCTGTAGATTTAAAAACAACATCTCCATTTGATAAAGATGCAGGTAAGTATGGAACTTTACCTTTATCTAATTTGCCTACCGCTTTTTTAGAAAGCATTACTAATCCACAAAGAGCAGCTATACGTAATGAAAATTATAATCCTAGTAAACTTGATATAGTAGCAGCTTTAAATCCTAGTATAAGATTTGATAGTAAAGCTTTACAAACAGAAGCAGATAAATTAACCCCAGACCAATTAAAACAATATGGGTATGATGTAAATAATCCAAATACTGTGCGAGTTTTTACAGGAAAGTATGACTCAGATGGAGACCCAATAACTCAAGAACTCGGAACATACACAGGCACTACTCAGGAAGCTTTAGCTAGAGCTAATAGAACATATGATGACAAGGGCATGTATACAAGTAGAGAAAAGAGTAAAAGAAGAGGAGAAAGAAAAGAGCAAAATGCAATAGATTCTGGGTTTGCCAGTCAGGGTATAGAAATGATAACCACTGAAGAACTTAATGCGCATAGAAATATTAATGCATCTTTGAATGAGGGACAGTATGACCCTAATGGTTTAATGGGAATTGAACAATACGCCGACCTTAAAAAAACTAAATTACCCATGAAAAATTTTATGGCATTATCTAGAGCAGAACAATCGTTTTATGCTGCGGCTAGGACAGGAGATACTGTAGACGCTTGGGTAGTAGATGCCATGAAAGAAGGGACTACTGCTGCTTTTGATGCTATGAATAAAACTAATAATGCAAATGTATTAAGCAATTTTGAAGTTGCTGCCGATAAACAGTACAAACCTACAGATGTTAAGGAAAAAGATTTTCAAGTTAATGTTATGAGTTATTGGCAATCAGAAGAAGGTCGAAATAAAGCAAAAGAATTAGGCTTAGAGGTAGGGTAAAAAACTGTTGCATACTAGACACACTTTGTGGTATAATAGAAATGGCAGGACATTTATAAGGAGAAATTAATGAGTGAAGCGATTGGTGCTATAAAGCAAGAAATTAAAAAAGTTCCTATGCGATATAGCAGAGACACATCACATGAAGACGCAGAATTAAAGAAATTAGAAGAAGAAAGAACACTAGTTTCTAAAAAAGAAGTTGAAGCAAAAGAAGATGCTGAAGAAACAGCTAATCTTAATGCAGAAGAAAAAACTTTTAAAAAACGCTATGGTGATTTACGTAGGCACATGAATCAACGTGATGAAGAGAGCAAGAAAAAAATACAAGAACTTGAAGCACAACTAAGTTCTGCTGCTCAGAAGTCTATTAAACTGCCTAAAACAGATGAGGAATTAGCTACTTGGTCTAGAGAATATCCCGACGTAGCTAAAATTATAGAAACTATAGCATCTAAGAAAGCTAAAGAGTTTGATTCTACTATTGAAAAAAGATTACAAGATATTGCAGAAAAAGAAGCAGAAGCTTCTAGAAAAAGAGCGGAAGCAGAGTTGATAACTAAACACCCTGATTTTGAAGAAATTAGAGCTGATGAACAATTTCATGAATGGGTAACTACTCAACCAAAGTGGGTACAACAAGCATTATATGAAAATGATTCAGATGCGTATGCTGCCGCTAGAGCAATTGATTTATACAAAGTTGATATGGGTATCATAGGAAATAAAAAGAAAAAATCCAATAATGATGCCGCAAAAGTTGTAACAACAAAAGGACAAAATAATGTTGCCCCTACAAAAGAAAGTCAAGGCAACCAATGGAGAGAGTCCGATGTTGCCCAGATGAAAGCTGTAGATTATGAAAGAAATGAAGAATCAATAGCGGAAGCTATAAAATCTGGAAATTTTATTTATGATGTAAGTAGACCACAAAGATAATTTTTTTCTTTACATTTATCTATTTTTGTGATACAAATTATATATTTACGGCAACCTCTTAATAAGACGACTTGCCAAAAAGTGTCTGCACAGTAACACTTAATACTTTTTTGAACTCTGAGTGTAGCAGAGTGTCTGATTTTTTTATACCTATTAACTACCCAGAATCTATCGCCCCTTTTGGATACCCTTAGAGCACTGGCCTTTTAGTGTTTAGATAATCGGTTATAGCCTATTGGGAGACAATACAATGGCATTTAAGACAGCAGCTGGATACGGTAATTTACCTAATGGCAATTTTAGCCCAGTAATTTACTCGCAAAAAGTTCAGCAAGCCTTTCGCAAAAGCTCCGTAGCAGATAGCATAACTAATAATGACTATTTTGGAGAAATTGCGAATTTCGGTGACACGGTTAAAATTATTAAAGAGCCAGAAATCACCGTTAAGGAGTATGCTAGGGGAACCCAGATTACTCCACAAGACTTGGACGACGAAGACTTCAAACTCGTAGTGGACAAGGCCAATTATTTTGCATTTAAAGTAGACGATATTGAAGAAGCTCACTCTCATGTGAACTTTGAATCTATGGCCGCTGACCGTGCAGGATACAGGCTAAGAGACCAACACGATATGGAAGTTCTTGGTTATCTCTCAGGATGGACGCAAGGAACTATAAGTACCGTTGCAGGAACAGCTAATACAACCGTTTCAGGTTCTAAGGCAGTTTCTACAGCAGGTTCCGATGAATTGCTTTCATCTATGAAACTCAAAAAGGGAAGCTTTGGCAACATCACTACAGGTAGTGCTGATGACCACTCTATTCCAATTCAGGCACGTACTGGTGGAGCAACCGCTCTAGCCACTGCAACTGCATCACCATTGCAAGTAATTGCAAGAATGGGCAGATTGCTAGACACCCAGTTCGTTGACTCTGATGGCCGATGGCTTGTACTTCATCCTACATTCGTAGAAATAATGAAAGACGAAGATTCTCGTCTTATGAATGCAGATTGGGGTGAGTCTGGTGGAATAAGAAAGGGACTATCCATAGGGAAGATACATGGGTTTGACGTTTATGTGTCAAACAATCTACCTTCAGTTGGTACAGGCCCAGGTACGACTGGTACAGCTAACCAGAATTCCAACTATGGAATTATAGTTGCTGGACATGCTTCAGCCGTAGCTTCAGCTTCACAAATTACGAAAACAGAGTCATATCGTGACCCTGATTCGTTCGCAGACATTGTCCGCGGAATGCACCTTTACGGTAGAAAGATACTTCGACCAGAAGCTATCTGTACCGCAAAGTTTAACACAGCGTAAGGGGGAATTAGAAAATGGCTACTTATGATATGACAGATTCCGACACCACTGGTGTTGGGGCTAGTTCTTCAGCTGTATTACCATCCAATACTGGTGTTGCTGCAATGCGCATGATTCAAGCTTACTTGGATATTGATGCACTCGTAGCAGCAGGGTATTCTGGTGCAGATGGTGATATCTTTCAACTACTTGAAATTCCGGCAGGTTGTCTAGTACTATTTGCAGGTGCTGAAGTAGAGAAAGCTTTCACTTCAAGTTGTACTTTGGATATGGACTTTGCAGCAGGGGATGACATTATTGATGGTGCAGATATCACCTCAACTGGCTATTGTGCTGAAGGTTCTAATGGACAGTCAAATGATGTTACTACAGGTGCAGCATCCTTGTTCACGCAATTTCAATCATCTACTGATACGATTGATTGTAAGATTGCAGGTGCAGCTCCTGCCACAGGAAGGCTAAGAGCCTATGCTTGTGTCATCGACTGTAATGATGTTGGTGCGTCAGGCAGAGCTACTGATGTCGATAGAGACCAGTTAGCTTAATTTAACTTATTAAAGGGGGCAGGGAAACTTGCCCTCTTTAGTATAAAGGATTTTTATGGCTTATGATTTTTTAGGTATATCTAATTTAGTTATTGCAAGATTTAATGAAGTTGCTTTAACATCATCAGGGTTTGCTAGCTCTAGGGGGTTTCAAACACAATGTAAAAATGCAGTCAATGATTCAATTAATTATATCAATCAAAGAGAATTTGGATGGCCTTTTAATCATGATACCCAAACTACAACACTAGTTCCTGGGACTATTCGCTATAGTATACCTACAACAGCTAAACACGTTGATTACGAAACATTTAGAATAACTAAAGATAGTGATTTAGGAACGTCTGGTGGAGCTTTAACTGTTTTAGATTATAAAGAATACTTAGATTTACACGTAACACAAGAAGATGAAGTTACCGCAACTATATTAAATGGTTCACTTAATGATTCTGCAACAACTGTAACAGTAGACAGCACTACAGATTTTTCCTCTACAGGGACAATCTATATAGAAAGTGAACAAATAACATATACAGGGACTAGCTCAACTACTTTTACAGGATGCACTAGAGGTGCTAATTCTACTACGGCGGCTTCACATAGTGACGATGTTAGAGTTGCTCAATTTGATTCTGGGGCAACCCCTAGACAAATTGTAAGAAGTGCGGATAATAATTTCCTATTGTTTCCATATCCAAACAAAACTTATGAATTAAAATTTGAATTTTTTAAAGTTCCAACTGCTTTGTCTGGAGCTACTGATGCTCCTGCTATACCTTCACAATTTCAACAAGTTATAGTAGATGGTGCAACAGCGTATGGGTATCAATATCGTGGAGAAACACAACAGTATCAATTGAATTTTGCTAGATTTGAAGAAGGCATAAAACATATGCAAAGTATATTGTTAAATAAAACAGACTATCTTAGGTCTACATATATACAAAGGGCTTCCTCATCATCTTCGGCCGCATTCTTTTAGGATAATTAATGGCAGATGAAGCACAATTAAATCCGTTTGTATTCGCTTTACAAGGTGGTTTGGTTTTAGACCGTTCTACTTTTACAATGGAAGCTGGTATGGCTTTTGAGTTAGAAAACTTTGAACCTGACCCTAAAGGTGGATACAGGAGAATAAATGGATTCAGTAAGTGGAATAGTAATATAGTTCCACAAACGTCAAGTAGTGGCGAAGCTGTGTTAATGTCTGCGTTCTTTAAAGGAAACGTAATTGCTGCCCGCGGAGAAAAAGTATTTAAAGGTGGAACAAGTAGTTCTTGGACAGAAATAGATTCTGGTAGAACAAGTGCAGGAAAATACTCATTTTTTAGATATAATTTAAATGGTACAGATTATATAGTGTGGGCAGATGGGGCAAACAATGCATCAGTATATGACAACAGTAGCGTAACCGATTTAAATAGTACAGGCGCTCCAGCAAATCCTAAATTTGTAAGTGGTTTTAAAAATCATGTATTTTTTGCAGGAATGTCGGCGTCCCCCCAACAAGTTTTATGGGCAGCACCCGAAAACCCTACTGATTTTACTACGGCTAGCGGTGCTGGGTTTATTAATATTGATGGGCGTATAACAGGAATATTTCCTTTTCGTGATGCTTTGTATGTATTCTGTGAAGGAAGTATATTTAAAATAGTAGGAGAAGCAAATAATTTTAGTAGTGTGCCTGTTACTAGAGAACTTGGATGTAAAAATGGGGATACAATACAAGAACTTGCAGGAGATTTAGTATTTTTAGGACCAGATGGATTACGTACCATAGCTGGTACAGAAAAATTAGGTGACGTTGCATTAGGAACTATTTCATCAGCTATACAACAAAGATTTGTGGATGAAACTAGTGTATCAGATTTTGATAGCGTAGTAATTCCAGAAAAAACACAGTACAGAATATTTTTTACAAAAAGTGCTGGGGATTCTAAAAAAGGAGTTATTTGTGTTAGAAAAGCAGATACATATGAATTTTCAGAATTTGTTGGTATTCGTCCAGCATGTACAGACTCTGCCATTTATGAGGGGGCTAGTTATGTTTTGCATGGTACTTTTGATGGATACATACAAAGACAAGAACAAGGTAGCACATTTGATGGTACAACTATAGTAGGCCGATATCGTTCCCCAGATTTAACAATGGGAGATGCAGGCATACGAAAAAACTTTCAAAGAGCAATACTTAATTACTCTCCATCAGGCACAGTTAATGCAGATTTAATTGTTAGGTATGATTATGAAAGTTCAGATGTGCCTAGACCAGCTGCATATCCATTTGATAGCACGAGTATAGTAGCATTATATGGTTCAGCAACTTATGGTTCATCCACTTATGGGGGACAATCTGAACCATTACTTAGACAACCAATCGAAGGTAGCGGATTTGCCGTTGCTCTTCGTGTTGTAGATAGTGGAGTATCTTCTCCATATTCCTTAAAAGGATTTCAACTAGAATTTGACGCAGGAGCTAGAAGGTAAATGGGAGCAGCATATTCAAGACAATCATCATACACTACTGGTGACACAATTCAAGCAGCAGATACTAATGATGAATTTGACCAGGTATTAGCGGTTTTTAATTCATCATCAGGACATACTCATGATGGAACTACAGGAGAAGGTGGGCCAATAACAAAGTTGTTGGGCAATTCGCTTACTTTTGGAGCGGCTACATCAGGTACAGATATCACAATAACATTTGATGGTGAATCAAATGATGGTGTTATTACCTGGATGGAAGACGAAGACCATTTTAAATTCTCTGATGATATGGTGCTTGATAGCACTAAACGATTATATTTCTTTGATGAGGGTGGAGAATACCTCTATGGTGATGGGACAGACTTATATCTTGTTTCTGGTGCAGATATTAATATACCTGCTAATATTGGTTTAACATTTGGTGATGATGGGGAGAAAATTGAAGGAGATGGAACTGATTTAACGATTTCCTCAAGTGCTAAAATAAATTTAACAGCTACCTCAGATGTACATATACCTAATAATGTGGGCATTGTATTTGGTGGAGATAGTGAAAAAATTGAAGGGGATGGTACTGATTTAACCATTTCTGCAAATAATCTTACAGTTGATGCCGCAGCAGATATTAATTTAGATGCAGGTGGTGCAGATATAGTGCTTAAAGATGATGGCACACAATACGGCGCGTTTACAAACACTTCAGGAGACCTTATAATTAAATCAGGTTCTACCACTGCTATGACATTCAGTGGTGCGAATGTAACATTTGCAGGTACAGTTACAATAGGTTCAGCAGGTATTTCTGAAGCAGAATTAGAAATACTGGATGGTGCTTCAGTTACAACGACAGAATTAAATATCATAGATGGTGATACCAGTGCAACTTCTACTACTGTTGCTGATGCAGATAGGGTTGTAATGAATGATAACGGCACAATGGTTCAAGTTGCGGTTACTGATTTAGCGGCATATTTTGATGACGAAATAACCGCTATGCCTAATCTTACGTCTGTAGGTACACTTACAACTTTAACAGTTGATAATGTGATTATCAATGGGACGACTATAGGACATACGTCAGATACTGATTTATTAACTATGGCTAGTGGAGTACTTACTGTAGCAGGAGAAGTTGACGCTACAAGTCTTGATATATCTGGAGATGCGGATATAGATGGAACATTGGAGGCAGATGCTATTACAGTTGATGGGACTGCATTAGCAACCTATATTAGAGACACTGTTGGTACGAATATGCTTTCTAGTAACACGGAAAGTGGTATTACGGTAACCTATGATACATCCAACGATAATATAGATTTTGCAATAGATGCCGCACAAACGGGCATTACTAGTATTCTAGCAACAGATGTAAAAATTGGTGAAGATGACCAAACAAAAATAGATTTCGAAACAGCAGATGAGATTCATTTTTTTGCTAATAATGTAAGTTTAATTTCATTAACTAACGCTAATAGTGGGGATGCAGTATTAACTGTACCGACTGCAGATAAGAATTTTACAATAAAAGGAACGGATGGTTCTTCAGCTATAACAGCTTTAGATATTGATATGGCACTTGCAGGTAAGTCAACATTTAATGGAGATGTTGTTGTTGGAGGCGATTTAACTGTAACTGGCGACGATTTAATTATGGGTACAAATACCAGTGGGCATGTTTTAGTTGCCGATGGGACAAATTACAATCCTGTAGCTATTTCTGGGGATATCACAATAGCGTCTAATGGTGCAGTAACGATAGCTAGCACCGCTGTAGAAAATTCTATGCTTGCAGGTTCTATAGCAGACAGTAAATTAAGCACAATAACAACCGCAGATAAAGTATCAGGAGCCGCTATACAAGTTGATGGGGCTACTGATGGAACTAGTATTACTGTAGCGGATGCAGATAAATTTTTAATAGATGATGGCGGAACTACAAAATATATTAACGCCAGCCAGTTAAATTCCTACATATCGGCGGAGGCGACGTCGCTTGCAGCTGATAATATATCTACTGGTGATGCCGCTGTAACTATTGCTACAAGTTCTGGTAATATAACTATTGATGCGCAAGCTGGCGATGCTGATATTATATTTAAAGGAACTGATAGTAGTTCCGATATTACTGCTTTAACATTGGATATGTCTGAAGCAGGCGCGGCTACATTTAATGATAAAATTGTAGCCACAGAATTAGATATCAGTGGTAACATAGATATTGACGGTACATCAAATCTAGATGCCGTAGACATTGATGGGGCTGTTCAAATAGATGCAACAGTTACTGTTGGTGTAGATGATACAGGTTATGACGTTAAATTCTTTGGAGATACAGCTTCGGCTTATATGTTGTGGGATACCTCTGCTGATGACCTTATTTTAGGAGGTGGTGCTGGATTAATTGTACCTGATGGGCAGTTTTCATTGGGTAGTACTGCAGTAACTTCAACTGCCGCTGAACTTAATCTTATTGACGGTGGAACTGCCAGGGGGACAACAGCAGTTGCTTCTGGGGATGGCATATTGATTAATGATGGTGGTACTATGCGTATGACCAATGTTGATACTGTGTCCACTTATTTTGCAAGTCATAATGTCGGTGGTGGAAATATTGTTACAACTGGTGCCTTAAATTCAGGTTCAATAACTTCTGGATTTGGCACAATAGATACGGGGTCATCTGCAATTACTACGACAGGTTTAATTTCAGGTGGTTCTTTAGATATTGATGATGTTTTGATTAATGGAAGTACTATTGGTCACACAGATGACACAGATTTAATTACGGTCGCAGACGGCCTAGTTACAGTTGCAGGGGAGATTAGTGTAACTACCTTAGATATAGGGGGTACAAATGTTACAGCAACTGCTGCAGAACTGAATCTACTAGATGGTGGTACTTCTGTTGGCAGTACAATAACACTAGCAGATGCTGATGGCTTTGTAGTTAATGATGGTGGAACAATGAAGACTATTCCAGCAACAGATGTAAAAACTTATGCTAGTGGAAGTTCAGCAACAAAAGGGTTTGCAATTGCAGCAGCGATTGTATTCGGTTAATAAAAGGAGAGAAGTAAATGGCAACCCCCAATTTAATAAATGTAGATACTATAACACCTTCAGTGGCTGTTGGTGCTGTGACTACATCAAGAGTAGCTATAATAGATGTTACGGCAGAGTATTGTGCTAAAGTTAACTCTCTTATTATTGCTAATATAGATGGAACTAATGCAGCTACAGTAACAGTAGAGGTTAGTGTAGATAATGGCTCAACGTACTTTGCTATTGCTAAAACTATTTCAGTACCTGCTGATTCAACCTTGGTCGTTATAGGTAAAGATAATGGTTTCTACTTAGATGAAACAGATTTATTAGCTGTTACAGCATCTGCAAATAGTGACTTAACATACTTAGCTTCTTATGAATTAATGAAAGATGCCTAATGACAAAAACTTACAAAGGTGGTTACATTGGTGGCTCTGACCAACTGAGAGCACCTGATGCTCCTACTATAAGTGTTTCAGGGGGAGAAGGAGAAGTTACTGTTACTTTCACTAATCCAGCAAATACTGGTGGTGGTGATATTAGCTCTTATACAGCAACAGCGATAGCAAGTAATGTATCTACTGGAGCAACAAGTTCTTCAAGTCCTATAACTATAACTGGATTAACTAATGGTACAAGTTATTCTGTAACAGGTTTAGCAAACAATGCTTTTGGTACAAGTCCTATTAGCTCTGCTACTACTGGAAGTCCTGCTGCTATAAAAGCACTAATTTTAAGTGGTTATGGTGTGCTTAGTGGGTCAACAGCTACGCATAATATTATTCAAGTTGTTACTATTTCCAGTGCAGGTGACTCAACAGATTGGGGTGCAGATTTAGTTGATGGTAGACATTCTGGAGGTTGTTGTTCAAGCTCTACAAGAGGTATTATTGGAGGTGGAACAAATACGGATACAACAGTTGAAATAGATAAAATACAACATCTTACTCTATCTTCAGCAGCTAATGCTAGTGACTTTGGTGATTTATCTACAGGTGGTTACGACATAGGTGGATGTAGCAGTAGCACTTATGGTTTCTTTTGTGGAGGTGCATTATCTGCGTATTTTTCTACTGGTAATACAATACAACGTATCGTCATAGCATCTACAGGAAATGCGAGTGACCATGGAGATTTAACAGAATCATCAAAAGACCACTCAAGTTTTTCAGATGGAACATATGGTTTTAGGGCAGGGGGTACAACAGGTTCTAATTCTAACGTAATTGATAGATTTGCAATGGCTTCCTCTGGTAATGCTAGTGATTTTGGTGACTTACAATTAGCAAGAAATGACCTTGGAACACAATCAAATGCCTGTAGTTCAACAAGAGCAGTTGTAGCAGGTGGTTCAGGTGGTAGTCCTTATGAAGGTGAGATAGATTTAATAACAATGGCTTCAACAGGTAATGCTACTGACTTTGGAGATTTAAGAGGTAATTATGCTAGGCAGTTTGGAACTGCTAGTTTAACAAGAGCTATATTTGGAGGGGGTGCATGGGATGGTAGTGGCGTTCAGTGTAATAATCAGATAGACTATGTTACAATAGCATCAGCAGGTAATGCTGCAGACTTTGGAAGCTTATTAGGTACTATGCAATACGCAGGTGGTGTTGTATCTAATGGACATGGAGGATTATCTTAATGCCTAATTATTCTGGAGTATGGGATTTAAGACAACAGGGTGTGGCTGTTAAAGGTGGTTTGTGGCAAATAACGCTTCCCTCAAATGCTAACATGGGTTTGTTTATGGGTAGATATGGTAGTGGTAATGGTTCTGTTACTATAGACTATGTGGATATTGCCTCTGGGGGTAATGCAGCAGACTTTGGGGATATTTCAACTCATGGGGGTAGTGCAGCAGCTTGTTCTTCTACAACAAAAGCTTTTTTGTGTGGTGGTTATGATGGTGGTTCTCCCGGAACAGGTGCAGGATATGTAAACTATATACAAACTTCAACGTATTCTACTCTAGGTAATACAAGTGATTTTGGAGACTTGACTGTAGCTAGGTATACTCTTGCTGGTTGTTCATCTACTACAAGAGGAATTATGGCAGGAGGGGTAGCGTCTTGAGTAATGTTATTGATTATTTTACTCTATCTTCAGCAGCTAATGCTAGTGACTTTGGAGACTTATCTGGAGCTAGAAGTCAACATAATTCTACAGGTAATAATACTAGAGGTATTTTTGGAGGTGGTGAATATTCAGGAGTAAATAATACTACTATAGATTATGTCAATATAGCATCTACAGGGGGTGTAACAGATTTTGGTGATTTGATAGGTTCTGGTGCAAATTATATGAATAATGGTACTGCTGCTAGTTCTACAAGAGCATTGTTTATGGGTGGTGAATTTGGAGAGT
>Ga0098052_1001677_pt1 | contig 13673 bp, 29 predicted proteins | sample 15_taG_FD_81591 | JGI IMG/M metagenome (GOLD analysis project Ga0098052, IMG submission 81591) | Marine viral communities from the Subarctic Pacific Ocean - 15_ETSP_OMZ_AT15312 metaG | ecosystem: Environmental > Aquatic > Marine > Oceanic | place: Pacific Ocean | collected 2015-01-18 | reverse complement strand
TATTGAGTTATACCCAACGTATTCACTTCTGAAACTCTATAAATATGTGACCAATGCAACCAATATTCATGCCATTGTTCAACTGTTCCCCTGTATAGCAACCATCGTTTATCTCTTAACTCATCAATTACAAGTTGAATCATTCTGTTTCTGTCAGCGGTCACATTTCCATTTTCATCCTTTGAACCCCAACGAATCAGCTTCATTGTTTTTCTATCTCTAGCATAGTGACATAAATATACACGTCCTGGATAAGCTGCTCTAAGCTTTCTAGCACCGATAATATCTCCCCCTTGGTCAATAACCATTATACTATTGCTAAACTCTTTTAAAAAGTATTCTAGCGTTTGATTCAAAGCCAACCCATTCACTTTGTCTGGCATATAATCAGTCATTTCTCCATAACCTAATAAACCTTGCTTGTTTCCATATACATAACGCAATTTTATACCAGTATCAACTCCGATAACTATACGCCCTTTATGTAAGTTTTCATCAGAAGTGACAGCTCCTTTAATCATTTCCTCTGTTACACTGTTTCCACTTCCTGCATAAGGCAAACCTAAAACCTTATTATAAAAATAATCCATTGTTTGCTTTCCAGATGCAGCATCTTCATACTTGTTTATAATTTCCTCTGCTGATACCCATGCAGCCATTAATAAACTAATATGATAACCTGACCATTTAGCATCTTCACAACCTTTCTTTGCAAGCCATTGACCTACTGCCCTGTCTTTCCAGTGTAATTCTTTTTTACACTTCTTACATTGAAAAATCCTTCTTTCTAAACAAATGCTCATATCCCTATCATCTTCAATATTCCATGATAGCATTTGCATGTGGTCACAATGTGGGCAATCTATAAACCATTCTTTTTGGTCACTTAATCGCCATTCAATATCTACTCCAGAATTAGGAGCACTAGGGTGGCTAAAAACATGTGTCTGTTTATATTTAGAGTGTTGTAATCTGGCTTGAAAGTCTGCAATTACATCCTGTTTACTTGAATCTTTTTCATCATGTATCAATCTATCTGCTGTAATCATAATCGCCGCCTTCTTGCTCCATGTTCCCCTAAAATAAATCATACTTTGTCCAACCTGCTTTTGTTCGATTGAATCTTTATCTGTAGTCAATGATTCTAGTTTTGGATTGTTGGCAATAATACGATTAGCTTTACCCCCTACAAAAATAGATACATCACTATCAGTCGGCAATGTATAAATAATATCCATCTTGTTTGCTTCTGCATCTCTAAAGCTTTTAATAATAGCAAGAGTACTCATTCCAATTTGAGCAGCTTTAATAACAACCAAGTTGTCGCTTTGATCATTATAAATGTCAATTAAAAACTGATGCTTTAACCATTCAATCCGATCTCCCTTTTCATTCTTGATCTCATAATAGTCAATCCAAGCATCAGCATAAATATCAGCTAATAATTTTAATTGTTCTTTATTATCCTTCATTGTTTTTAATTTCAATTTCTCCATCTTCCCAAACCTTTCGAGACTCCCCACACAAAGGGCATAAACATAATAGCCCATTTATGAATGTCATTGATTCAGTCGAACGTGTAACTTCTTTTAGTTTTAGAAAGTTATGATTGCAATTCTCCATATATTTTATAATCTACTACTTAAATGCCACGCTTTACAATATGGGCATGGATAAACTCTTAACTGTACTCGTCTTTGTTTATATTGTTTGTTTCTTGCACTTGTAGCACCCTTTTTATCATACATTGGCTTGTGAACTTTCCAACAATACTTTATCACAACCCTGCCCCAAGGATTCTTATTCCTTTTTCTCCTATAACGCATATTAATCTGGCAAGTTTCTTAAACTCCCCTCTATACGCTTTCGTCTAGCCTTCTGGAATTCCTCAAGGGCTTTCTTTTCTTCCTCGCTCATTTCAACCATTATATCCTCTCCTGATCTAACTTCTAAAGTTGTTTGTGTCTTGCTTGTTGGTGTAAAGTCTGCATTTCTACGTTCTAACCAACGCCAAGCGTATTGTGGCAACTTCAAACTGTTTACTGCTGTTTGTTTAGCCATTATATCAGGCTTTTTCTTTAACTCCTCTTTTCGCTCCGCAAACTTTGGATTCTTTTCTTGGTACTTATAAAGTGAAGTTGTTCCTATTCCTGCGAGAAAACAAGCAGTTCGATCATCAAATCCATAACTAAAAGCATTTTCCAGTTTGCGTATGACTTCTAGCGTCATTACAGTGGTTCTTCCGCATGTACAATAGCCTTCTTTATCAGCAAAATCTTTGTGTGGTGGTCTCTTTGGTAGTTTGCAACCACCGCAGTTTTTAGGTCTTGCCATATTATTTAACTTAATTAATCAAATTAAATAATTCTGTTCTAGCATTTAAGTCATCTTTAAAAGCACCCCTCAAATCACTAGTAACCATTACAGAATTTTGCTTTACAACACCCCTAGAAACCATGCAGAAATGCTTTGCTTTTAAAACAACTGCAATTCCTTCTGGTTTTAAATGTTCTTGTAGATAATCAGCTACTTGTTTAGCTAGACGCTCTTGATTTTGTAACCTTTTAGCAAATAAATCTAACACTCTTGCTAATTTACTAATTCCTACAATTTTATCTTTTGGGATATAGTAAATACTTGCAGTACCGAAAAAGGGGAGCATGTGATGTTCACAAGTTGATTGAAACTCTACTTCGGACAATCCAACAATTTGGTCTACATTACTTTCATTTTCAAAAACAGTAAATTTTATATCTTGATTATATCCTTTAAATAAATCTTGATATGATTTTAAAACTCTTTTAGGCGTGTCTAACAATCCCTCTCTTGAAGTGTCCTCCCCTATTAATTCAAGTAAAGCTTTAATGTGTTCTTCGTTTTTAAGCATCTCTTTTTTCTCCATATATTATAATGTGTAAACGGTCAGTATAGTTATAACCTTTTTTAATTGCATGTTCACAAATCAATTGCCTTTTACTTGCCAACTGTTCGTTGTTTATACCTTCTGGCATAAGATAGACATTTTCTAGTTGTATATTGTGCTTTTGTATAAACTCATCAACTTCCTTTAAGGATTCTTCATCTGATATTACAAACTTAAATTGAACATCATAGTTATTTTGATAATATTCTAGATATTTATATGTATTTGCATAAGAATGAAGTTTATTTAAAACATTATCTTTAGGGTAACTATTTTGAAGTTTTGGGCTAATAGACATTAAGTCGACAAAATAATCAATCTTCCTAGTTCCATTTGTTTCAATTGTAACAATTTTTTCTTTACTTTGTAGATAATTATTTAACTCTTTTAATTGTTCTTTGTGAATTGTAGGCTCTCCTCCTGTAATCATAACATAATTTATATGGCTATGCTTATCGCAAAAATCTTTTGCATCTTGCAAACTATAAGAGCCTTTTTCAGCATTATGACTTGAGTAAGGAGTATCGCAAACACTATCTTTAAAAACACATCTTAAATTGCAACCTGAAAACCTTATTAATATATGCGGTATTCCCATATATTTCCCCTCCCCTTGAATACAAGTATGTAGATCAATTATCTTGTTCATAAGATGCTAATGATGAATTAGTTTCAAATATTTCTGCTTTATAACAACAATCAATTTGTTCGACTACCCACTTTGCTAAGTTTTCTGCTGTTGTTTCAAAGTCTAATACATCATTTAAGTTTTTATGGTCTAGTGGTTTATATATCTTGTCTTTAATATGAGTAAAGTCAATCACCATTCCATTTTTATTTAACTTCTCAGCTTTACAATATACAACTATCTCCCAATTATGACCATGCAAATTATTGCACTTACTTTCATAAGGTAGATGCAGTTGATGGGCACAACTAATACTAATTGTTTTTTTTATTTTGTACATACTTTGATGTTTTAGTTACACTCCAAGGAGTTAATTTTTGTTTTTCGTCCTTTAATAAATAAATTGTTACCTTTAAAAATTTTGGGTTTATTTCTGTCATAATGTCTCTGTAAACTTGAGAGCATATATCCTCAATCAACATTTTAAACCCTGAGGCAAAATACCTACGATAACTCCCTAATTCAATTATTTTTCCATTTGGTGAGTATTCCACCTCGACATTACAATATTCTTTTTGTTTAGTTACTTGGCATATATTTACAAACTTTTTTATACTCCCTATTTTTATCAAACAGCGACAATCATTTGTTATACTTTTTATCATAATAGTTTTTTATTCTTCATGGAGTTAGAAAATAATATCCATTGTTTTAAATTGTGTCTTGCTAGACCATAATGGTTTGATATCCTTTTTTTTGCAAGCAAGGAGGCTTTGTTTCCTTTAACAGTTACCCCATCAAACTTAAATATTGTTTTATAACGATTTCCTGCCGTCCACGAAGAACTATCAACTGAATAAAACGGAACTTGAGATAATACTGTCATACCTGTAATTCCTAATCCATGCACCTTAACCCCCTTCCCTTTTGCATACCTTACAAATACATTAAATGCTTTATAATCCGTATAGGTGAAATCTTTACCTGCAATTCCCAAAGCAATATAATTGTAGTTTTCACACATATCTTTCCAATCCTTCAATCCTCTGCTCATATGAAATACAGGTATACTTTTTTTTCCTGTCCCCTCTTCTATCTTTCTTCTTAGATCCTTTACTTTTTCATAGCCATAAACCTTATCCACGTCCATTTCAAAAAATAGTTTTATATCATGCTTGTTGATAAATTTAATGTATCTATCCGTAAATTTATCAATATCAATGTTTTTTTTCTTTTTGCTCATTATAAATGTAAATGCTCCACTATCAAGAATATAATCATCATATTTTGTCATATACACTTCCTGCCAGGAGTTTCTCTCCACATAATAAAAACTATCCAATCTTTGAAATTTATAGTCCAACTCCTTAAATAATTCTTCACCGTATGCCTCACCTGCTAAATAAACCCTCATAATTATACTTTATATTGAGTATTATCAAATCCTTCTAATGCTTCTTTTCGCTCTACACATGTTCCACATTTACCACAATGTACTTCTTGCCCCTCATAGCAAGAATACGTTTTAGAAAAATCAACCCCCAAATCTTTTCCTTTTATACCTACATGTCTTTTATCATACAATGTAAAAGGAGCGTTGATTTCAATTTGTTTGTATGTACCATATTTCATTGCATTACTCATATTTTTAATGAAATCTAACCTACAATCAGGATATATAGCATGGTCTCCAAAATGATTTGAGATTAAAACTTCTTTGCACTCTAAGCTTTCAGCAAGCCCTGTCGCAATACTTAACATAATACCATTACGAAAAGGAACTACTGTTTTTTTCATACTCTCATCTTCATAATGCCCATGAGGAACTGCTCCTCCAGATTTTAATAAATCTGACTTAAAACCTAATTTATTGAAATCAATCTCTATAACTTTATGCTCAATGCCCAAATCTTTACAATTAAGCTTTGCGTATTTTTGCTCCTCTTTATTATGCTTACTACCATAATCAAAACTTATAGCAAGTTTTATATGATCTCTATATTGATACAAAAGAACTGTACTATCCATTCCCCCTGAATATAATATAACTGCATTTTTCATATTAAATTTTTATTTTAAAATCACAACTAGGGCAAATTATCAGCTTTTCTTTTTTTACATTATCCGAATTTGAATCTTCAAAAAATTCATCAATATCAATTTCTACTGCATAATTTTCATCAAACCCTAATAATTCTATTTCATAATTTTCCAATCCTAGCCTTTCAAATTCTTCTATAACCAAATCTCTGTCATTTGAACTCAAATCATGTAACTGATTATCCGATAATCTTAGCTCTTTAATTTGTTTTTCTGTTAAACCCTCTTTTTTTATACAAGGCACTAAATCTACATACCCTAATTTTTTTAATGCTAACAAACGCCCATGACCTGCTATAATTACGTTTTTATCATCAACAACAATAGGATTAATGAAACCATATTTTTTGATTCCTTTCGCTAGTAAATCAATTTGCTTGTCTGTATGTATTCTTGCATTTTTTTCATATGGAATTAAAGAGCCTATAGCCAAATGCACAACTTTAATATCGTTCATTTTCATAAAATTTAATTCATAATTGCTAAAATATCTTTTCCTTCAATAAGTTTATAACTTAAATCTTTAATTTTAAACTCCAATCCAACATGCTTGCCTACTAGTATAATATCATTTTTCTTTACTCCCAACCCAATGACATCAACACCGTTGCCAAATTGTTCAATGCTTGCTTCGCTAAAATTGTTTCGCTCCATGGTATAAGTAACACCAAACTTTTCATATTCACCCCCAATTATTTTCACTAATAACCTATCACCAACCGGTTTTAACATAACCCTTTATTTATTAATAATTTTTTAATTTGCAGTTAAATTTACATAGATTTCACTCTGTTCACAAGTAAACTTAATGTTATGAATCCCTGGAGTTTTAAACTCATAGTGAAAAGGATAATATCGCACCCCTTTAGGTTGTCCGTTATCTTTATACAAAGTTGTAACATTTCCTGCACCTGCTAATATTTTATTTTGTTCTGAATCAGTAGCTTCTACCGTCACAATTAAATCTCTTTGTGCTTTGTCTTTTTTATACACAACTAAACCAAGCTCAATGTAATTAGTTTCATTGAGCTCCTTTCCTTCTTCTACTGCGTTGTAAGTCCGACCAAGACCTTTTCCATTGATCGGACTGATTATTTCAAGTTTCATAATTACAACTTATGTATAAACTTTTCTAGCCCCCCCCCATTGTACCAATTTATCAAAGCTTACTGGTTTCTCAAAATAATAATACCACCCAGTACCATGAGAATATTCTGCACTTTTAATAATAGTAAGATACAAATCATAAACTTCCTCATTATCAACATCTTCCACAATTACTTGCTCCCCTATACTATATTTTGGTTTTTTAATCATATTACTGTTCTTTAATGTGAGCAGGTCTTTCTACAATCATTCCAGTAGTTGTTACTAATAGCCCTGCGATAGATACAGCACTTTCAATTTGAGCAATTAGAACATCAGTTGCATCAATAACTCCGATTTCTTCCCATTGCCCAATATTTCCATTAGACATATCAATAGCATCATCATCTCCATACACCACTGGATAATCTAAATCTGAATTTGACATCAATGTTTCAAATGGAGCTTCTAAAGCTTTATCAAGCAATGTACACCCCGAATTCAAATCCATTAGTGTTCCACCACCTCCAGCAGTAATTCCACCTCTATATGCGGCTTGTACAGCGTTTACAGCATCCTCAACCTTGTACTTCAGTGCTTTCATTTCATTTTCAGTTGGAGCTCCTACTTTTACAACTCCAATCTTATTACTAAATCGAGCAATTCTTTGTTTTATACTTTTTCTAATCTTTTCTTGTGGTTCCTCTTCTACTGCTTTTTTAAGGCTTTCAATAGATTCTTGAATTACATCTTTATCTCCGCTAGGGTCAACAATAATTGACTCTGCTCTTTTGGCAATAAATCGTCCTGCACGCCCTAAATCTTCAACTTCTGCATCTTCTAGCTTATCCCCTTTATTTTGACTAAATACTTTTGCACCAATTAATAAACCAATATCTTCAAGTACATTAGCACCTTTTGGAGCATTTACAGCAACCGCATTGAATTTACCTTGTAACTTGTTCACAACTAAAGTATTCAAGGCACTTTGTTCAATATTTTCTGCGATAAACACTAAGTTTGTAATTCCCTTTTCAAGCAATTTCCCCATTATACCAATCACATCCTTAGCTTCTGTCAATCTGTAATCAGTAAGTAAAATATATGGTTTTTCTACAACACATTCCATTCTTTCTGGATTTGTAATCATGTAAGGACTGATATATCCATTATTAATTGAAATACCTTCTTTTACTTCTACGGTTGTTTCCATTGTGTTTGACCTATCCACTGTTAAAACACCATCAACCCCTAAATCAAACCAAGCATCAGCAATTAAGTTTGCAATACGCTCATCATCAAAACTAACTCTAGCAACCTTTCTCAACTGTTCTTTTGTTTCAATCTTTTTTGTAGTTTCTAGCAACTGTCTTTTACATTCTTCAAAACCTGCCTTTAACTCTTTTTCAATTTTATGACCATCTCTTTTGTTAAGTTTTGAAACACCTTCAATAATAGCTTGTAAAATAATCATCGAACCAGTTGTACCGTCTCCAACCCTATCATTTGTTTTAATAGCTGTTTCTCGAACAATCTTCATGATTGCATTCTCTTTTGCATCCTCTAGTTCTAAGTCTCTAACAATTTGCACACCATCATCTAAAACAAATCCATGTGTCATTTTACTAATAACAACTTTATTATTTGCTGGACCAAATGTTGGTTTGATTAGACTAACTGTTTTATCTACTGCTGATTTAATAATATCAAAAGTATCTTTTCTTACTACTTCCACTTTGTTTGACATAATCTTATATTATTATTTTTGTTTCTTCTGGTTTATAAAGTTTCATATATACTCGCTTTGTTGAGCCAAAATCTTGAGCAAACTGACGTACATGTGCTTTTAAATAAGCAAAGTTTTCAATACGTCCTTTAATGTTCTTATTCCAACGAAATGTTTTATTACAGATTTTGCATCGCTCCCACATCTGCCTTGGATTTTCTCCAATCTTTACCATGTCATGCGGTTGCCCAAACCTACAACCAAAACGAGTACCGTATCGTATAGGTTTATTTTTCATACTATTTTAGAAAAGCAATAATATCTTCTTCATGTAATAATTTATAATCTTGTCCTTCAAGCTCTACATTTTCCCCTGCAAAAGTTCCATAAATAACACTGTCATCGACTTTTACATCTGAAACAGTTTGGTTATCAACTGCACAAACAACACCGACAGCTTTTTGCTCTCGTTCCTCGTTTGCAGGTAAAAGCAAACCATGCTCATTTTCTAAAGATTCTTTTTCAACTGGTTTAATTAAAACCCATTTCCCCCTTGGTACTATTTGTTTTTCATTCATACTATTTAATCATTTCTTAATTCTGAAAATGGAGTATCACGACCCAATTCTCTATTACGTTTTATAATTTCATCACGTTCTAATTTAATATCTTCATCAGGTGGGAATATAGCCCCCCTTGCATCTGGATTCACCTTTTCAATTACTTTGCTTGCTCGAGTAAATCCTTTATTAATTTGCAACCTGAAATAAGATAATACTGTAAACATTAATATTGCTATTAATAATCCTATTATAATCCCTATATATACCATATATTAAGCATCTGGATCAGTTATTAAACTTTCTTTTGCTTTTTGTACTTCTTCATCTGGAATTAAGACAATCTGTGCAGTAATACGTCCATCTGGTGTTATTGCTGATTGTGTACCTAGCTTAATCCCATGTTTTTTTGAAGCTTTGCCCATGTCAACTTGAAAAGCTTGTTGTCGTTTCCTGATAGCTTCCAAATCCTTTGCTTCCTTTTTTTTGTGTTCACTAAAACTCATGCTTTATTATTATTTATTATATTTCTATTATAACACTTTGTCATGAATAATCAAAACGGCGTTTCCATACTTTGCTCGGCTTGTAATATACCTTTTTGTATCTTCTTATCCACTTTTGACAAACTAGCACTGTTTTTACAATCTGGCCTTTGTTTATACCTTTGCAATCCTTTTTGCATACCTTTCATAGAATTTAGCCTATTTAATCCGGTATCTTTATATTTTACTACACTCATATTTCTTTTATTAGTAATGGGCTGACACCTCATAAACCTCTGTTTCTTCTATTATGTACAAAAAGTATGTACCAACCCAATTATTTTTTATTAAAACACTGTTCACAAACTATACTTCCATCTTTTTCATGGCAAGATTCAGGCTTTCTCAATTGATTGCATTTTTTACAAACCCAGTAAACCCCAGGCTTTTTTTGATTTAACATATTTTTATGTTTCAATAAAGTTTATATTCCAATATCTCGACAATAACAACTTTTTTTTCATTCTGTACACTGGAAGCTTTTTTGTCATTTCTGATTTAACATCCTCAACAATAACCTTTTTTAACTCCCTATCATAATATTGAAAATCTGCAATATAACTTATGCCCCTGTATGTCTTGCCATCCTTTTTAAAAGTATCTAACAATGTAAACCTTGGTTGCAGTTTTAAATCTTCTATAATTCCATTATCTTGCAAAAGCTTTAATTCACAAAATCTTCTAGCCTCTTTTTTAGAATCAAACTTTATTCCATCGACATATGTTTTTATATTTCCGTATTTTGACATATTTAATAATCAATACTAAATCTTTTCTTTGCCATCATTATAAATTCTTCTACATTTTCTTTGAATAAGCATGCTGTCTTATAATCTCGATATTCTTTTGTTAGTTTAGCACGTTCTTCTGCTTCTGCCCTACTAATATTGTAATTATCAATTAGCTTTGTAAGTTGTTCACGATACAACTGATCCCTATAAACTCGCAACTGATCCACCGTTGAAACCATTGTAATTATTTCAAGGGCTATATCTGCATAAACATTTTTGTTTAGCTTCATTCCATTTTTTGTATCTGCCCTCAAGCCCCCCATCAATCTTTTTATATAGTTTTCAGCGTCCTCTGCATTAGATACCCAAGCTTTTAACTTCTCCTTTTGTTCCTCGTCAAGTTCTGTTCTAAGTTCATCAACACTTGGTGGCTTTATTTTAGATTCAGATTCAAACTTATCTGTAAAAGACCTGTTTTTATCTTTTTCTTCTTTTAGCTCTAACAAGTACTTCTCTAACTTCTGTGTTTCTTCAATGCTTATCTTGCTAGATGCCGAAACCTCATCTAGCAATTTATTAAGCTTTCCTTTGAAAAATGCTTTGCGAATATCAGCTTTATTCTTTCCACAAATATTATCATCTGCATTTGGATTCCCTAATACTTCATCCTTCATACATTTTTATATATTTTTTAATCAACTCCCTACCTTCTGCTAAACCTTCTTTAATTTTATCAAATTTTTCAATATCAGCTTCAACTCGTTCAATGTAAAAACTTTTTTCAAAGTTTGGGCAATATGCTACAAAGTCACACCATTTGCGACCTGTAACGTACATTTGCATTTGCATCTGCCAAACATACGATGAACTAATCTTTTTTTCTATCAGTAATTTTAAAAAGTTTTTATCAGTTGGACATTTTATTTCAATCAATCCTTTTTCACCAATCATTCCATCTGGAGAACAGCCCGTATACTCATCTAGTTCACAAAAGCCGACCTCTTGTACCTCTTTACCAGTTTCAAGCCAATATAGGGAACGTGCTTGCCCTTCTAGCTCATTCCCTCTTTCCATATGCTCATTACTGTAAATCTCTTTTTCAGCACTTGAATATTTATCAACCAACTTTTCTAGAATATACGTTTTTAAACCTGAGCCATTACTTGCTATCGCTTGAGCGTGACTCGCTGTCATTTTCATCTTCCTTAACTCCAACCACTCCTGTGTCCCCTGTTGTATTTGATGAATTTTCATTTTGTTTTTCTGTTATTTCTTTCATTCTCTTTTCTATGTAAGCATTAAATTGCTTTCCTCGACCTTTATTTTTAGTAAAATATTCTTTTAATCCTTTGAAAGTGTTTATTGCATCAATCTCATCTTTCACCAATTGCTCTAAACCTTCTTCAATAACTTCACCTTTAAATTCTTCTTCTACATAAACCTGCGAAAGTTCTTCAGGAAAAGCCATTCTTAATGCGTGCATCTCAGCAACCTTTGCAATCATTGTTCTAGGCATTTTTGCCCAGTTATTCTTTCCTGTATTATATTCATCAAAATAAACCATTGCAGTATAGTTACCTACATATTCATCAACCTTTCTTTTTATTGTTATTGTACAAGTCTTTATTTTACCATTTTCATCATCTTCAAATATTGGTGCAGATTTTCCAACTTGCCCACTTTTCATCGCCTTAGCTCTAACATCTGAAATAGATTGAACTAACGTATATCCGTTTCCATATGGTATTGCATACACCTTTTTGTCTAACAAGTCTTGAAATTTATACCCCCTCATCATGGCTTCTAAACAAGCTTGCCTTACTAGCTGTTCACTTTTAAAACCTTTAAAAGTTGTTGCTACCAAAGCTCGCATTACTCCAGGGCTTGAAACTTGTGCATCTAATTCTTCTGTTACCTTTAATATTATTGATTTTTCCATGTGATTTTTTTAATAATTATAATCTTCATAATCATCTTCGATAAAGTCATTCGGATCTGGCATTTTACAAACACATTCTTCTGTTTCTCCAAGGTTTGCAGTTAAGGGCTCATTTATATAAACCCTACTCATAACAGGTACAAAACCAGACCCATCGCAAATATCTAATTCACATGTTTTAACTTCTGTTCGCATAGATTTGTTTTTTAATTTATTAATTCTTCTATGTATTTAATAATACTTGTTCCTAATATCTTATATCGCATCTTTGTATCTACTCCAATTTTTAAAGTTTCAATTGTTCCATCTTGTAATGCTTTATATACATTTAATCTACCCCTCAAACCATGTTTATTCATAATTTCAACCAATTCCATAGGTGTATATAATTTATCTGTATCAATCTCTTTTGAGATAATTTTTAAAAAATCTTGTTTACTCATAATTTACTAATTTTTATTATTATACTGTTATAATCATACATATTTCAAAACGTGTCAAATTATACTATTTTTATTTTTTGATAATCTAAGCAGTTTTTGCAAAAATCATATTCTTTTGAACTACTTTTTTGATTTCTTAATTCTTCATTACAATTATCACAAATTACAATTTCTTTTTTCATACATAATTATTATTTATTAGCCCCCCTTTTTTTTGTTCTATTCATACTCGATATAATCTTCTAAGCCCATATCACAAGCTTCTTGATATTCATCTTCTGATATTTCTAACCCTTCAATTGTGTACATACATTTTTTGTTTATTTATTATATTATTATAATAACATACATTATAAATCATGTCAAATCATTATACACTTTGCAACTTTTCTCATACTTTTTTCTTTAGGTCTTTTAGGTTAGTCATGACTTTATCTTTTATTTATTACTTTTAATTAAAACAGCATACATAATCACACCGAACCAAGTATAAACAAAGGCATATACAAAAACACCCTTTATGCCAAGCCCATAATCCATACCAATCCCTATTACAGTATATAATAAACCAAACATTAACACTTTAACTTCTTCCATACTTCATCTTTTAATTTATTAAACCCTCGTAAAGTATTCTATTCGCTATCTTTTGCATTGATACTTTTCTTCCTTCATCTTTTAATCTCTTTTTCTCTTCTTTTATTAAATCATAGACTTCTTTTGTTACCCATATTGCTTTAAATTGGATTAGCTTTTCTTCATCTGGCATAAGTTAGACAATTAGTCAGTTAAATTTATATATTATAATATATTTATATATCCTTTATTCCTTCCCTTTAGCCCAGGGACTAGCAACTGCCATATATACCAACCAGCATAACCATTCAGTGTCTACTAATAACTCTACTTTATCAGCTTATATACAATGGAAGTCCCCGTTGTCAGGATGGACATTGCGGGAATGGTAACTGTATACAAGTTGTCCTTAACAT
>Ga0098052_1001676_pt1 | contig 13674 bp, 12 predicted proteins | sample 15_taG_FD_81591 | JGI IMG/M metagenome (GOLD analysis project Ga0098052, IMG submission 81591) | Marine viral communities from the Subarctic Pacific Ocean - 15_ETSP_OMZ_AT15312 metaG | ecosystem: Environmental > Aquatic > Marine > Oceanic | place: Pacific Ocean | collected 2015-01-18 | reverse complement strand
TAGCCAGCACCGAGAGTGCCAGCCATTGTGATCGTGCCTGAACTGGTGACGGGCCCGCCGCTGAAGGTCAGGCCAGTTGACCCCCCATCAACATCAATTGAGGTGACTGTGCCTGAGCCTCCTCCTGCTGCCCATGAAGGCACTCCCCCCGCTACTGTCAAAACATCATCAGTTGAACCGATGGAGAGCTTGCTCAACGTGTCGGTGGCGCTGGCATATAAAATATCGCCTGTTGTGTATGCGGTTTGGTTTGTTCCACCATAGCCTTCGGACAGCGTGCCAAAGAGTTCAACGGTCAAATCATCGGAAATATTGATCTGCGTTGAGAGTCCGGTTGCCCCGCCTGAAACCGTGATTGTGCCGCTGTCTGTGATTTCGCCACCAACAGGGTCCAATTCATCTGCGCCCAAACTGATTGAGGTGACGGTGCCCGATCCACCTCCACCTCCACCCGTTGCGGCAATTTCAAAATCACGGCCTGAACGGGTCACGGTGACATTAGTTCCCGCAGTGATTGTGCCAAACCCAAGCGCATTGCTGTTGCTTGTTAAGATGATGTTGTCAGAAGAGTCCCCGGCGGATGGCATTGAAAAAATTACATCTGCCGCAAGACTGTCAGGGGCCCGCAACCCGGCTGAATAACCTGTGCCGCCGGACCAATAGCCCAGCTTCAGTGTCCCGCCATTCCCTGATGATGTGTCAGCCGGTGAATTTTCCGGCTGGACCGTGAATCCATCGGCGCCGTACTGGTAAAAATATTGACGCGGGCGGGTGGCCCTCAAGGCCCAATTCAAAAGATCAAGGTCAGCGCCAAGTTCAGGGTATGGGTCACATTGCAACGCAGTCCTCAGATCAATATCAAAAGCCATTTCATTTGGCTGCGATAAATCTAGAGAGAACTTGTTTGCGTCCGGTGCGCCGGTTGTAATGTTTGAAACCGTTCTGAAAGTTAGGTTTTCCAGAAACCGTTTGACGCGTTGCGCTTCACCTGAATCAAGCAAGGTTGGTGTAGTGCCGGGGTTGAAGTTGCCTTTGAATAGGTATTGATTTGAACCCTCGGTGCCTTTTGTAACGGTTGGTTGTAAGTTGGTCGCCATTGATCAAATCGCCTTGGTCGTATATTCAATCAACTCCCAAACATACCCAGCACCATAAGCACGTTGCAAAACTGGCGGTTTGAAAACAAAAAAATCTTCAGCGCTGATCATTGATTGGTATGTGGCGTAAGTTAGTGCGCTGCCCTCGCGGTCAATCGTGTTATCGTCAACATAGTCAATATATTCCTTCTGCTCGGTTTGAATTGTCATCACTTGTGTTGGTGTGAAAGTGTCTCCCGAGCCAGCGCTGATCGGGTTGACGTTCAAAACAAAACTGTGATCCTCGGTCACTTCAACGAGCTTGGTCAGTGGCGGTCTGTAAACTGAAGTTGCGGGCCCAACGGGCGCATCAGCATCCCATTCGCTGTAAAACCCGGGAAATGTTACCGCTTCAATCGACACACTTGTGTAATCGGCGGGGGTGGTGCCATAACTTTTTGTGAACCGGCAGAGGCCACCGCCAATGTCCTCTGGTTCAGTGACCTCATAGAGATACAGGGTGAGGTTTGTATATAGTGGATTTGTTCCAGTGCCGGGAACATCGTACCCGGTAATGGATGAGCCAAGATCGGGCAAACCAAACTCAGATTTTTTCTGAACAACAATTTTTTTGACGACAATGGCTGTCCAAACATCCTGCCCCGCTTGAGGAAAAATAGTCGGCAGAGTTTCAATTACATACTCGTCATCCCAATCATTCGAGGCCGAAGGTGCGTCATAAGTTAATGCCATTATCTAACTCCTTATTGGTTCACAAACTTTCCCTTCAACGTGCGGTCAATTGATTTCAAGGTGATGTCCATTGAAGTTAATTTTTGGACAATAGGTTTCAACGCAGTATTCAGTGAGGCAACTGACACGCCAGCGCCCGAGGTTGAGACTTTAGCGCCTGCGCCTGAGCCTCCCCCTCCCAACTTGCCTAGAATTCCACCGAATGCGCCGCCAGCACCCTTGGCGATTTTGCCCGCAAATTTGAGCGCCTTTTCTGCGAGCTTAAAAACGCCGCCAAATATCCCTTTCACGGCTCCGCCCATTCTGTTGAAAGCGGCCAGCATCCCATCTATAACCCTAGTGGCCAGCTCACTGATATATTTGAATGCCCGGGCAAAATCCTTGGTGACTGTTCCGCCAAACAACACTTCATAAACCTTCCGCTTCAGCGCATCAAAAACATCCAACACAGGTTTCATGAAAGTGGTCGCAATTTTTTTGATGAACTTGAAGGCACGGCCCCACACCGCCTGTAATGAATCTATGTGGCCCTGAACTTTGTCAAAAGCTGCCCGCGCAATAGGCGCAATAAATTCAAAAACCTTTGACCACGCGGCCCTGAACTGGCCCAGACGGGCCCTGATAATCGAATACAGCCGATTGACGTTTGTCACGAACACCTCAGCCGATTCACCGGCCATCTTTTTGATGTAATGATATAGTGACCCAAGCGCATTGATCACAGCCGTTGCCACCCGCGTGGCGGTCATCCCAACTTTGCCCGTATGCTGCGCCAGACCGCTTAACACCGGTTCCAGTTTGAGGAGCATGTTCACAACAACCGTTACCGCGCGGAGGAGAAACTTGACGCCCTCAAGCAGTGCGAACAAAACAGCGCCCACAACCTTGAGTGCCCCCGGTAACGCTTGCCCGATAGCTGGGGCCACTTCCGTTAAAACTAGGGCGGCAAATTGGGCAAGAAGCGCATACATCTTCATCATAGCAACAACAAATTCAATGACAGCAACCGCTATTTCCCCAAACGTTTCTTTCAAATAACCAACCACCCTGCCAACTTGCGCGGTGCCTGCTTGGCCGCTTGACATGGTGCCAAACATTTTTTTGAACGCTTCAATCACCTGATCAATAAGAGGGCCCAATGAGTCTCTCACTTCCTTCCATGTTTCAACCAACTTGGCCGCCGCTGCCTGAAGCTCCGGTGAGGATTCACCAAGGAACTTTTTCAGCTTGGCCTTCAAAAAATCCAGAGCCATTCCAAACCCAAATTTCAGCCCGTTCCAAATGTGACCGAACACAACCAGAAGTTGCTCTTTTAGCTTGGTCATGAAAGCGCCCAAGCTCCCGCCGAGATGCGAAAAGCGGCTCTTGATGAATTTTATCAAAACCGCAAACTTTTCCTTGCTCGGGTCGATGATGAAATTGAACGCAGCGGCCAACGATTGAAATATGGCGCGGAAGATTTGGGCAATCTCAGGCGCGAATTTGAATAGTGCCGCTGAGAGCAAATAAAACTTGCCCATCAACCATCCGAAGTATCCAGCAAGCGCTTGGATGCCCGGAATTATTGACGGGCCGAGTCTAATGATTGCCCCGCCAATGTTTTGGATCGTTTTGATAACCATGCTCGCAATCGGCAAAAGGTATTCAATCAGGTTGCCCCACGGCAGATTGCCGAGCATTTTGACAATCGCATCAAAATACGGTTTGATGCCGATCAGCCACACCCGCGCAAATCCTTGCGTGATTGCGGTCCACGGGATTTTGCCTATCATTCCTATAATTTTTTGAACCGCAGGCACCGCTGCCTCAACAAACGGCCTGAGAGCTTTGCCCATGCCAATCATCGCAGTTTTCAACGCCACCAAAACTTTTGCAAATTGGTGTTTCAGTGATGTGGTCATCACATCATAAGCCGCGTTGGTGGCCCCGGCTGAGTTGGCCATCTGGCCCATAATTTCAGTGAATTTTTTCCCACCATCGGCGGTGATGACAAAAGCGGCCTGAAGCGCTTCAACGCTGCCCATCATCGTCTTAAATTCGCTGGTGTCGCCAGCCGCTGCTTGTTTAACAAGCTGCAACGCTTTGAGAAGGCCCCCGGGCTCCTTCATGATCGCAGCCAATTGCTCAGTCGTCACACCTATGCGACCCAAACCGTTAACTAAGGTTGCATTGGGTGCGGTCAGGGCAAGAATAGCCTGCCGAATTTGGGTGGTAGCCACCTTGGTGGGCACACCTTGCGCGGTCATCGCGGCAAGAGCTGAACTAACATCCTGAAATGAAACACCAGCCTGAGCCGCTGCGGGACCGACATTGTAAATGGCAGCAGCCAGCTCACTGAAGGTGGTTTTGCCTGCCTTGATTGTTGTAAAAATAATATCAGAGGCTTCTGAAGCTGTGATGTTTGCTGACCCGTAGGCATTGACAACGCTGGTCAAGAGGTCAACTGCTTCGGCAGTGGTCGCAACGCCTGCTTTGGCTCCTTTGACCGCCACCTCAAGGAAATCAAAAACATTGCCAGGGGGAACACCCGCTGACAGCGCTTGATACAGCGCAGGCACAACTTCCTCGGGCAGCACGCCCATTTTATTTGCCAGCTTCAAAACGTCATCACTCATCTCCCCCATCGCCTGTTTTGAAATTCCCGGGAGCAAGGTGAAAACTTCGAGCATCCCCTGCTCAAAGCTGGCAAACTCCTTCACTGATTTCACGCCAAACGCAGCCAACGCAGCCACAGCAGCGGCCACGCCAGCCGCAACAACGCGGGCAATGGTCGCCATCGTGCTTTTTGCCCAGCTTCTCATTCGGCCAGCCGCACGCGCCAGCCCGCGTTTCATCTTGCTAGAATCAACGCCGATCAATGCGGTGATGGAGAACTTACTGCGCGCCATTTTTTTCCTTTGCTGCCTCTGCCTCTGCGGCCCGCAGGGCTATCAACATTTCATTGCGGGCCGCGTCAGCGCTGGGGCTGAAGGTGGGGTTGGTTTTTTCGCTCAGCCGGGCGGCCATCGCATTTGCCAGAATTGAGGCGCGTTGAATCGGCAGATTCATAATCTCATCATGCGTCCAATGATATTGCGAGGCAAACGCGTCAACCATTTGCGGCAGCCAATTCACATCAATGGGGCCCTCCTCTGAACCGCCGCCGATTGCCTCGGAAATGTCCTGCATATATTCACAAATCAGTTGCGCATACCGGGGCCAATAGATGAAACAATTGTTCCAACAGAATCGCTTGCCGTATTTTTCGCCAACGCGGAAGTCAGGCGAACAAATCCAAAGAAACGCCAACACATCACACCGCTCATGCTGCTCGCCCGTCACAAAAGGTGACTTGATCTGCTCCAGCCACAACATTTTTTCAATTGTCAGGGGCACAATTTCAAAGCGGCCGAGCGGGATTACAACTGGGAGAAACGACAGGGCCACGCGTGCCCTGTCCTGCTCCCTTGCCGCTGCCAACTTTGGTTTGAACTCCTGCCAAACCTCGGCAGGCGTGGGCATGTTAGTTCAGCTTAGCGTACCCAGAAATTGAACACTTGGCATAGTCACCTTGGCTCTGTGCGTCACCCACTTCAGTGATGACATACGTGTCATTGTTTCTTGCGTTCGTCGTCGCTGTAACCAGCTCGTGCCCTAGGCTTGGGTTTGGAGCAGTCGCTGAGGAGTCAGTGCTGTACTGGATCGTCGCTGAAAATTCAACCGGGCTGGGCACAATAGTCCGCCCGATTGCCTCGCCGTTTGAATCGGCAACTTCAGGCACGTTGCTCCCATAAGTGAAACTCATACTTTCACAAATGTAACTGATTGAATTGATAGTGACCGGCGAATCTTGTATGCCGAATGATTGGGTTCCATCACTGGTTATAGCCATTGTTTGATCTTCTCCATTTTTACTTGGTTTGGTTTAGTATCGGGTGTTGCCCGTGACAGTCATCCTCTCGGCGCTGCCTTCTACATATTGCTTATTTGTCACCCATTAGGGCCACGCATCATCACGGATCTCCCACACCAAATCATAATTGAGGGTGCTGACATTCATATCACCGTCAGTTTCATATTCGCACGCGGCAGGCTGTAAATGTTTGACATCATAATATTGCAAGTTGGAGGCGCTCTTGGTCAGGGCTCCGCCGGTTATGGTTGAGGCCGCCGCGCTGGCGGTGGTCAGGACGGTGTCACTGGTAATGCTGGCCACGATGAAAGCGGTGCCGCCAACGGTGATGCTATCGCCAGCGATCAATTCACTTTCAAAGGAGGTGCCCACCCCGGTCAAGGTGCTGGTGCCTGAGCTGATTGATGCGGTGCCGGTCAAACCGCTGCTTGATCCACCACCACCGTACCAGTTTGCGCCGGAGCGCATCAGTGAGGTGCGCATCTTGGAACGATAGGTTGCGTGATCATCTGCCCCGCCGGTTGCGTTGTCGGTGATCAGCCGTGCCTGAAACGTGCCCGCAAATGACCTGTAATCCAAGGTGGTTGGAGAGCCGCCGCCATTGCGCGGAGCGAATGGCTGATTGGCATCCCCCACAAAGAACTGAACCTCAATCCGTGGGGTCACTATGTTGTCCTCAATAACAGTTCGAAAAACATCAATGCCAACATCATCATTGAGGAAAGTGACTGAGGAGGATTCAAAGTGAACCTCAAAATTGTTCAGGTCATCAAGGTCACTGGCAGCCATTAGGGTGTTGCCGCATATCGGCTGATACAAGTCAGGGTCAACATGATTCCTGATGCGTCCGTTGACGTTTCAAAAACCTTGTAATTGGTGCCGCCGGTTGACAGCACCCAGCCTTTGGAGGGATAGGTGCTCACGCCATTTATGTTGATAAAGAACCGCTGATCAATTTCAACCTCCCGGCCGTTCATTTCCACTGTGAACCGTTCACGCAGCTCTTCTCGGGATGCGGTGAACTCAACGCCCACGCTTGAGGTTGGGAGCACGGTGGTCAACGTGGCTTGGCAATCATTGTTAGCCCAATCCAAATCCTCAGACAGCTGCGCAATTGTGTAACTGTTGGGCATGGTTAAGTTAAGAATCCCCCGCCCGCAACGTGGATGCGGACGGGGGCACCTGTATCCCCTTGGCAGTAGAATTAAGCCCCGGTGATTGTCTCCCCAGCGTTGGCGTTGATGATGATTTCATCAACACAATTGCGAACACGCACCACGCTGGCCGGTGGCTGCTCGGTGCGGTACGTCTCACTGACAAACTGGCCGCCGCGCGCATTGTAGGCCAAGGTGCGGCCGATGCCGCCGTTGGTGAACGGCCCGTTGGCAATGCTACAAACATAGAAACTGGTTGTTGGCCAGATCTTGGTGGCACTGCGGGTTTGACCCTTCATGGCGGAGTTGTATTGGCTCTTGCAGATGATAACATCATCAACACCCAGCACCCTCGCAACTTGATCTGTTGCCCAAGCAAAGGTGCCTGAACCATTAATCAAGTTGCGCATATCGTCAGTTTGGACCATTTCCTGATACAGACTCGCCTCAATGACTAGGTTGATCCCCCTGAAGATGCCGTTGGCATTCAAGCGCATCACAGCATTGTTGATGTCAGCGATTGGGGTGGCAGTGCTGGCTGCGCTCATGGCTGCGGTTGCGGCGGTTGAGTTGAAACTTGAGCCGCTCAGCGCAGTTGCAACACGCAATTCATGGCCCACAATTAGGTCGTCAGCCAGTTGATTGGCTGCGACAGTGGCGATGTCCAAAAGGGCATCCGTTTGGGAGTTGGCAATGTCCAGATCATCCAGACTATTCTCAACTCCATATTCAACACACTCAAATGACGCTGACTCATACTCGCCGCTTGCGGTGGCAAAGTTGCTGCCCGGTGCCCGAGGTTTGCTGATGTCGTTGTCAAACTGGTTGCCCTTGATTAATACATACTTGCCTGTCTGGGTGTCGGTCCCCTGAACAGGTAAAATGCGTTGGCCGACAAACTCTTGACGGTCAACTTCATTGACGGCCTGATTGATGATCGGGTTGAAACTTGCGCTTGATGATGCAAATACACTCATTTTTTTATTCCGTTATGCTAAGAATGTTTGGTGTGGAAGGAGTTCAATCACATCTCCATCAGCCGATGAAGCCTGAAGGGCAACTCCAATTTTGGTATTGCTGGAGTCAGTGCCCACTTTGCCAGAGCCATCAATGTAACATGTAGCAGCTACGGCAATTGTGTTGCCTCCCGCCAGCACTTGAATTGTGCCGCCAGCGTTCAATAATTGGACGTTGCCGAATGCTGACGCGGCTACATCTTCAGTTGTTACTCCAATGATTTGCTCAGTGGCATTGTCGCCGCTTGCGGCGATTGTTCCGCTGGAGTCCAGTGTCACCAGACTGTATGCGGATATAGCAACGGCTGTAGCTTGGAAGCTGCGGCCGCTGGCTTGGCTTGTTGTTGATCCCATTTGTTTTAGTTATTTTTTTGAGCCATATCCCACAGCTCAGGGTTGGTTTTTGACACCTCAATCACCGCCGCTGAGCGGCAAGAATTTGGGTGGGTTGATAAATATTTTTCAATCATGGCTGAGATGATTTCCTGTTTGGTTTTGGGTTGCTCGCCGGTGGCTGAATCCTTGATGGGTGAGGTGCCGGTGTGAAGTTTGGTCAGTTCATCAACCCGCGCCTTGAGTTCCGCCATTTCTTTTTCTTCAGGTGTTGCGGCACCCTCTTCACGTTTGTCAGGCACGCCGGTCATGTCCATGACCTCACGCAATCGGTTGATTGCGTTTTCAATGTGTGAATAAACCTCCTCAACCGCAGCACGCATTCTCTCCTGATATTCGTCGTCAGGCTCTTCAAGCTCATCGGCCTCGGGCTCTTTTGACTCCTCCTCCTCCTCAACTGTTTCACCCTCCTCCTCCTCAGCAATCTCATCATCCTCGCCGCGTTCTTCATCCTCACGGTCCTCCTCATCTTCCTCAGCCAGAGCTTTTTTCGTTTTGGCCTTGGTTTTTTTCTTTTCAGGCGCGGCAGCTTTTTTCTCCCCCTCCTGAGCGGCTGCTTCATGCGCGGCAGAAGCCGATTCGTTTGAGGCGCCCAGCTCTTCAAAGACCTCCTCAGTCACGGGCTCGGCGGGCGGTTTGGTTTCGGTTGTCGTCAAGTTCATGTCTATACCCTTGGTTGATTTGTCACCCATTTCACTGAACAAAGCCCCATTTGCCGCGGGTGTATCGACAAAATCGGCGGAGGTTATTTTGAGCGGGCGCACGGTTGGATATTCAAACCGGGCATTTTCGGGTTGCTCCATTCCCATCTCCATTGATTCCTCAGTTCCATCAGACATCTCCCAGAACAGATGGCCTTCAAAAACAATCGACACGCCAAAGGTTTCCGGGGCCACTTCAGCTATTTCAAACAGACGGTCAAACTTTTCCCGGTCATATTTTTTGAATGAATCCAGTGCGGTGAATTTTCCTGCGCGGATTTGGTCGCCATCACGGTAAAATCGGGAGAAATAACCCGCCTCAGTCAAAAGCCGGTCGCCGGTGGCCCCATCGTGGCTCAAATAGGCAGGCAGAGTTTTGCCGAGCAATAGTGTGATTGATGATTCCAATGTCTTTTGGCTGATCATCATCCGGTGCCCCTTTGCTTCACCAACCGTCAGGATGCTGATGTCTTTGATAGTCCCGGCCTGATAATCCACGGACCCTGTTGACTCAGACAAAGTAAATGCGGTGAACTTTTCCAGCGGTTCCGGGTCATCATCTTTTGCGTATTGCGAACGGCAAACCGCTGCCCGTTGTTTTTGATCAGGATACTCCTCAACCATTACATCATCACCCATACAGCGCCCGAGAAAGTCGGCGTTGCTTTCTTTGGTTTTTGGCTCAGGCAAAGGCATTATTTGCTTTTCTTTTCTGGTGTTGCCTTGGGTTTGCTGGTGTTGCCCTTATCATTCAAGCGCTCGGCAAACCGTTGCTCTTCACTGGTCAACTCGGCTTTTTTCTTTGGAGTTGGGTTGTCCATGTAATCCCAGAATTTTTTTCTCATAATATTATTCAGTTGTGGTTGGTTCTGTATCTTCATCGGGGGGTCTGCCTCCACCCGTGGGGGGTCTTGGCTCCAGCCCTAACAATTCAGCAAAATTGACGTTTGCGCTGGTATTGACTTGATTGAACAGCTCCCGATAGCTGTCCACGCCAAATTCAGCGGCCACTTGTTTTGCGTCAGCTATGTTTTGAGCTTTGCGGCGGAGTATATTGAGCGCTGAATCGCCAAATGAACTGGCAACGTCATCCAAGCTCATCGCGCCAAGCGCAACATAACGCAAATCAGAATCCACTTGGGCGCTGCGATTGATCCACCTGAAGCGTGGGGGTTGAAACCTGACCTGAAAGGGGTCCGCAACTTCCGGGGGCACGCTCAACTCGCCGTCAGCAACCCATTTGGCGACCCGCCAGCGGTAAATTTTCTTCATGACATCAATGAGGCAATGCTGTTCCTCCTCCACCTGAGCCTGATATTGCATGACAACCCCTTGAGATGCGCTGAATGAAGATCCGCCAATGTCGCCCAGCAAAAACTCATAGGGGATGCCGATTGCCGCGCCAACCTTGCGCAATTCAAAAGCAAGCCACTCGATGCCGTCAACATTCGGGCGGCCATTCGCGGCAATGGTTGAAATATCCTCGCCCGGTTCAAGATAATGAAACGTGCCGGGCTCAAAATTTTCAAGGCGGCCAACTGTATCCTGATCGCTGGCAGCTTCCCGGTTTGCCAGCTCAAAGCTGACTGCGTTTTCCCTCTTGATCACTGCTGACAGGCTGGCTGAAACCTTGGCCGCAATCATTTCAATTTCCTCGTATTCAGAAACATCCATCAGCGTATTAACACAAGGGGCCAGAGTAGGAACGCCGCGCCACTGGCTTGGGCGCTGGCGTTTCATGTACAGCAGAAAGTCACGTGCGGGGACCGTGTGAACGTCCGTCAATGTTCCATTCACCCGTTTGCCAACTTGATATTCAACGGGTCGGCCATAATCATCAACAATCACCCCGTTTTTGTCGGCGTCATCTTCATTGAATCCTCCCACGCCCATCGGTGAGCCAATGTTTGATCCTTCAAAGATTTGAAGCAACCCGTTGGACCCGTACAAAATACCGATGTCACCAAAGAAAAGAGGCGCATCAACAATTTCCTGCTGAACACTTTTCATGTTCATCATGCCGGTCACTTCAGGCGCTTCAGCCCATTGCTGCCACAGCTCAAGCACGCGCTCATTGAAATCCTCCCCCGGTGTGGCGGGTTGGGGTTTGAGTCCTGAGCCGACAACATCAGTGCGCTTCAGCCGGGAAATGCTCTTCACGATCGGGTTATTGCGCTTCATGTTGAGCAGATTGCCGACAAGCTCGTCACGGTCATAGGGTGGCAGCTCAATATTCTCATCCCTGATTGGATGAAACCCCTTGTTGCGGCGGTATCGGTCCGACACTACCGCGTCATAACCGAACAATATGCGGCTGGCGGTTTTGACTCTGCTCCAAAGATTTACTTCCATGATTCAAAGTCGACCCGGTTTTTGCCGTATGCTTTATACGTTGTGGACAGCATTAATATCTGGCGGTCAAGCGTGACGATTTCTTCCCATAATTCTGCCCGCGATGAATAGCTGAAGGTGCGGTCACCAAGGCTGTATGATGACGCTGGATTGGTGCTGATATTGGTATATGCGGTGACTAGATTGTCACGCAGGGTGATCAGGGTTGCTTGACTGATTCTCTCGGCCATTCATAAATGGGTGATTTGTCACCCATTCAGTCGGCCAGATAGATGTTTGGATAATTTCTGACCTCCTCTTTTGCGTTGTCAAAAGTCTTTTTGCGGACGTGGGTTTCATAAGATTTGATGCGGCCAGCCATCGCTGACCTGATCGCAAACACCCCGCGCGCAGATTTGTTCAGGCAACAGTTTGCGCCGTTGAACACCTCCACATAAAACGTGAAGCGCTTTTTCTTTTGCTGGCCGTTTTCAGTTGAGTCATGGCCATAGCTTCCACCTTGGGATTGAATAGCTTTCCACATCACAGATTTTTTCTTGAACCTACTCGTGGGCAATTTGGCTTTCATAGCGATCAAAAACCAAGTTGCCGCGCCTGAATAACGCCGCGCCAAGGCTTGGTCTTCAAAAAACTTCAGCTTGTTTTTGAGGCGCTGCCAAACCGGCTCTGGATAGTAATAACTCGTGTTGTAAAATTTGCCGTCCATTTTGATTCCTTCCACAAGATCCGGGCTTTGTTCGGTCCTGCTCCCTTTGACTGCGCCCTTTGGGACTGACTTTTTGTAGCGGCCGCGGGCTCCCTTCTCTTGATATTCTGCGGGCAGATCTTTTCGCTGTCGTGATCGGATTTTGTACTTGGATCTGATCTTGGTGACTGACGCTGCTTTGGTTTCTTGGGCAGCTTTTGAGAGTATTGAGGCAGCTTCACCTTTGACGACCTTGCTGAAGGCCATGCCGGTCATTGAGTTGGCCAGCTTGCCCAAATACTCGTTGAACTCAGCAACGACAATTTTATTGGTCGGGGCTATGGGCATGATGTCTCTACCTTTAGCTGATTTGTCACCATCACCATATTGATTTTCCCCGCGGAGGTTTCCGGGCTTGGGGCTTGGCCTTGTCCGTGGCGGCCAGATCCCGGCCGTGACGGATAACAGCGCCACCCAGACCGAACACGTGACTGAGACACAAGATGTAAGTTTCACAGTCCCAATAATGGTCTTGCCGGTGGCCTTCAACTACCCATTCCCACTTTACTTTTCCGCGCCGGTCAGTTGTTTCTTTGTGATTGGTGCTGAGCATCTGTCGCACATAGTCCGGGTCCGTGTCTTTGTACGTGAACCAATTCAGATTGGTGCCGTTGCGCCGTTTCAATAATTCACCCTGCCAAACATCCTTATTGATGTTCAAAAGATTGATGACCTGTTTGTTGTTCCTCCGGTCTTTGGTTGGGTTGTTTGGGTCCACATCGGTCATTTTGTAGGGGTGTTGAAGCCGGTCCCAGCCTTTGCAACCAAACCAGAACGGCCGCCGGGCATTGATTTCCTGATACATCTCATGGGTGCGGTATCCAGTATCAATTACGCCATACGCACACTCATACTCCGCCGCCACCGCCGTCAGATCATCAAAAGCAGGGGCCGTGCCGTGGTCCACCAGCCAGCTTTTCCCATCGCGGTCAAATCCGCGCACAACCCAATAAAATATTGAGCGCTGAACATCCACGCCAACAATCCTGTATTCACCTTTCAGTTCCCCGCGTTTGTAATCCTTCTCAACCACCTTGAATTTTTCAGGGTCAATTGCCCCGTCCCCGGGCCGATATGGTTCAGCTAACCAGCCATTGACAAAGGCCTGCATTGCTCCCGGGGCTGCTTTTGCCTTGAGATATTCAACCGCAACGCGGCCGAAGGTTATGATTGGGCTGTAAATTGAGTTGAGATGATAGGACCGGAAACCAAGCTCACTGCTGCTGCTGGTTGCTTCCCATTTCCCTTTTCGCAGCATTTTGATTTTGTCGGTGTCCTTGATCTTTTTGCCGCATTTTTCGCAGACATAAAACGCGGTCTGTTGGACCAGAGCCAAGTCATGTTCTGATGCTGAAAGATTGGCCTTGGTGCTCCATGATATGTTCAGCTCACCGTCATCGTTTTTGAGCCTGAACAAAATCCGGTTTTTGCATTTGGGGCAAGGCATCATGAACCTCCGCCGGTCACCTTCATGAAACTCCTGCCAGATGCCGCCGCGTTCAGTCACCGGCGTTGAGCTTTGAAGCACTTTGTAATCGTGCATACCCTTCACCCTGTCCATACATTCACGCCGGGTCCGCTCGTCAATCACG
>Ga0098052_1001671_pt1 | contig 13704 bp, 17 predicted proteins | sample 15_taG_FD_81591 | JGI IMG/M metagenome (GOLD analysis project Ga0098052, IMG submission 81591) | Marine viral communities from the Subarctic Pacific Ocean - 15_ETSP_OMZ_AT15312 metaG | ecosystem: Environmental > Aquatic > Marine > Oceanic | place: Pacific Ocean | collected 2015-01-18 | reverse complement strand
TAAGTGGTGGTACAGATGGTAACATTTATACAGTATCAAATACAATAGCAACAGTTAACAATATAACTGAAAGACGACACTTTAGAGTGAGTGTTAAAGCAAGGAGTGTATAATGAGTGATGATAATGTAATTGCTTTGGATTTACCAGAAATACAATTTGAGAAAGAACCAGAGCAAAAACAAGGTCCAGGAAGACCTAAAGTAGTTATTGACCAAGAGCAAGTAGTTAAACTTGCTAAACTTGGTGCTAACAATGTAGAAATAGCAGACTTTTTTGACTGTAGTGAAAGTGTTATTAGAAATAGATTTTCAGCAGTACTAAGACAATCTAGAAGCCATCTTAAAATGAGGCTAAGACAGGCTATGCTAGATAGTGCTATTCATAAAGGTAATGTTGTAGCACAAATTTGGTTATCTAAGAACTATTTAAAAATGACAGATGACGGACCACAAGACGATGTAGCAGAAGAAACTAAAATTCTGCCATGGAACGAGGAAAAATAATTGAAACTAACTATTCCACAATCTGCTGTAGCAAAAGACAAAAGTCGTTTTAAGGTATTAGTTGCTGGAAGACGATTTGGTAAGACTCACTTATGTGTAAGAGAGTTAGCTCGTATGGCAAGACATCCAGATAGAAGGATATTGTACTTGGCACCTACTTACGGCATGGCAAGAAGTATTGTATGGGATGATCTTAAAGCTAAATTATTAGAATTAAGATGGTTAAAGCGAAAAAATGAGAATGATTTAAGCATAGAACTTAAAAATGGTAGTAGAATATACCTTAAAGGGTGTGAAAAATTTGATAGTTTAAGAGGAGCAGGTTATGATTATGTTATTTTTGATGAATTTGCTGACATTAACAAAAAAGTATGGACTCACATTATAAGACCAGCAATAACAGATAGAGAAGGTGGTGCTTTATTTTGCGGCACACCTAAAGGCACAGGCAACTGGAGTTACGACTTATACACAAATGCCAAATATGAAAAAGACTGGAACAGTTGGGCATTTACAACTATTGAAGGTGGACAAGTAAGCAAAGAAGAATTACAATTAGCAAAAGAAGAACTAGATCCTAAGATTTATAGACAAGAATTTGAAGCAAGTTTTGAAAGTTATGATGGTGTCATATATCATAACTGGGATAGAACAAAACATTTAAGACCATATAAATTCCCAATACCAAGTATTATTCATGTAGGTATAGACTTTAACACAAGTCCTATGTCAGCAATAGCTTTTGCTGGACATGGTTCTAATAGTTTATGGGCTATTGATGAATTTGTATTGTATAACAGTAATACACACCAAATGGCACAACAAATTAAGAATAGGTTTCCTACACAACGAATTATAATATATCCAGACCCAGCTGGTAAGCAAAGAAGAACTTCAGCAATGGGTTTAACGGATATATCTATACTACAAAACGAAGGCTTTATAGTTAAAGCCAGAAAAGCATCTATTCCCGTTAGGGATAGAATTAATGCTGTAAACAGTTTATTGTTAAATGCTGACAAACAAGTACGATTGTTAGTAGATCCAAAGTGTAAAATGACAATTAAAGCAATGGAGAAAATGTCATATAAAGATGGTACTAATATACCTGATCTTCATAATGACTATAACCATATTAGTGATGCTTTTGGATATGCTATAGAATATCAGTATCCAGTATCTAAGAATAGACAAACAATACCTCAACCAACTCGCTGGGCAGTGGGAATGGCATAGGTTAAAAAAAGGAAAGTATATTATGAGCGATTATAATTTAGAAAACGGAATGCCAGCCCACCATGATTGGAAAAGAAACATCCATAGATGGAGATATCTTGCTGATTCTTACCAAGGCGGTTTGGCATACAAGAAAGGTGAGTACTTACAACAGTACACACTTGAAACAGGTAGTCAATATGAACAAAGAATTGACAGTACACCTTTAGATAATTTGTGTAAAAATGTAGTACACACATACACAAGTTTTATCTATTCACAACCAATTAAAAGAGACTTTGCTGGACTTAATGAGCAAACAGTTAATAAATTCTTAAAAGATTGCGATTTAGAAGGTCGTAGTTTTGAAGCATTTATGAGGGAGGTTAGCATTTACTCAAGTGTATTTGGACATTGTTGGGTAGTTGTAGATAAACCTAGTACACCAGTAGTAACACTAGCGGATCAACAAGCAAAAAACATTAGACCTTATGTAAGTATGTATTCACCAGAAAATGTACTTGATTGGGGCTTTGAAAGACAAGAAAATGGAGTGTACGAACTTGCCCAGCTCATTCTATTAGAAGAGTCTAACAAAGAATATGCTATTGTTAAATGTTTTTACAGAGATCATGTAGAAGTTAAAAAAATACATCCAGACTCAGGCGACTATGAAGTAATACAAGAGTATACTAATCCATTAGGTGTTATTCCAGGATTTGTTGCTTATACAAGTCGTTCTCCAGTAAGAGCAATTGGTATTAGTGATATAGATGATATTGCTGACCAACAAAGAGCAATATACACAGAGTTAAGTGAAATAGAACAACAAATTAGATTAAGTGGACACCCTAGTATTGTAGCAACTTCAGGCACTGAATTAAGTGCTGGAGCGGGAGCCGTAATTACTATGGACGAAAACTTAGATGTTGGACTAAAACCTTATTTGCTACAAGCAGATGCTGGTAGTATTACAAGTATTTTAGAAAGCATTAAAAGTAAAGTGTCAGCAATAGAAAGAATGGCACACTTAGAAACAGCAAGAGGAACAAGAACTGCTATGTCAGGTGTTGCTATGCTTGTTGAATCAAGAATACTTTCTCAAAAGTTAAGCGAAAAAGCAAGTAATTTAGCATGGGCTGAAGAACAACTTTGGGGCTTATTTGGTATGTGGGAAGGTACAGAGTGGACTGGTGATGTATTATATCCAGAAACTTTTGATGCTAGAGACCAAACAGTAGCATTACAAAACATTAAATTAGCAAAAGAAAGTGGTATCAGCAATCCATCATTAATTAAAGCAATGGATAGAATGATTGCTGAAGCTTTAATCGAGGACGATAAAGAAAGAGCTGAAGTATTAGCAGATACTACAGAAATTAATATTGAAGAAGGAGAAGCATAATGGCTAACACAAGTACAATGAATAGATTAGAAGAACTTGGTAGAATAGATGCCGAAAGAGCTTGGACAACTAAAGGTCGTTATAATTTAGCGGCAGAGAAAAGACGAGTAGTAGGTGAAATTCAACAAGCTAGAACATGGATTGCTAATAAGCATACTAATAGTACTAGAAAATTAAGACCAAGTATATAAAATGTTAAAGATTCAATTAAAAATAGGTAATATCAATGAGCAAATTTGTACAACTACGAAGGCAAATAGCCGGACAATACACAGATAGACCATTTTGGACATTATTTAGAACTAAAAATCCAGGATATAGTTTACAATCAACAGATTCGATTTATAAACAAACTATCAAGTGTATTATTTCAAACCCTAAATTTCAAGTTGTAGATAATTTGTGTGAAATAGGAAGTGACTTAGGCCGTAGCACAGCATGGTTAAGCAGTATAGCATTGAATATTGATGTGTATGAACAGGACACTGGCTATATAGACCTATGTAAGTTACAATGTTTAAGACATCAAGAAAAGTATGGACCAATCACTAATGTTAATTGGTACGATACTGGAGAGTTAAATATAATTGAAGTGTTGAATAGATTAAACAGAAAATATGACTGTATAAAAATAACAACACTTAATGTAGTAGAGTATGTTCCGACTCTTCTAGAAAACCTTAAACAAGGAGGGTTTTTGCTTATCCAAGAGTATGGTGGGCAAGAAACTAAAGCGGAATTAGTAAAAGTGTTACAAAGAAGGTATGATTTAGACATTAGAAGACTAGATTTAGCATTATTTGTAGCAGAACATAAATAAGAATAGCAGGAGAAAAGCTAATGACTGAAGAAAATCAGGTTATGGAAAACTCATCCACAGCAGAGGCTGAAATTGAGGTAAACGAAGAAGTTGTTTCAAAAAACTTCTCACAAGAACAATTAGATAAAATTGTTGAAGATAGACTGAAAAAACAGCGATCAGCTATTGAAAGAAAGTATGCTGGTGTGGACCCAAATCACTACAAAGAACTTGTAGAGGTTGAAGAAAGCAAAAAAATGGAGGCCAGAAAGGCTAAAGGTGAATTTGAGCAAATACTTAAAGAAACCGTTGGCAAAAAAGACAGTGAAATTAATGCTATGAAGCAAGAATTACACAAAGTCAAAGTAGATGGTGCCGTTATTAATGCCGCTAGTAAGTTTAAGGCAATTAATCCAAAGCAAGTTACTATGTTATTACAAGATCAAGTTAGATTAAGTGATACAGGACAAGCAGAGGTAATTGATGCTGAAACTGGACAAGTTAGGTATAATGATAAAGGTGAACCGTTTGAAATTTCTGAACTTGTGGAAGACTTTATGAAAGCAAACCCACATTTCGCATCCGCAACTCCCGGAGGCACGGATACTAGGAGTAATTTAACTCCTAATGCGGTGGATGGACTTAATCTATCTGAAATGGATATGAATAACCCAGATCATCGTAAGATTTATGGTGAAGCCAAGAGATTGGGGAAACTATAAGTTTAATTTAACAAGCCAAAAGGAGAAATATTATGGCAAATTCAGCATATGCTTCAGGGTTAAACCTTGATGCGATGATGGTACCCGTTAAGGCGGCTACTGTATATGCGGCTCAGGAAAATTCTTTATACCTTCCAGGTGGAATTGTTCCTGTTATTTCTGTACCGGCGGGTTCCGCATCCGCACAAGTTCCAGTAATGGGATCGGTAACAGCGACTACAATTACTACAGAAGGCACAGGATCTGATCCACAAGATTTTGATACTGTACTTCCTTCAGACACTAAAAAAACAATTACTCTAGAATTAAGTGCGGCTCGTTCTGTACTTAGAGACCTAGGTGGAGTTGACACTTCAGACATGGGTAGAATCATGGGTAATGCTATAGCACAATCTTTTGATAAAGCAGTAACTAAAACTTTTGTTGGTCTTACAGAGCAAGAATTAGCAGGAACAGGTACAGCCTTAGATATTGATGCTATCTTTACAGCAATCGCTACAATTCGCGGTTCTGGCGAGACTGGTAAATTAACTGGTATTGTTTCAACAGATTCTTATGCGGCATTAATGTCTGATATTGGAACAGCGGCATATGCCGGTAGTGAATTCCAAAATGGTGCTATGAGAACTGGATTCTTCGGACATATCGCAGGTGTTGATTGTTTCGTAAGTTCATACTTAAACAACACAGTATTAGGTTCAGCAGTGAATCCTAAGATGGCTATTTTATCAGCTGATGCTGTTAAGGCGGCTACACAGGGCGGAGTTAAACTAGAAGTTGCTCGTAGACCTGAAGCTGTAGGTTATGACATTGTTGCTTCATTGGCACACGGTCAATCCGTTGTTGATGCGACTCGTGGTGTTATAATTATTGACCAATCATAATAATTGGTTATTAGTTTTTAGTGTGAGGGGTTACCCCTCACACACACTTAACAATAGGAGATAATTTATGGCATTGTTTACAGAAGCGGATATAGTAGAGCTGGTTCCAGATATTTTAGAATATGGAATCCAGGACTTTAGTGATGATATTGCTAGAACTGAAGCAGACATTTATCGTTTGCTGAGAATACAGTGGTGGCAACCAGTTGCTAGTCCAGGCTCCGTAATGGACCCTAGTTTACTAGATCCAACAGAACTTAAACGAAGTTGTGTTTATCATTGTCTTGCTTATTTTATATTTCCTAAATTATCAAAGTTTGAAGTCGATGGCGACAGATTTACAAGCATGATGGATTACTATAAGGCTAGATTTGATGAAGAATTTAATTTAGCAATTAGAGAACTACATTATGATTGGGATAGTTCAGGAACATTTACTGATAGCGAAGTGGTACACAACGAAAGTAGAAGGTTAGTAAGGTAATGAGTATTAGAAATAGTATAGCGGACAACATTGTAAGTGTTCTAAAAAATGCTACAGACCCACAGTTTGTATTTGTTAGTAGAGCACCTATAGATCCAGGACAATTATCTAATGCTCAATTTCCTTGTGTTTATGTAGAAACACTCGATGAAACTAGAGAAGATGACACAATGGGAATGTCAAGTAGCACAACACAACGACAATCAGTATTGAATGTTGGTGTTAACTGTTATGCTAAAACAAGTCCAGAGATGATGGATATTACACGAAATAATGTAATTGAAAGAGTTGAGGAAGTGTTAGATGCTGACAGAACACGAGGTGGTGTTGCTTGGGACACACAACTAACAACTGTAACAGTAAGCAATGATGTAGAACCAACTATTGGTTTAGTACAACTTAATATTCAAGTATTATACAAATACACAACAGGAGAAGCATAATGGGTATCAATGGAAACCTAATAAAAAAGAAACAGGAATCAAACAAACCTAAAACTGATTCAGGAAAGGTGGAGTTGAAGCCTGTTAAAGAAACAATTAACAAAGAAATAGAGTCTGTTGAAGCAGAATCTAAATCTCAAACCTCAGATAAAGGAGAATAGATATGGCGACATATACAGGAAAGAGCGGAGTTATTAAAATCTCTGACACAGCTGGTGCTACTACATTACAAGAAGTGGCCGAAGTAAAATCTTTTACTTTAGATTCTACAATGGACACTATTGAAAGCACAGCTATGGGAACACTGAACCATGCTAGAACTTATAAAGCAGGGTTAGAAACATCAACTTTTACTGCTGAAATATTATATTCAGCACAAGAGATTGCTGGTTCAACTGACATCCCAGCATTATTACTAGGACAAGAAGCAGGTGCTTTTGAATTGTACCCAAGTGGTAGTGATTCAACAAACACTAAGATAAGTGGTGATTGTTTAGTAACTGGTTACAGTATTTCATCAAGTTTTGATGACATGGTAACTGCGACTATTTCAGCACAAGTAACTGGTGCTCTAACATTCGCGGCAGTATAGTAGTAAAATGATCCAACTTCGAGTTAGTTCAGCGGCTAAAACCGTAGGTGAATTAGATAAAGATATCAATAAATTCATCGATAGTTTTACTGGTAAACTTCTCAAGAATTTACAAAGCACTAGGCGAGCAACAGAAGACTCAGGTAGAACACCTTGGAAAACTGGTAGAGCTAGCCGAGGTTGGAACAAAAAAGGAAAAGATACTTTACGAAATAGAGTACCTTACATTGAACGGTTACAACATGGATATAGTAAAGAACAAGCCCCAACAGGGTTTGTTGATCAAGCAATTAAAAAGACTATTAGAAAAACATCAAGGAGTAAAATATGAGTGTATTAGACAATGCTAAAAAACATTTTAGCGACAGAGCTTTAGGAAAACTTAAAAAGATAAAAGTTAAAGAATGGAAAACTGATATCTATTATAAGCCAGTTAATAATTTTGCTGTAGAGTCAAGAATAATTGAACTTTCGCAAAAGAATCAACTTACTGAAGCATTAATAGAAACATTAATTTTAAAGGCATTGGATGCTGATGGAAAACCATTGTTTGGAAGGTTGGACAAAATAGCATTTATGAATGAAATTGATCCGGCAGTTATAACGAGAGTTGTAACCCAGATTAATACAGCAGACATAATTGATTTCGAGGCAGTTGAAAAAAACTAAGAGAGGACGGAGACCTTCAACTCGTTATGCGAATAGCGAAAGAGTTACACAAGTCAGTTGAAGAAGTATTCCAGTTTTCCGTCCTCGAAATAAATTTATGGATGGCCTATTTTAAAATGGAAGCGGAGGCAAGTAGAAGACATGGCAACCACAAAAATTGATATTATTGCTAAGAATAAAGCCTCGGCGGCTTTAGGCAAAGTAAACAGAGATGTAAAGAAGATTGAAACATCGTCTGGCAAACTAAATTCTAGTTTCAAGAAAATGGCAGGTTTAGCTGTCGGTGTGGCTACGGCATTAGGTGGTTTAAAACTTGCTAAAGACTTCTTAGCCACAGCTAATATGTTTGAACAACTTAATATACAGTTAAAGTATATTACAGGTTCAGCTGAAGATGGTGCTAAAGCATTAGATACTGTTAGAGAAGCGGCTAAAAGAAGTGCTTTCTCTTTAGAAAGTATGGCACAAGCAACTCCTATACTATTAACAGTAAGTTCCGTAGATCAATTAAATGACACCCTAGACATAACTGGAGATATCGCGGCGGCTACAGGAATGAGCTTTGAAGAAGTAGCAAGTCAGCTACAAAGATCTTTCTCAGGTGGTATTGCGGCCGCTGATATGTTCAGAGAAAAAGGTGTTAAGAGTATGTTAGGCTTCCAAGAGGGAGTAAAATACTCAGCTGAAGAAACTGAACAAATAATTAGAGATTTATGGAAAAATAATGAAACCAACATGAAAGGTGCTATGGAAGAAATGTCCAAAACCTTTACAGCACAAGTTGGTATGCTCGGCGATGCTTGGCTTGACTTTAAACAAACAACAATGGAAGCTGGTGTATTTCCAGCACTTAAGGCAGAGTTAGGTGATTTAAGAAAATTTATAAAAGACCACGAAAAAGAAATTGAACAATATGCTATAGCATTAGGTGAGAACATAGGTGAAGCCATTATTGCTATAGGAAAATCTATTAAGTTTATAGCTGATAATGGTGAGGCTTTCAAGAAAGTAGCTAAAGCATTAGTGATAATAACACTTGCTAAATGGCTTTATGCGGCGGCGGCCGCGGCATATACACTTGGAAATCGTTTACTCTTTGCTCAGGCAATGGCTGGACCAAAAGGTTGGGTTTCTATAGGTATTGGACTTGCGGCAATGGGAACTTCACTTGCTGTTGTTAACAGTTTGCTTGGAGACACAGCAGATGAAATGGACAATGCCTTTAAGAGAAAAGAGATTGAAGATCAAATAAAAGCTAAAGTTGGACAACTTAGAAAACTTGAAGATGGCCTTGATGATGTTAAAGCGAAAATAGAATCAACCGACCTTAATATGTCATTAAAAGAGAGGTATTCAGCATTTGCTGATGCTGATGGCAATATAATGGGTGACAATTTCAAGGCGGCTATGGATAAAGATTTTGATAAGATGAAAAAAATCTTAGAAGACGAAATAGCTGAGTTAAATGCCGCATTAGACGAAATACCTATTGATGTTGCAACAAACATTAAAGACATTGTAGGTAATAAAATGCAGAAGGATTTGTTAGACACCGGTGGAGCGATAGACGGAGTAACAAAATCTTATAAGGATTTAGCAACTACTGTACAGGATTCATGGGGTCCAATTAATACAAATACAGATATGCTTACTAAATTAGCACATGAAGGATTTAGTCCAACAACAGAAATGGCTAAAAACTTTACAAAGGCGATAACAACTAGTACTGAAATGTTGTCACATAATGTTAAGGTACAATCAGATTATGTTCATTGGCAAGATAATATAACAACAAGTTATGCTTCTTCAACTGATATGTTATCGCATAATAACAAGATGGTCTCAACTAGTAACTCCTTGGGTAAGAATGCTATAGAAATAATGCAAGACCAGTGGATAGCAAAGCAAAAATTAATTGAACAAGCAAAAGAAGAAGCATTATTTCAAAAAAAGAATTACAAAAAACAATTTGATGCCTTTAAGGCCTATAAATTAGATGAACTTGATTTCTCTAAAATGTCTAATGACAAGCAAAAAGAATTTATTACAAATGGTAGTAGAGAAGTATTGCGAGGAATGGCACAGCATAATAAAAAAGCATTCCAGTTAAACAAGGCTTTTAATTTAGCAGAAGCAATAATGTCAACAGCAAAAGGTGTTGCGGCGGCATTACCTAATTTCCTTTTAGCAGGAATAGTAGGTGCTATGGGTGCCGTTCAAATAGCCACAATCGCAAGTCAACAATACACAGGTAGACGATTTGGTGGTCCAGTAAGTAAAGGTGGTGGTTATATAGTTGGTGAACAAGGACCAGAATTGTTTACACCAGGAGCAACAGGAAGAATTACAAGTAACGAAGGCATGATTGATACTCGCCCAGTTAATGTTAACTTTAACATTCAAGCAACAGATGCCTCGAGTGTAGATGAGTTAATTGTAGCAAGACGAGGTATGATTGTAAACATGGTAAGACAAGCAACACAAGAACGAGGCAACAGGCCTAACTTTTAAGGAGAAATTATGTCAGGAACATTTCCAAGCAGTCAAGGTTTAAGAGGCCTTAATTTTACTAACAGTCAACCAAATCTTTTATCAGTATCTGTAAGTGGTAGAAGGCAAGCAAAAACACAAGGTGCTCAAGCATTTAGTTTTACAGCACAAACACCTCCAATGACTACAGCAGAATATAAAGAAGTAATGGGATTTTTAGCGGCACAACAAGGACAATATGGTTCATTTCAAATAGTATTACCTAATATAAGCACACCAGCAGGTAGTGTTACAGGTAATGTATTAGATGTTAACGGAGCTCATGCGGCAGGTGTTAAATCAATAGCAGTTGATGGTGGAACAGCAGGACAAACAGGTTATCTTAAAAAAGGTGATGTTGTTAGATTTACAGCAAAAACAGGTGAAGACCAAGTTGGTGCTAAAGTGTATATTTTAACAGCAGACTTAGATACAAGTGGTGGTGGAGCTGGTACATTAAGTATTGAACCAGGTTTAATTGAAGCTATTGCTACTGATACTGAAATTCAAACTAATGATGTAGAATTTACAGTCTTTATGACTAGTGCTGTTCAAGAATATCAAACTGGCCTTTCTGATCATACCCAACTGGAGTTCGAAGCACGGGAGGCATTCTAGAATGGCTAAAAGAGGCTTACCAACAGCAGTAACTAATGTATTAAAAACTGATGCTATCAAATATGTAGATTTAATTGAACTACATTTTGATGATGGTGTTGAAAAGTTAACTAATGGGCAATTTACTATTAATGCTACAACTACAACATCCTCAGGTAATTATTTTGCTAATGGTGAATTTCTTTCATTTGAATTAATTAAAGAAACTGACTCCGCAAAAATTAATGAAATTAATATAATCTTAGACGGTGTTTCAAGTACATTTACAAACAAATTCCTCAATGACAACTATGTTGAAAGACGAGTTGTAATATATAGACAATTCCTTACAGAAGCCAATGTAGCTATTAGTACACCTATAATGATGTTTGATGGTGAAATGAAAAACTTTACTATAAATGATCAAATAGATACAAGTACAGTAATAGTTAAAAGTGCTAGTGTATTTTATAACTTTGATGATACTAATGGTATACGAACAACTTCAGCAAGTCAAAAAAGACTATTTCCATATGATTTAGGAATGGACTTTGCCGCAACAACAGTAAATGATATAAAGTGGGGGAGACCAGATTAATGTCCAATTTAATTAGACCAGAATTAAAACACTTAAAGAAAATTGTATCATTAGCTAAAGAATGTGTATTTGCTACAACTAGTAGCGAATCAGCAGAACATGATTTACATGAATTCTTTAAGTCTACATTGGTTAATGTAACTACATTCTTTCAAATTATAGAAGATAAAGGTGAAGTAAAGGGCTTTGCTGTAGCCACCTTACAAAAACAAGTATGGAGCAGTGATGTCTTATGTAATGTAGGATTTATGTATGCTGTTGATGAATATGAAGATGATTTAGATAACTTATTTGAAAATATTAAAGCATGGGCAAAAGAAAATAAAGCACATAAAATAATGTTTGTTGATTTAGATATGAGACCAAATATTGGCACAGAGATGCCACAAGATTTTAAACAAATAGGCAATATATATGGAGTTGAGTTGTAATGGGTTGGTTTAAGAAATTCTTTAAGAAATGGGTAGCACCTATTGTTGGTATTGCTGTAGGAATTTTTGCCTTTCCTGTTGTTGGCTTAATGGGTGCTGTAGCGGCAGGAGCCGCGGCGGCGGCAGTAACACAAGTTGGTATATCAATGGTAACAAGTGCTTTTGATGTTCCAGACTATAGTGCTAATACAGCCGACGGAGCAAGTGCTAAAAATTCAGGTGTTTTAGTTAATAAAGTAGGAACTAATAATGCTATTCCAGTAGTATACGGTAGAAGAAAAATAGGTGGTAGTAGAGTTTATGTTTCAACTAATGGTACAAATAATGAAGACTTATTTGTTGTAATGGTATTTTGTGAAGGTACGATTAATGCTGTTAAGAAATTGTTCATTGATAATAATTTAGTTGCTGATGCTAGTGATTTAGTAATTACCGGAAACACACCAGGACCAATTTCTAATAGTGATTATTCTACTGGATCTAGATTAACATATGAATTAACTCGTGGTAATGGTTCAACACCAGCTTGGTTTACAAATGCTGGAGCAAGTGCTGGAGGTTGGACTGGTAATCATGAATGTGTAAGTCTAGTAACAGGGTTCTTTCAATTTAAATGGGTAAGACCATCACCAACAGATTCACAAGCCGCACAACAATCTACTGTTGATGCTAATCCTTATAAAGGTGGCATTCCTGTAATACAAATTGAATTAGAAGGTAAAAAAACACCTGATGCTTCAAGTTATGTTGATGGAGCAAGTACAGCCTATGCTAGTATGCCCACAATATATTCAACTAACCCAGCAGATCACATTTTAGATTATTTAATGAATGATGAATTTGGAAGAAATTTAGAAAATGATAGAATAGGATTTACAAGTTTTAAAACAGCAAAAGCTAAATTTGATACAACGGTAACATACCAAAATAATACAACAGGTAAAATATTAGAATTAAATCAAGTAATACAAACAAATAGAACAATGCTTGAAAATGTTCAAACAATGCTTCAAAATGCTAGAAGTGGTATGCCTTATGTTCAAGGTAAGTTTAACTTAAAACTATTAGACACAGGTCATGCTACAACACCAACAGGAACTCCTGAAATTGCTTATGCTGTAACAGAAAGAGAATTAATTGGAGGACTTGTTTTAGAAGGATTAGGACACAGAGATCAATACAATCAAATTAAAGCAGTATTTCCTAACCCAGAAACAAGTTGGGAAATTGATGAAGTAGTTTATCCAAAAGTTAATTCAGCAACTGATATTACTTTACTAGCAGAAGATAATGGTAGAAGAATGACTAAAGAGATTAGTTTAGAAGGTGTTACTAACCCTAATATAGCTGGTGACATAGCAAGTATAGTATTATTAAGAAGTCGTAAAAAGAAGATGGCAAGTTTTACAGCAACAGCAGAATTACACGACACAGTAGTTGGTGATATTATTACTATAACATATCCAAGTTTAGGAATGTCAGCGGCACAATTTAGAATTACAAGTCATCAAATAACAGCGGACTATACAGTACAAATAACAGCATTAGAACATGATCCAACTAATTATGATTTTACTAATACTGATGTATACATACCAAATCCAGTATATATGAGTTCAACAAATCCTAATGCTAATGGTGGACAAATTGTTCCAGGGAATCCTATTATACCAGGACCAACTCAAAATGCTTACATATCAGCAGTAGGATCTAATCCAGCTCAAATTTTTACTGGATTTACTTTAACAAAGTTAAAATATGAATTAACTGTAGTGTGGGCAACAGATCAAACACAATATGTCCAAGCAGTAGTTGATTATGGTACTAGTGG
>Ga0098052_1001669_pt1 | contig 13708 bp, 18 predicted proteins | sample 15_taG_FD_81591 | JGI IMG/M metagenome (GOLD analysis project Ga0098052, IMG submission 81591) | Marine viral communities from the Subarctic Pacific Ocean - 15_ETSP_OMZ_AT15312 metaG | ecosystem: Environmental > Aquatic > Marine > Oceanic | place: Pacific Ocean | collected 2015-01-18 | reverse complement strand
TGTCACCCGGCGCAAGTAAAAGTTCTTTTGCTTGTGTAATATCATCTTCTTCAGAATATTTCACTAACATCTTGCCAGATTGAAGATAGAAAACTTCATCTTTTAGTATGTGATAGTGCCAAGAACATCGCCTATCTTTTACAAAATAAAGCAACTTGCCGCAATATTCCTCATTGTTGACAATCCACTTCTCAAAACCCCAACCTTTGGGAACAAAATTAATTTCCAAAGAAGTTTTCATCATTTATCCCCTTGTCATCAATATAAAAGTCTGCCGCTGGCTTTCCAAGTATTAAATTATGGTGAGAAATGCCCCATTTGTTTACTTGTTCTAGCGTCATATCAAAGAACATTCTCTGCGCAGCTTTGGAATTGTTTTCAGTACGCCCCATTCCTCTTGCAGTAAATAAAATTATAGTATTGCCTTCGTTAAATAATTTATTCACCTTTTCTATTCTCTCTATAAGAGGTTGAGCATTCTCATAATCACCATAAGTGTTGGTACACAAAGTACCATCAATATCAAAAACATATGTCATTATTTTACCTTATATTTTTCTCTTGGTATGAACATAAACTCGCCGCCACGAGTATCTAATATTTCAGGTGGTTGGCGGCGTCCAAGCTCGTCAAAGATCGCATAACCCAATTCATGAATTTTTTTAAAATCAAAACCACCATCTTTGACATCAACCCAACCAGGGTACCCTTCTATGTCTGAATAAAATTTATAATGATATCCCATAGACCAAATAGGACGTACATTTTCTAAAAGATTGGACATTCCATGGAAAGCTAGAGTTTCCATTCCCTCAATGTCTACTTTAACCAAATCTGGGTTTGGGATGTTATTCTTTTTTACAAAATCGTCTAAACGGTAATATTTAATTTCTTCTACAAATAATTCATTATCTGTACAGTTGTTAAACTTTGATGTTGTTGTATATTCGCGATCACTCACAGCGCATAAATAATTTGTAATATTATATGGTTTTGTATTTTTTGTGCATCTGCGATAATTTTCCGGAAAGCCCTCAAAAGAATAAACTCTCATTCCTTCAATTGCCAGGGGGATGGCGAAAGTACCAATATAAGCACCCACATCATAAACTATAGAATCTTTTTTTAACAAAGAAAGCAATGGTTTAAAATTATGATCTGGTCTGCTAAACAAATTATTGTTTCGTATAAACTTATCCATGTTATGCCCTTCTTCTAAAAGGTCATAAAATTTAATCTTATTTATTTTTGCATCTCCACTAACGTATTCAATAGTATGTTCATTTTGTGGCATTTTTAACATCCTCTTTTGTCAAACAATAAGTTCCCTCTTTGGTTACTGTTATTCTAGCGCATTTATTTGCAAATTTTATTGCTTCTATTATACTTTTTGTTAATAAATATTTAAATATTAAAGAAGCAAAGAAGGTGTCTCCTGCTCCGCACACGTCATGTACCTCTACTGGCGTTGTGGGATATATAACTTCTCTATATTTGGCTCCTTTTGAACCATAAGTGACTATTAACTCACAATGTTTGGGATATGCTTTTGCTCTGGAATACTCTAGATCATTAATTTTGATTATTGCTCCTGAGAAGCATGATAAATCTATTTTTTTGCTATCAACAAACAAAGGAATATTATAATCATTACATTTTTTAGATATACACATTGCCACAGAATTATCAATATATCCCTTATTATAATCGACTATAGCTATAGCATCATATAACTCATATTCTATTTGTTGAGCTTCTTGCATTGAAAGTGGGTTGAGTTTACAAGCTTCCCCGGTATCAAAACGTAATAAATGGTTTTTTGTTTTAATGTCGATATATCGTTCTTTCGTGATTGTTTGCCGATTGGTTAATATTTTAACCGTGACGTCATATGATTCGAGATTGCTTTTTACGTTTAAAGCCATTCCATCTTTTCGTTCAGTGTGTGAAAGCTTTAATACAGGCACTGGGGCTTCTGGGCTTAATCGTTCACACGTTCCATAATGATAAACGTCTAAACAACTATCTCCCACTATTAGAACGTTCAATAATTTTTGTTGTTGAATATCCATCAATATAGTTAAATATTTTTACCTCGCAGATGTCAGAACCTACAATATTATCAATAGTATAGTCGCCACCTTTGACAATTATATCTGGTTTAATTTGTTTTATTAAATTATAAGGTGTGTTTTCATTAAACACAATAACTTCATCTACAAACAATAATGACTCCAAAAGAAACTTTCGGTCGGCTTCATTATTTATCGGTCTTTGCTCCCCTTTAAGTCGCTGCACACTTTCATCGCCATTGAGTCCAACGACAACTTTGCCAAGAGTTTTACAATATTGCAAGAGTTCTAGATGACCTCTGTGAAGCATATCGAAACAACCATTTGTAAATACCACTTTCATGATTGTTCTAGAAAATCTAGATATTTGTTTATTCCTTCTTCTAGGGTGGCAAATGATTTTGTATATTTTGCCACTGTTTTAAGCTTAGTGTTGTCTGAACTAGTAAACTTTTGATATTTCTCTTTTATAGCTTCTGGCATTTCTATTTCTTCTACGGCAAATTTATAACGTTCTTTCAATACATCTACAATATCATAAAAACTTCTTTCTGCTCCTGTGCCGCAATTATATATACCTGATATATCCTTATTTTTTAGAAAATGTAAATTTACACTAACCACATCCTCAACACTAACAAAATCTCTTCGATAGTTATTGCTATTTTTAAAGATTTTTATTTTTTTATCTTTCTTGATTTGTTGATAAAACTGATATATTGTCGACGCCATTTTACCTTTATTGTGTTCTAGGGGACCAAAAACATTATAATAACGCAATCCAACAATTTGAGGGATATTTGGTTCATTTAAAAAGCATTCAGCATATTTGTCAAAAAGATATTTTGAGTTTGCATAAATATTTTTAGGATTTTGTTCTGTGCCTTCTACAAAAGGTCCATCTCCATAAACGCCTGCTGATGATGCATATATAAATCTAATATCATTTTTTATGCACTTACGCAAAAGTTTAGCGCTATAATCAAAGTTTTTTGTCATCATATATTCAGCATCATAGCAAGTAGTATCAGTACAAGCGCCCTGATGGAAAATGACTTCAATATTGCTTTCCTTTTCTATGAAGTCAAATATTTCATTTGGTTTTATAGTAGCGGCGCCAGATAACAAGTTATCATCACATGCTACAACGCTATAAGATTTAGCTTTCATAGCATTGTATAAATTGTTTCCTATAAAACCAGCTGCTCCTGTGATAATGGCATTTTTTTTCATGCGTTTTCGTCCAACAAAGACAAGAACAATTGTAAAGCTGTTTTATTTCTAGTTCTTATTTCTTGTAATAGTTCTATTCCAGATAAGGAATATATTTTTTCAGAGGCAAACCCCAACATCTTTGGCTTTGTCAATAATTTACAATTTAACATTTTAGCTTCTGCACAGATTCTAGAAAACGTTTCTAAAACTCTCGGTAAGAACACCAGTCCTCTGTACTTGGATAATTTTTCTAATAATTCTTTTTCTTCGCATGGTTCTATTGTATCATAATCTATATTATTTTTTTCACAATATTGTATAGCTAAAGAACTATTTTTAACTGGGTTTGGAGAATTGATAATTGCAAACTTTTCATTCTTTGACTGGTCGACGAGTGCTTCGATGAAGTTGAGCTTGTTAACAGACCACAAGCTACATCCTATATTATAAACGTTATCAATATGTAGGTTTTTTTCTATTATTTCTTTGCATATGTTACTAAGGACTACCACAGCTATAGCATTACGATAAAAATCATGATTTATGATATCACTTGCAGGGGCGCTGAAATTCTTATATACACTTGGATCTCGCGATTTGATATATTTATGATCGTGTTCGTAGATAATATATTTCTCTTTTTGGAGGGATTGTTTATGTTCTTTTTGAAGGGAGACAAAATTACCTACAATAAAAAAAATATTTTTTCCAAAGTCTTCTGGAATTAAGTCTGCACATTTTTTTGTGGTTAGAGAATATCCTGAATGTTGGATATGATTGATTAGCACAGCATCGTTGCACTCGCCGCCGCCGAGGATATCAGAGCGGAAGAAGTCCGCAAGAAAAATAATTTTTATATCATTTCGATTTCGGATAGTTGATGTTGCCATTCTAGATCTTCTTCGGTTGGTAAATAATCTTCTAAACAGGCTTCGAACTCTTTATATTGTTTTTCTTTGTCAAAACTCGTAAGAATCCACTTTTTAAGCTTTTTGGCATGAGCTAAAAAGCGTCCGTGGTCTTTATATACCTCACGCAATTTCATCTTATAAGATCCTTGTTGGGGATACGCCCAGAGAGAATCTGCCTGAATGACTCCCTCCCAAACTGCGTTCTTTGGTACCGGTTGTAATTCATATTCAACTTTTGCAAAATGTGCTCTGAGTTTCTCTTTTTTCTTTTTATCCTTGACCGGCATATAAAGAAAGTCTAAATGTCCACTCCAATCAGTCGCCATCACTGGTAATCCTGAATATGCTGCCTCAAATAACGGAAGTCCAAATCCTTCGCCATGGGTTAAAGAAACAAGGCAATTAATGTCTTTATGTTTATAAAGAGAATGCATTTCTTGATCTGTTAAATCTCCATGGAGAAGATACACCTTACATTTTCGATTATCATATTTTTTAAGAAGAGCAGATAATTGCTTTTTAGCTTCGATTCTGTCTATAATAGAGCCGCCTTTTGCAAATGTTTTTACGACCAATCCAACATCTGGATTGTCGATAAATTCTTCAACAAACCACGAAATAGTATTTTGGATATTCTTTCTTGGACCCCATTGTGCTACAGTAAGAAAATTAAATTCTGTAGAAAGATCTAGATCTAGAGTGGTTTTTTTATAATCCTTTACTGGATAATGCACTATATCTATATCCTTTGTACACTTAAGAAAACCTTTTTGACCAGTTCTTTTATCTGTGCCTTCATAGACAGTATTGAGAAAAGATTGTTGTGAGTGTTTTGAGATGGTAATTATCTTATCCATATCATTAGCTTTTGCTAGCCATTGAGGAGCAACTTTGGTTGTTTCAATTCCCGCAGTAACACCGATATTGACCGCAGCTAGTTTTTCCCATTCATTAGGAATGGTAACTTGGACACTCATATCAAATTGTCCCTTTTGCTGATTATATACAGCTGTTTTCCTAATAATTTCATCCATCCAGCGACGTTCTTCATTGTTTTCCCAAATCCAATTGGATTGTCCCCAATTGACTGGGATTAAATATATGTCTAGCCCTTCTACTTCTCGCAAAGCTCTTAAAACAAAGCGGCAATGTTCACCATAGCCGGTTCTTGTTAATGCTGGACCTCTAACCAATACCTTCATGTTGTACCTCTTCTATTTCTTCTAGAACCCAACGTTGGGTTTGTTTTCTTGTTTCCCAAGAGCCTTCTTCTTCGTGTAACTGCGTAAGTGTGTCTACCCAAGTTTTATTAAACGTTTCAAAGTTATAATTGTCCATCACGTGTTGTCGCCCAGCTAAACCAAGCTTAGTTCGTTTTTCTTTGCTCATAAAATACATTGTTTCCAACGCTTCGACAACATCTTCTCCATTTAATCTATCTTCATAAATCCAAGGAATTGCTTGAGAGCCAATAATTGCCTTAGAAGCAGGTTTGATGCCAACGCCATATTCTTCTTTCGTGCCGGGTGCTCTAATTTGTTCTTGTAGACCCCCTGTCATAGAAACAATAATGGGCGTACCACAAGAAAGCGATTCTAAAGTTGCTAATCCAAATCCCTCTGCGTCTGATATATTAACAGTGCAATCAGCCATATTATATATTAAAGCTAGCTTATCTGGCGGCACTTTAGTTTGGCTAAAAAGTACTTCACCATTGGTTAAACCCAACTCGTCAATAATAGCTTGAAGATCTTGTCCGTGTTGATCTTTAACCTCTGTGTGCATAACCAAGCATGCTTTTTCTTTACCAACTTTTTCTAGAAATTCCTTAAACCAAAAGATCAAAGAGCCGCTTTGTTTTCTTCGTGCGTTTCGATTGTTCCAAAAGAAAACAAATTTATCTGGGTCATAAAAATCACCAAATATAGCCTTTTTAGCTGACTCTAGTACTTCTTCATCATCTATAGGTTTAAAAATATCACTATTAACAGCATGCGGTATATACTGTGATTTAGTATTTGGCGCAACTGTCTTCACGATGTCATCTGTTACTTTAGAAATACTTGCAATAAAATCGTTAGATTCATAATACTTTCGGTTGTATGTTGGATATGGATAGTTGTCCCACACGTGATAGTATACCATAGGGAGTAATGGTCTAATTTCATTTTCCATCTCCCATAGCCACCCAAAGAAACGAGGATCTGTCATAAACCAAAGAATATCTGGCTTTTCTTGTCTAATTATGGAACGAATTAATTCAGGATTGCCGTACCCATCAACTGGAAACATAATCCAATCATCACCCCATTCTTCTGTTTTGATTGGTTGATAGTTGGGGTGTTTGATGGCGCCACCTAAAGATCTAACTTGAAAATTTCCAGTATTGAGAAGCGCTTCGCACATATACTTAGTTTGAGTTCCTACTCCACTTGGCGATAATGGCATATCACTAATGGTTAGAACTTTAATTTTTTTGTCCATTTATTCCTCACATGCAGTGGTTTGTTTTATAGTATTCACACAAGCCAAATTTGCCATGGCAAGAAAGCTTGTTTTTTATGTAATTCTTATTGTTGATATTATAAAGGGATTTGTTTAATAATTTAAGGGCGTTCTCAATTTTTTTATCTCCATTGGATACTTTAAAGATCTCAACGTTATTTTTCTTTGCAGTTCTTTTAAGGAGAGCAAAGTGAGTTAGTACTTCCCCATATTCTTTATTGTGTTTGTTACACCAGAAATGTTTATACAATGTAAGCTGATATGTTGTCATTTTATCTGTTTTACGACGTGTATCCCAGCCCCAACCACAAGTTTTCCAATCGATAATATGATATTTTTTATCTTCTGGAGTAAAAATGACTAAATCGATAAACCCTTTGAACTGTTGTCCTTGTTCTGGAATATTTTCATATAGTTCTTCTTCTACTTCTACTAACTCAAACTTTCCAAATGTTTTCTTTAGTGCTGGTATAATAAATTGAATGAGATGATCGCCTTGAGTTCTCATTCCCTCAACTAATTCGGCTTTTAGCTCTACATCAGGCGTATCCCGCTTGAGTTTCCTAAGATTGTTTAGAAATTGCTCTTGGAAGTCTTCGTGAGGATTATAATCACTTGTTTCGTTAGAAGCATCGATGGTTACTAAATTTTCACATATAGTATGCAAAGCAGTACCAAAAGCAGTATGTTCGTTGCCTTTGAACTGTCTAATCTTATCAATGTAATTTAGTTTGTGTTTCCATGGACAATTTGTCCACTCTTTAAGCTCTGAAAATGATATATGAGACATTATTCCTCTAGATTTTTAGTTTTAGAAACATACGTACTGCTGGAAGATTTGATATTCTTCTGTGTGGTTCGCTTTTTCTTAGGCTTAGTTTTAGTAGCTACCGGTGTGGGCTTAACTACTGGTTTAGGTTTAACTAAATCAAACTCCCATTCTCCTTGCAAATTAACAACTTGCATAGAATTGTGTATTCTTCTTGCAGGTTCTTTGACAACTTCTGCAATGTCATATTCTTTGTTGTTTTCTCTAAGCCATTGTACAATTTTATTAGTATCACAGCTTTCTCTTTTCTCGTCTCTTTTGCGTGGTTCATACGTTACTGAAACATATAGCTTGTGGTTTTCTTCTTTTATCTCAATATTCATTGATATTTTTTCCTTGTGGGTTGATGATCGATTCTATTTTAGAACATAATACCGGGCTTAAATCTTTAAGCCTTTCTCTATCACCTAATAAATAGTTTTCAAACCCGTTTCCCCAATATTCACGCAAAGATGTAATAGCATAGGGTGAATAAAACAACCCAGAAGCTATAATCCTCAACCTGTCGTACCCAATATCATTATACATATGATTATCAAATTTAGCATTATATTCTGTACTGTTATAGTATAATTTATTTAACGTTGGTTTGTCAACTAAATAATGTAAAGTATTACGCTTTCCCAAGAATTCTCTTTCTAGATCGCCATCTTCATAAATCACATTATAATATTCTTTTTCAAAAGAGTGAGCTATTTCGTGGACAACATCATCTAATAGATCTTCCTCATTGTCTTGCTCCGGAGAAATGTATATAGCATTGTCCTTATACATAGCGTTAAAGGTTCTACCTTCTTTTTCGAAAGCTTTTATATAGGCAATATAGACGACATCGATATTATGTAATAAATGACGCGGGACAATCTGTTCAACATGTGCAATAACACTATTTAAATCGATTTTATTGGTAAACGAATTAATTAAATGCACCGGTATGTCATATAAACTATATTTTTTGTGTTCTTCTTGCAAATTCTGAACTGAATCGGTAATATACTTTATCAATTAGATTCTGCTTTGTTGAACTCTACTTCAAACTCTTTAATATCCAGAGCAGCTTGTTGATATCCCCTAACAAAGTTTTCTTCTGCGATTAATAATAAAAGCTCAGGGAACTCTTCTGCCAGAGTGCCAATAACCATTTCTACGGTCACTTCATCATTCTCTGGTTGAAGCTTCTCACCAACATAGCCAACTAATGTTTTCTTTAGTTCATTTTCAGTAGTTACAACTTTGAATAGATCGGGGTTTTCGTTTTCAACACTCATATTTTATTCTCCTATAAGTATATAATAACACAATATTTTTTTATATTAAAGTATTTTTGATGCTAGGGTGGCGATCTTAGATCTCTCGCCTTTTACCAGAGTGATATGTCCTGATATGTCGTGATCTTTGAACTTTTCTACTGCGTGAGCCAAACCATTAGAGGTTTCATCCAAATAGACATTATCAATCTGCTCAATATCTCCAGTTAAAATAATTTTTGTATTCTCGCCAACTCTTGTGATGATGGTTTTGAGTTCGTGGGCTGTTAGATTTTGTGCCTCATCGACGATGATGTAGGCGTTGGATATAGAGCGTCCACGGATGTAGGTAAGCGCTTCTACTTCTATAACTCCATTACTCATATACATTTCTAATGCTACTTTATCGTTTCCCATAAGAAATTGTAGGTTGTCTTGGATTGGAGCGACCCATGGAGCCATTTTTTCTTCCATTGTTCCCGGCAAGAAACCAATATCCCTACCCATAGGCTGGATTGGGCGAGAGATGACTAGTCTTTTGTATTCTTCTGTCTCTGTTACTTGGTATAACCCTGCTGCTATAGCTAGTAGTGTTTTACCGCAGCCTGCCTTTCCGACAAGCGTAACTACATCAATATCTTTATCTTTCAAGAGTTCTAGGGCAAATACTTGTTCTTTGTTTCTCGGTTTCACACCCCATAGTGGTTGTTTGTGTTGCCCATTTATCCGTTTCAGAGGTTTCATATAAGAAAAGAACCTAGCTAGTGCTGTTTTTTTCTCATTTTGATTGGATACTAATAAAAGGAACTGATTTGGGCATAACTTTAGATCATCTTCCTCGATAAAAATATCTTCACCAGCATAAAATCTATCTATCACTGGTTCATCAACTAAATGTTGTATAAAACCTGTATACATATGACTTGTGTCGGCTATGACTTGGTTTGATTGGAAATCTTCTGACATCAAACCCAGAGCGTCACACTTTACTCGCATATTGATATCACGAGTTACTACAATTACTTTACGTTTAGGATGATCATCACTTTGATTGAGAGCAACACCGATTATTTCATTATCTGGAATAGTGGTGTCTAAATCTTCTGGTAAATTATCTTTTTTGCAAAGCTTTACGCTTATAATGCCCTTTCCTCTACCTAAACGTATGCCTTTATAGAGAGAACCCTTCTCGCGGAGCGCATCTAGCTTGCGGATAGTTTCTCTAGCATTAACGCCAACGCTATCTTGTCTCTTTTTGTGATTGTCTATCTCTTCCAGTACCTTTAAAGGTAAAATAATGTCATTATTGCTGAAGGAGGTAAGGCAGCTAGCATCTGTAAGACAAACACTAGTATCTAAAACATATATTTTTTTAGCCATAAATTACCAATCATTTTACGCAGTAATCTGCATAATATAAATAGTTTCTCATTTTTTATTTCGGTTTTGGAGAACATTTGTTTTTATTCTCTTATTTACTATAGAGACTTTATGTGGCACGCCGCCCAAGGGAGGGAAACAAAAATGGCTAAAGTAATCAATCTAGTGATGATTATTCTAATGATGACATCTTGTAGTACTACTAGTACAAATTTGTCTGTAAGTGAGGTACTTCCAAGAGAAGGATATGTATATATTAAAAAGATTGTTATTTTGAGAAAATGTGAAGGTACCAATTGTGTGAATGGACGTATATCCTCCGCTGGTTCTGGTTTTATAGTCAAAACGACATTCAAGGGTTCTTTTATTATGACAGCTTCGCATGTTTGTGTAACCAACAGAGCAAATCTCTTACCAGGAGTTACAGCAACGGATATGATACAAGTAGAAACTTTAGAAGGTAAGTTCTACGATGCCACGGTACTTAGCCATAATCCGGATATTGATGCTTGTTTAATGTTTGCTGATAATTTAGTTAACGGTGGCGAAGAAGTAAATTTATCCGATACTGCGCCAGTTCCCGGCGATAAAGTCTATAATATTGCTTCTCCTTATGGCATTCACTATCCTAATGTAGTGCCTATTTTCGAAGGAAGATATATTGGTGAAAGAGGGCACAAAGGCTTTTATACTTTTGATGCTGGTCCTGGTTCTAGTGGTTCTATGATACTAAATGAAAAAGGAGAACTGATTGGATTACTACACTCTGTGTATCGCGATATGCATCAGATTGTTGTTTCTGTTGATTATGATTCATTAATGCAGTTTATTCGTCGAGGATTAATAGAGCATTCTACTAGCCATCATAGAGAAATGGATGACTGGAATAGGTATAGTTCGAACAAGCTTATGCTTTAGAAGCTCTCTTAGATCTTGCCCTTACAACCGTTTTTGGGGAGATAAAGGATAATTTTTTATTTTTGTTGTTGATATCTTGTAAAATTAGATATTGATCGGTATTCCAGGCTAAATACTGAATGTCTTCCAGTAGCCAAAGCTTATTATTATAATAAACCTTACCACCTATATAAACCTTCTTACCTCCAGCATCTAATGTAAATCTACCCGTCATTTACTTCTTCTTTTTCTTGTTATTCTTTTCGACCGGTCGTTTCCAAACTTTTAGTTTATAAGCGCCGTTTCTTTTCTTTTCTCTTATAAGCTTGATTTTATAAAGATCATACTCATCACCTAACTCGCTAATCTTTTTAGTAACTTCTTTGTATTCATCATAAATGCCATAAGTTGTCCAAGTTTTAGTAGTATCAGTCATAATAAACTCCTATAATATTAGTGGAGATGTCGGGAGTCGAACCCGAGTCCAAAAACTATCAAAAACAACGTCATTCACAAGATTAGTCAGTTATTCGAACTCTGACAAACGCAAACCCTGCTTGCGCGTACCACTTGTTTTGTAAAACTTGAAAAACAAGAAAACTTGCCTAGCTTCTTTAATGAAGTGCTAGAAACTCCAGATTACGCAGCTAGTGCGTATTCAAACTCAACATTATTGTTGGCGTTTAAAAAGGTTTGAGCATTTTTACTGTGTTACTCACACAGTCTTGCACGTTTGTTTTATTCTTCCTCTGTCGAAACCGTTTCATCCCCATTCTCAAAAAAGGATTCCGTCTTATATTTCTTAATATAACGATTGAAATCCATATAATCTACTCCAAGAAACCTAGCTGCTTCAGATTTGGTCCTTGCTATACTTAGTCCTGTCTTTAAAAGAGCATCTGTGACTGTATGTCTAGTTATTCTCCATAAAGGCATTCCATAGAACTTACCACTAGTATATCTTGTTGCTAATTCTAATTTAATAGCTATTAAGTCTTCAAGAGATATATTATTAATATTATTTAAAGTACTATTGGTTATTTTATCTTCAGACTTTAATTTATTAACAATACTATACTTGTCGTATTTAGTAGCTTTTCTCTTTCTTTTAGGTTTCCAAGTCATAGGTACTAATTTAAACTATTCTCAAATCTATGATACAATTTTACTATAATTTATATTACTATTTAAAAAGAATTAGATTGTTTCTTCAGCTGCAGCTTCTATATCTACTTCTTCTGTACCTTCATAATCAGGTGATTCAGGCTCTGGCAAGTTAGGTTGTAATTCTTCTTCAAATCTATCAAAATATAACTTAAGATTAGTTAATAAGTAATCTTTAAACTGTTCACCATCTTCTTTATCTCCAGCTATATCTTCATAAGCATCTAATATCTGTTTTTCAACTTTATTAAAAGTAGTAGAAGCAAAATTGCGACCGGTTGTATTCATACCGGTTATTTGTTCAAAGCTATCGACTTCTTCTTCCTCTTCTTCATCCTCTACAGCTGCTTCCTCGTCTTCGGGACGAGCAGGGATAAATTTATCTTCTTCTACATCGATATCCAAATCTACCTCTTCTTCTAACTCTTCATCTGGAGAAACCAGATTTAAATCAGCAGGCGCTAAAGAGTTTTCAACAGCATTTAACATATGCGCTCTAAAAGAATCTCTTTGTTCTTTCGAAGTTGTCAATTCTTTATAGGCATCTTCGATGGTGGGGATAATATTCTTAAGTAAGGTTCTTAAAGCATTAATTCCAGTTGATCTTTGGGGCTGTTCAGCCGGTACATCAGCAGAAGCTTCTTTTATTAATGCTCTAACAATTTTACGAAATCTATTTTCCTCTAAAAGAGTTTTTTCTTCTTTTTCAGTAAAATAACCTTCTAGTAAACGACGTAAAACCTTACGTAATCGTTGTTCTTCTTTCATTTCAATTAATAGTTTATCGCGATTGATCATATGCTACACCCCAAGTTTCTGTAATAAATAGTTTATTGCTTCATTAACTTCTTTCTCTTTCAGTTTTCTTCTTCTACGTTGTGGCTTGCCAACAGGACCAGCGAAGCCAGCCACAGCACCAGCGCCGGTCATTTCTTCTAGTTCTTCCTCTTCTTCTTTAAGTTCTTTAGATTTGCACATCTCATCAGCTTCAGTTTTAGATAAAGAAGGCTTACCTTCAAAACTTTTTCTACTTTTACCAGATTGAGCGCATGCCCAACGCCTTTGTTTGTCTGTATATACCTCTGTTACTACTTCTTCTACTAGCCCACGAAAGATACCCAGAAAATGCTGGGTGTTCTCCTGTAGTTTCTCTTTTATCATGTCAACTATAACATCAGCTTTGTCTTTCGAGCCAGCAGGGATAAACTTATCAATATCTTCATTGTTTTTTATAGCATTACGAAAGTCTGTTGCGCTAATCACTTCGCCAACGGGATCAAATGCATAATCAAGTGGATTTAACACTTCAGCGCCTTCAACATACTTCTGAACGTTCTTTGCAAACCTTTCAGCAGCGTCACCACCTTTAGAGGAGGCACCTAAAATTATTTTTGTACCTTCCATTTCTGGGTTATTGCCATATTCCATCGCAGCTTGCACGGGAGAAGGATAATCTGCTACTTCTATATCAACATCTTGCAATCCAGC
>Ga0098052_1001667_pt1 | contig 13712 bp, 20 predicted proteins | sample 15_taG_FD_81591 | JGI IMG/M metagenome (GOLD analysis project Ga0098052, IMG submission 81591) | Marine viral communities from the Subarctic Pacific Ocean - 15_ETSP_OMZ_AT15312 metaG | ecosystem: Environmental > Aquatic > Marine > Oceanic | place: Pacific Ocean | collected 2015-01-18 | reverse complement strand
TTAACAAAGGGCAAAAAACAAACCCTACTTTTTAACCTTCGATATGGAGAACAAAATGGAACGAGTAAACGAAATGATGATAGAAACTGTTAATTTTACAAACTCTTTGGTTGATGATTCTTTTGATAATACCATCGAAGATTTTACAATCGATGGGGCAGAATTTGAAGATGATGATTGGAGAGGGATGATGGTTTCGTTGAAAAAAAGTTTTAAAGGTAGAGATTAAAGCTTGACAGAGATGTTTCCCTTTGCTAGATTATAATTAACAAAGGGCAAAAAACAAACCCTTTTAATTTAACCCGATATGGAGAACAACATGGCGACTTACAAACACGTATTAAACACAACTATTGAAATCGGTCTTTACGGCCAGACATTGAAACCTGGACATGTCTTGTTGAATAACACCAAACAAGAAAAACATTTAGATTTTTACCCAATAATTTTGGGGCATGGTGTTATTGATAGTGTTCCTGGTTTTGTTGTCAAAGTTATTAAGATTGTCACCGATGCTGACAGGGTAAAGACTCTGAGAGCAGAGAAAAAAGAGTTGAATAAAAGAATAAAAGAATTAGAAAAAAGACTTGACAAAGATACATTAGTCAAGTAGATTATAATTAACAAAGGGCAAAAAAGACCCTTTAAATTAACCCCGATATGGAGAACAAAATGGAAAATCCTAATAGAGTAGCAGTAAGCAACGCAATTGAAGCATTCTTAGCAAACGGTGGAAAGGTGACAAAGGTGCCTGGAGTGCTTTGTGCGAAAAAAACATACAAACCAGCAAGGATCAAAGGTTGTATTGGAACCTCTTGGAGAAATCGTTCAGAAGACTCCAAACTTGACAGACTCTCAAGAAGATTGTCTGCTTAATTTTAACCCAAACCTCTAACGGAGACCATTATGAAAACTTCAAAAGCAATTGAATTAATCTCTTCAAAACTTGTAGAATTGGGATTCACCATCTACGATTCTGAAGGATGGTCTAATGGGGTAGAAATCTCTCCTAATGAGGATGGGACAATCCATCTTGGTTGTTTCCTTGATGATGGGTATGAAAATTATCTTGAAAAATACGAAGGTCAGGATGCGGTGTTTGCTGCTCAAGCCAGAGACAATGCTGAAGTCCGTAAAACTCTTGATTTATATTTCCCTGGAGTATTTACAAAACCAGCAAGGTGTGAGTGGTTAATCGGTGACCCAATGAAAATGAAAAAAGTAACTGAATGGTCATTTTGATAAGTCAAGGATGATTTATCGTAAATTATAAAAGGAATTTAATGAATTTAGAAAATATCACCCTATGTGTATGTGGCGTTATGCCTTTGATTTCTACAACAATATTCGCTGGATACGCTGTTATTATGGGGGCGTTATGAGAAAAAATATTTTAATAATTGTTGGTGCTTTGGTTCTGATCGGATATATCAATTCTTCAGAAAAGATGTTGATAGATTGGGATAATTACACCAGAATGTGTTTGAAAGACAATGTTGGTAAATGGACGTGTTTCAGTGTAAATAATTAAAACAAATTATAGGAGAACAATATGACATGTGAAAATATTATTGGAATGGTCGGTATAGAATCAATCCCAAGTTACCCCAGTATAAATACAGTTGTAGCCAGTGTTGGGACTAATGATACATTATCTACATCACCTAACAATGACTACCACCCTGACACTACTGAAGAACTTACCTTTACTCACCTTCTGGAACATGAAGGGAATCCAATAACTTATGTCGTCAACCCTGCTAGACTCGCAGAAATGGTTGGGGGATTTATGTTGACAGGAAAGGGTGAATATCAGAAACGTGTCAAAACGACGGGTAAGAGAATCACAAAGCAACTTTCATCTGAAGGTTCTGCTACTGTTTTCAACGGCAAATATAGATTTTGGGAAGGTGATTTTGTGATTAAGAAAGAATATCCAGAATAGAATGTTTTGGATATTCTATTGATAATTGAACGAGAGGAATTATGTCAGTCAAATATAAAAGTTTTATTTATGTAATATTTTTGATAATCAGCGTTATTCTGATGCTTGTAAATATAAATTTAAAAATACATAATCAAAACTCGAATTTGATGGAAAAAATAGAATTGGAAAAAGCAAGAATTGAAATCAAGTTTTTAAGAAATCAAACTTCAAATCTTGAAAGAGAATTGGAAAATTATAAAAGTGTAAAAGATTTGACAATCACAGCATATTCACCAACGAAGAATCAAACAGATAGTGACCCGTTCATTACTGCTTGTATGGAAAGAGTAAGAGCAGGTGGTGTTGCTGTAAGTCAAGATTTATTCTATAAAGGTTGGACTTGTGGAAAACGTGTGTTTATTAGAGGAAAAGGAATTTTCAGGATAAATGATGTTATGAATAGACGGAAGAAAAACCAGATTGATGTATTTTATTTTAATACAAAACAGGCATTGAGAAATGGCATTAAGAAAGCCAAAGTAGCATTATTGGTCGGATGATTAGTTGGATTGAAGAAGATTATCATCCTGTAAGGGTTTATCATTCAGACTCCAAGTTTGAAGAGATTTATGCGTGTTCAAGATGTAGAAAATTGTGGTTTTATATTGATAGTGCTGAGCATTGTTGTAATGCTCAGAATATACAATTAGATGAAAATAAAAAATATAAAACCTTGCTTTGTTGAGGATGATGTGTTACTATATATACATAACAACATAAAGGAAACTAATGAATGGAATAGATTTATTTATTGAACGAAAAAGATACGAAGATAAATCAGACTATATTGATATAATCATAGATTTTTCTGAAGAGAATCAAATGGATTTTGAAGATATTGTAAAGGGTATTCACCCTAGCATTATACAAAAAGTTCAACATGAATTTATTGAACGAAACATGGTGAAAGGAGAAAAGATTGAAACATCATTAACAACATTTATGGAGGGTTTATGAAGAGATTTTAATTAATGAAAAATTGTACGTTAAGTAATTAACGGAATGTTTAAAAAATAACAGAATGGTTGTTCACGTTGAGCAACTTCAACATTAAAATAAATGAGAAATTATGAGTAAGTGGAATTTGGATCTAAACAAAATGAAGAATGCTGTCAAGCAAGTAACAGAAAAGAAAGAATATGGTGATAACAGGTTTTGGAAATTGAAGACGGATGCTGAGAAAACAGGTTCAGCAGTAATCAGATTTTTACCAGACAAAGATAATGTCCCATATGTACAGTATTTCAGTCATTGGTTTCGATACGAAGGTGGGAGTGGAGAAAAAGTATATGCTGATAAGTGTCCAACAACTATCGGTGGCGATTGCGTGGTATGTTCAAAAAACAGAGAATTATGGAATAGTTCTTTTGATGTAGATAAAGATGTAGCCAGAACGAGAAAAAGAAAAACAAATTTTGTGGCTAATATCTATGTTATTAAAGACCCTGCTCAACCTGAGAATGAAGGTAAAGTATTCTTATACAATTTTGGAACTCAGGTTTCAAATCTGTATAATGAAGCGATGATGGGTGGAGAAGATGCTGATGAACTTGATGATGGAACTGCTTCATTTATACCATGTATTCCAGCAAAAACTATTGATGAGGATGGAAATGATCAATGTGGTGCTGATTTTATTCTTAGGGCAACCAAGAAGAAAGGTTCAGATTGGCAGACATATGAAAAATCTAAATTCAAATCACAGAGTGAATTTCTAGGTGGTGATGAAGCAAAGATTGATGAAATCATTGAGAAAACTCATTCTCTGGCTGAATGGAAGGATGCTAAAAATTATCCAGACCAAACAAAGGTTGCTAATGAGTTAGCACCAATTCTTGGTACTCCAAAAGTACAAGTAACTTCAACTCCAGCAGAAGAGGTGGTTGATGATGCTGATGAGGATGATATTCCTAATTCAACTGGCGAGATGTCAGATGAAGATTATGTCGCATCACTTGTTTAATATCTAAAACCTTGGGACTGAGTAATCAGTCCCTTCCCAACAAAAATAACGAATGAAATATTCCCCCTATTCAGCGTCAAAACTTGGATGCTATAAAGATTGCCCTAAGAAATTCCAATTCAAATATGTTGACAAAGTAGAGATTTTCCAAGAAGAAAAACCATTTTTTGAAAAAGGTTCGTATATTCATTATGAACTTGAATACCACAATAGACCAGAACCAGAACCGTTCAAATTCAAATTATCTTCAAGCACTGAAAAGGCAAAATACAAAGCCATTGCTGAGAAGGTAAAGAAACTACCAAAGGTAAAGGGACTATTAGAACGAGAAAACAGCGTCAGAGAGCAAGAGTTTTCAATAAATGTAGAATTAGGCACTACCAATGATAAAGACCTATTACTCAGAGGATATATTGATTATTATTTAATAGCAGGTGATACAGCAATCATCGTTGACTGGAAGACTGGAGGATATTACCCTAAGAAAGCAGGGGATCAATTGAAATTATATGCTATGTGGATGTTCCTTCATAATGAAAACATAAATACAATAAGAACATCTTTTTATTATGTTGAACATGATAAGGAAACAGTATTTATATACAAAAGAGAAGATTTCAATGATATTACTGAATATTTTATAAATATAATAAATAACATTGAAGGAACAGAAAAATTCAAAGAGAGGATGTCAGGTAGTTGTACTTGGTGCGATTATCAAAATATGTGTGGTCCTCCATTCTAACAATAACTATACAGGAGAAAACAAATGGCTAGACAATGGGTTACATTAGCACCAAACGGATCAGCAGTCACAATCAATGCTGGTGGATATAAAGATGTCACAGTAAATCACAATCAGATTATTACAGATGAAACTATCGCAGTTGCTTATCCCCATATTTTCAGGGAAATCAACAAAGCACCTGATGTTACAAAACCTCAGATTCTCAAAGAAGTGACTCCACCCGTAGTTGAAAAGGAAGAGCCAAAACCTGAATTACTTCAAGAAGAGAAACCAAAAAAGAGAAAGAAAAAATCATCTTGGAAATAGGTAACCAATGACTCTATCTGCTTATATTAGCACAAGTGACCAACTCAAAGCATACATTTTGCGTATGCTTGGTTCTCCAGTTATAAATGTTGAACTAACTGATGACCAACTAAGTGATAACATCAACCTAGCATTGGAGACCTTCACACAATTCGTTGAAGGTGGAGTAAATATTAGGATGCTAACACTTACTACTGAAACAGGTCAGAAAGAATACTCTCTACCCTTTACAGTGGCATCAGTTTTGAAATTATTTGATGCTGGATCATTATCAACATTTGAAGCAGTATTTCCAGAAAGAGCAATGGCTGACACATTTGGTGGTTTATATGCTTCAGGCGATTTGTTAACACTGGAATTGACAAGAAGTTATATGAGTACTCTTGAATTCCAGTCAACCGTTGATGTTCGTTTCAATTATAACAGTTCAACCAATGAAATTTACCTCATTGAAGACCCTGGTTCTCAAACACTCGGTTTATTATGTTATGAAAAGACCGATTACACTGAAACTACCAAAGGTGGAGTTTATAACCACCTTTGGATAAAAAAATATGCGGTGGCATTATGTAGAAAGCAATGGGGAATGAATCTTACAAAGTATTCTGGATCCATGCTTCCCCAAGGTTTGACGATGAATGGGACAGAAATTTATCAACAAGCACTTACTGATTTAGAAAAATTAGAAACTGAACTTGAAGAGACATGGCGAATGCCTCTTGATTTTTTCGTGGGGTAAATTAAAAATTAAAAATAAAAAGGAAATATGAACAATTTTAAAAGTATGTTGACATTGGAAGAAGGTGTTTCAATACCGTCAACAATCGGTGGTACAGTAATAAAAAGAAACATGGGACAGATCAAGCAAGCATATAAGTCCATCGAAAGTTCTTTGAGAAAAACTCTTTCAAAAACGTCAGACCCAAGAAAATTAATGGTAGCAGCATATGAAATGGAAAGATTTCTAAACGCTGGTGATGCTTTGTCTTTTGTTGTTGATGGTAGTTATGGTAATTTATCTATATTTTATGGATTTATTAATATGAAGAATGGTAATGGATTTAATTGGCAAGCAAATTCAGCCAATGATTATCTTTCTTCAAAATCAGAAAAAGAACAAGATGCTTTGGTTTCAACTTTCTTGGTAAAACGAAAACGAATTTCTTTAAATTTTAATTCAAAAGAAGTTTACAGTTCTGAATATTGGTAATAATTTTTTGGAGATGTTTAATAATTTTTAGTATCTCCAAAAATAATAAAAGGAAATATGAACAATTTTAAAAGTATGTTAGGTGAGGGATTATTTAGTGGAAAAATTAAATATCCCAAATTATCTGATATTGAAAAATTAGATTCAAATGGTGCTAAGACATTTGTCCATGAAATGCGAAAGCAAATTATGGCATTGTCAAAGACCAAAGATGATAAACAACTTTCCAACATTGGATTAGATGCTATGAGAACTCTTGACAAGTTTATGGACTTACTTTAATAAAAGGAAAAATGAATAATTTTGAAAGACTTATTGAGAAAAAGATATATTCAATCGAAGTATCCGTCAGAGATGCCAGAAAAGCCAATGATGCTTTGAAGGATGATAGGCATCTGAAGTTTGATACTGATGGTAGTAATGTATTTATTTTCAAAAGTGAGAATGATCTAGAAAATGCTCTTGATATGCTACAACAGGCAGATATTGAACCTGATGAAGTATTATCTGAATCAGTTGGATCAGCAGGTTCAATAAACAAGAAAAAGAAAAAAGGTTTTTCGCCAGATGCTGAGAAGCAACTCAAGAAAATCAAGAATCTGAAAATACCTCAGTTCATGAAATATCTTTTGGATTATGATATCAATACAGTGGATTGGGATTCTCTTTCAAACGAAAAGAAAGGTGATTGGGTAAAGGAATATTTCAAAGATAGAAATATCATTGATAAGAGTGAAGTTGACTTTGACGAATTATAGTATGAATTTCTCAAGCACTTCAGTTCTATCAGAGGGAAAAAAGGTCAAACCAAATCTCTCTGTTCCATTACAGATAAGACTCCATATTGAAGATTATCTTGAAATGGCTGGTGGTGATAAATCATTAGCCAAAATATATGCCAAACGGGATGATAAAGGGGCGGTTGATAAAACTGAAAGAGTGGTGACAAAACTCATGAAAGTGAATCGCCTTCCTTATAATGTTGGTATCCATCCAAAATATAAATACACCAAGAATGGTTCTGCTCACTTTTCAGTAACCGTTGAAGGTGGAGAACGCAAATTCCTCCAGTCATTACTAGACAAAAAACCAAGACTTCTTGAGTCACTCAAAATGGATTAAAACTCCTTATAGTTCTTCCAGTATAAATAAAAGAAACACACAATACTGGTTATACTATGGCAGATTCCCTGATTTACTTTGATATACCTAAAGATGGTACAACAGTATCATCTACCAATACAGATTTCCAAATACTTGAGAATGAAAATGTAGTTCTGGAATCTGTAAAGAATATTCTTGGACTTCAAAAAGGTTCTCTCATCTTCAAAAATAAACATAGAGGAGCATCACTTGATAAATTTCTATTTGCTCCAATTGATAGCAATACAGCATATGATATGTATGAAGAGATTGATGTTGCTATAACTACCCAAGAATCAAGAGCAAAAAATCTCAGTATTGAAATTACTCCATTACCAGATGACAATACTATGAGAATTGATATTAGATTTTCAGTTGATGAAAGTGATCGTGAGATTGAGTTCCAAACTACATTAGAAAAACTACGATAAAATAAGAAAGGAGAAAATACATGGCTACTGAATTTTCACTCAATAATATTCGTTATGAAGAGGTGAGATCCTCAATAATTGAATATTTGTCTGAAAACAATGAATATTCCGCAGAATTTGATTTTGATGGAAGTAACCTAGCATATCAGATTGATGTCGCAAGTTATGTGGCGATGATGCTTTCATATCAAAATGTTCTTAAATCCAACGAGATATTTATTGATACTACTCAAATCCGCAAAACAGCAGTATCACTCTCAAAGACAATGGGATACCGACCGAAAAGGAAAGTATCAAGTAGATTTACTGGAACGATAGAATATATTGGAGATGCTGATTCTGGGCAGACATTTGAATCTGGAGATTCAATAATCATCCCAGCAAGAACACTATTTACAAGCACCCCAAATGGATATACATTTCAAAATACTTCACCTATTACTCTTTCATATCAAAATTCTGTATTATTATCTGGGACATTTACTATTTATGAAGGTTCTTTTAAAAGTGTTGAAGCATTAGGAACAGGACAGAAAAATCAAGAAATTGTCATTGATGCTGACGATGTAGCAGAAGATAATATGAGTGTATTCATTAGAGATACAGGTTCATCATCAGAAGCAAATTTTGAATGGACACAGGCATCCTCATTCTTTTCATTATCTGAAGAAACTATATATTTTGTTGAAGAGAGTGTTGTTAAAGAATATACTCCAAAAATATTATTTGGAGATGGAATCTTAGGGCAGATACCCACAACATCAGAGACAGTTGAAATTGAATATCTACAAACCAAAGGTGATACTGCTAATGGTGAAACGAGTGCTTCATTTACTACCACTCCAACAGTAACAGAAACGGGTAATTTTGGAAGTACATTAACATTCAACTCCGCTAACTTGAGTATTGTTATCCCAGCATTACAAGTATCATATTCAGGAAGTGATAGTGAAACTCTCACAGAAATACAATTTAATGCCCCAAGATTTAATAGTTCAGGTGATAGAGGAATTACAGCACAGGATTTGAATACTATTCTCCAAAATAATTTTTCAGCAACATTATTGTATTATAATGTTGTTGGTGGCGATTCATTATATCCAGGTACTGATAATGAACTTGGTAAAACGTATATCACCGCAGTACCTACTGGTATTGATGAATCAAATTGGTTGGGTAATGCTAAAATTTATCTATATGAAACTGAGGAGAATGAAATACTTCCACAATTAAGACCAAAAACAATATTAGGGACTGAACGAAGATTTATCAAACCTTCATATATGTTTATTGATTTAAACCCATACATAGAGGTTGGAGATCAACTTTCAACAACTGAAGTTTCAACAATCACTGCTAATGTACAAACAGCACTAGAAACATACTACTCCAATACCAAAGCATTAGGAACATCATTTAGATATTCAAATTATTTGAATTCTGTTATTGATACAAATGGAGTTGTTTCTGCTGATATAGATGTTACATTCAACTTTCTTATCACTCACGATAGTTTCTATGATTCAAGAGATACTACCTCATATCTCCCCATTATATATTCAAGGGATAATGGAGGTGTTATTATCTATGATGATTATCAAAATCCAACTACTACAAATTTTGTAAAAAAACGGGTTGATATTATTTCTGAAGAGAATGAAAAACGATTAGACTCTACTGCTTATACACAATTCACTTTGCCAATTGCTCAGAGTTCAATTTATGGATCGTTGACACACGATAATTCAACAAGATTATTATATAATATTGATATTTCATTTATTGAATTTATGAAATTTGAAATGATCGGGACAACTGATAATCCTATCCTTTCATGGACTAGTTCCAGTTTCAGTGATGCTAATGGTATTACTTATGTTTCAAACATCACTGAAACTGGAACAAATCAATGGAAGATTCAGTTAAATGATAGAAATGTTGGTATCCTTTCAAGGAATAGTACATTTGAAACATTTCAGGTTACTGGTATTGATACCACTTATCTATCGGGTATAGGTTTTGAAGTTGATCCTGATGTAACAACAAACGTATCAACTGTAGAAACTGTGGCAGATACTTCTGGTAGTCTGAACGATCAGTATTTTCTTTTGTATTCTGAAGGTGATGCTACTTCATATTATGTGTGGTACAATGTTGCGGATTCTGGAACAGACCCTTCAACAATTTCAACAAATACTGATATCTATGGATTGAGTTTTACTGCTATTGAGGTTACTCTGAGCACCAATGATATTGCTTCAACGGTTGCTACGAATACAGCATCAGCAATCACTGCTATTAGTGATTTTTCTGCTTCAGTTGATGGAACAATTACCAATAGAGTAACAATAACAAATGCTTCAACAAGTACAACAGCAACAAGTGAAACAGATGAAGGTATCGCAACGACAGGGTTTAGTTTCAACACAACTTCGGATGATGTAATCTTATTGGAAAAAATTACTGAAACTAATGAACAAGATGAAGTGAGCACTTTTTATAGTGTTTATACATATCTAACAAATACAACATATTCTGATCTAAGAATATATTCAGTGACTCCATTATGTACAGCAACTTTTGATACTGTTACCTCTACATGGACATATACTAATACACCAACTTTCAAAAGTTCAACTGATGCTGATGTTACCTTTGCTGGATCTGGTTCTAATACAGAGGATGAGGGTTTAGAATTAACTGACAGTGGTACTTCTACTACTTCAAAAATTCTTACTATGTCACATGATAAAGGTTCATTCTCAATAACAAATCAGAACAATGAAATATTAGTTCCATACAGTCAACGTAATGATTTCTTGCTTGAACAACAATATACAATGGCTCAGGCATCAGGAAATATTGAATATGAATATTCGAGAGTGGGCACGCCAGACGCAAATAACATTCAAATTATGATAATGAATGAACCTGCTTCGCATAGTGTAACGGTTACTGCTCAATCACAAGTTGATAAGGTAAGTGATGAGCCATCACTAGGGATTGTTAATACATCACAATCAGACTATAAACTTATTGATAATTCAACGACAAATTTTGTATCTGCTGATGTTGAACCAGGTTATACAGTATTTAATTTAACTCTTGGAACGAGTGCCCAGATAATCAGTGTTGATGATGCTGATACCATTACATTAGATGATAATATTTTTACCGGAACACCTCAAAACTATTGTATATCAAACATTACTCATAATAGGTCTTGGTTTAAATTCCATGCTAATAATAGTTCAGGAACAATGCTTTCTTATTATGTCTGGTATAATAGTACTGGTGTCTCTGAAATTTCTAATTTACATATTGTTGATACAACCATCGCCAGTTATCTAGGAAAATATTGTATTCTCACTAATGGTGACGGGCAACAAGCATATGTCTGGTTTAAAAATAATGGTTCTGGAACAGACCCAGCAGAAAATTCAGCAAATACAGATATTTATGGAAATTCTGATATTCAAAGTATTGAAGCAAATCTTCTTGATGCTGATGCTGCAAGTGAAGAATTAATAACTGTTAGAATAGCAGCAGCCATTGATGCTAATGAAAACTTTACCGCTTGTAAAGAACCAGATGGTGGAGGGTTTAAGGTTGAAATTACTAATAGCAAACATGGAGATGTGGTAGGTGCTGCTCATGGTGCGGGAACTGATGCCACAGACAATAACGAATTTACTATTTCAGCACCAACACCAGGAACGGTCGGTTCATCTGATCCTATAATAAAACGGACAAGTTCATCTACCTCTCATAGTGGTACGACAAAAACACTCACTGATAGTGCTGGTATATTTACCTCTTACCCAGCAGTATCGGTTGGTGATAGAATAAAGAACACCACTGATGGAACTTTCGCAAATGTAGTCACCGTAACATCAGCAACTGAATTACTTCTTGATATTGATATTTTTGATAATCCTTTTTCCTCTGCTGAGAGTTATGAAATATATGATACTACCAATTACGAGACTACAAATGAAGCACCAATTGGAATACAAGTTGATTTAGATGGAACAGATACAGAATTTGAAATAGCAACAGCAACAGCAACAGCAATCACCGCAACAAGTAACGTGACTGCGTCAGTTGATGACACATCATTAGACAAGGTTAATATAGATGGAGTTTATGATGGAAAGGTTGATCTTATTGTGGATGGACCTTCTCTTTCACCAGTAAATCCATCAACTGGTTTTACCTTTGCTCTTGAAACATCAGGGGCAACCAATACAACAGATAATCTAACATTATTGGAAATTGGTGATTTGGTGCGTATCGTTTCTAATGGAAATACATCAAGTACCAATGTTGGATATTTTGAATTACAAGAGGTAGATTCAACAAATGGAATTTTAAAATTCTATAATAATCAAGGTACAACAGATTCTAATGGACACACTGGAACAGTTGATACCACTGGAGTCCTTACACATTATTCAATATCTTCAGGGACATTCGGACAATATAATATTTCAGTATATGATATATTCCACGATTCTTCTATTGGAACTGTGAACTATACAACAGGCGAGGTAAAATGGAAGCAATCTATAAAAGGTTATACTGATTATGAAAATAAAAATACTTATCTGAGACATATAAAAACAGTATTTGATAATTATAGTGGAGATACACAAAATGATAAAATACGAGTCACTTCAGTTGATAATGTTTCAAACTCTGGTGTGACTCTTGGTCCTCTTGGAAATTTTGATAGTACATTTAATATATTTCCAATAGCAAATATTTCAACTCCAGTATTGAAGGTTTAAAAATGTTACTTGATTATGTACAATACAAGAAGAACCATATAACCGTTTCTGAATTTGATTCATCCAATTCATTATCAGGATTACAAACAATCCATACAGGAAAAACAATCACTGATACCGTCTGGGCGGTATCTGATACTCCTGACCTTGCTTGGATAAAACTAAATCTTTATGAGACGTCAAGTATTGAACAAATAGATTTCACGTTCACTGGATCATTTACTGATGCGACAATAGAGGGATCAATAGATAATACAAATTGGGAGACTATATCTTCAGCATTCTCCACATCAGATGATTCTATTTCATTGACATATTCTGATATAAAATATCAATTTGTGAAAATAACATTTACTGACCCCACTACATTCATAATGACTGATCTAGGAATTTATGGCACTGTTACAATGGAGAATGAGCATTTCATTTCACACGCAAATGATTTATTATATCCAGAAAAATTCAGGTCTGATTATCCTATTCTACCAAGCATAAATAAATCCATTCTTGAAATGCTTGAAGCACAAAGTGATATTGATTTAACTTTATTTGATGATTCAGTATTTGCTACATCCAGCGTTGATCTATCATACCCCACTGATGTCTCTCTTTCGGCAGTGGCCTTGGAAATCACCAGTGACACAACAATAGATGGAAATTTAATTCTTTCAGCAGGTGATAATGTTGTTAATATATCATCAGGAATAACTCTTTCATATATAGGAGATGATTTCTCAGTATCTGGGGCTCAAGAATTTTCAATAACTGGTGATGGATCATTTGCCTACCAAACAAATCATATTTATGGGACAGTTGTTACAATAACACCAAATAATATTCCCTATATATCGGGTGCTCAATATATACTTGATTTTGATGAAGAGGTATATTCGTGGGAAGCATCAACAGCATACTCAACAAGTTTCCAAATCTTTGAAGATGGTTATGTATGGGAAGCGACAACGAGTGGCACCTCAGATTCATCCGACCCTGATTGGGATAGTGTTACTTCAGATGGTAGTACAATAACGGATGGGACTATAACTTGGACAAGGAGAAGTCCAAGTTATATCAGTGATAACAATCCACCTAAAATTTCTATGACAACGGTTCCTGGAATAAAAACTTATACAT
>Ga0098052_1001664_pt1 | contig 13727 bp, 28 predicted proteins | sample 15_taG_FD_81591 | JGI IMG/M metagenome (GOLD analysis project Ga0098052, IMG submission 81591) | Marine viral communities from the Subarctic Pacific Ocean - 15_ETSP_OMZ_AT15312 metaG | ecosystem: Environmental > Aquatic > Marine > Oceanic | place: Pacific Ocean | collected 2015-01-18 | reverse complement strand
GCTGCCTCCTTCATGCCGCGAACTTCGGCGACATCGAACTCGTCGAAGATCTGGCCCATGGTCGGGTGCTCGAAGGCCAGGACCTCTTCGTCGGTGTGGTCGGCGAAGAATGCGTCGACAGCGTTCTCGAAGCCTGCGGCCTGGGCGAAGGGAGTAGCGGAGAGGGTATCGTATGCGCCGATGACGGCGAGGAGGTTGTTTGCGGTGTTTTTCATAACGCCAAGACTATACCCCATTCTCGCGGAAAGGCAAGCGGAAACTCCTAGAAGTTTCCGCCGCCTGTCTTGATTAGATACCTCGCTTCACTTCGCCCAGTGCAGTCAGTGCGTCCATATGGTGGGTCAGCTCGCGACCGAGCGTGCGCCGCCACTCCTTCGGGCCTCCCGTGCCTTCGGGCTCCAGGCCGTTACGCATGGCGCGCAGTGCGCTCGCCTTGCCGGGTCGCTTCCAGCCGTAGCATCCGTTGTCCGATCCACGCATCTGGGCGATGGCGAACGCGAAGAGGTCAGTGGTCAGCAGCTCGGTCAGCTTGGTGATCTGCTCGCCGTTCCACTCGATGGCTGCGTCCAGGGTGCGCTCGGGCGTCTTCTTGCTGCCCCAGCAGCCGCCGATGTCGTAGCCCCAGCCAGGACGCTGGTAGCCGTGGCGGGACAGCTCGCCGTGCTTGTCGAGCTTGAACCCGATGCGGCCGCAGCAGTAGCAGTAGCCGCGGCGGTCGCCCTTCATGTCGATGTAGTCGATGCCCGCGGTCGTGGCCTCTTGTGCGGTCATCTCGCGCATCTTGGTGTCGTCGATGCGCTTCGATACCTTCGTGACCTCGGTGGCCTTCAGATCGGCGCAGGTTGCGCGCAGATCCTGCACGCGGGCCAGCAGCTCGCCGGAGACCATCTTCTCGACCTTCGCGCCGACCTGATGGGCGTACATGGGAAGATCCCAGTGTGAGACGCCGGTCTCGCGGATGGCCAGGGAGATCGGGCCCCAGGCGCGGGTCAGCATGGCGGTCGCGTCCTTCTTGGCCTGCTTGGTAGTGAAACCGGCAGCGATGGCTGCGCGGACGTCGTTTGTGGTAGTGATGTTTTTCATGACGCGGATACTATACCCCGGTTTCCCGGAAAGGCAAGTCCTTTCTTGGATTTATTTCTATGCCTCGATGCGGGTCAGAAGGAGACGGTCGTATGCACCGTCGCCGAGGATGAAGTCGACAGCCTGACGGGCGGTCAGGCCCTCGGAGCCCAGCATCTTGATGGCCAGCTCGATGGTGTCCTCGCGGTTGGTTCCAAGTTCGCGGGCGATGCTGTTCAGGAGGTCGGTGGCTGCTTTGTTGTTCTTCATATACCCTTCTTCGGCAATGGGCCCCAGGATCTGGAGCCCTTTTTCGATTTATTTCGCGGACAGCTTGCGGAACTTATTGTCCAGGGCGCGGATCTTGCGCTCGGCTGCCTTGAGCATGTGCTCGCGGGAGTAGAACCAGTGGTACTCGCCCGTCGCGCTGTCGCGGTAGTTGGAGTCGTCGCGACGGATGGCGTAGATAGCCTTCTTGCAAAGCTCGGGCGTGGTCATCTCGCGCAGTTTGATGCACTCGTAGTAGAACCCGATGGAGTCGATGTCGGCGAGGTTCAGTTTGTTGGCGGTGTAGCTGATGTTTTGCATAGTACCTTCTTCGGCAGGGGGCCCCCGGATCTGGAGCCCTTTTCGATTTATTTTTAGGCGGTCAGGAACTGGGCCTTGCGGGCGTAGGCTGCGGCGTTGGTCGCCGGGGTGCCGTTGCTGCCGAGCTGGGTATCGTGGCCGATCTCTTCGCCCAGCTGGGTGAAGTACTCGACGGCGTCAGCGATGACCATGGCGGCCTCGGGGAGGAGGTCGACGCTGCGGCCGTAGCGGCCGTCGACCTTGAGTGCGGTGAGCTGGGAGCGGAAGAAACGGGAAGCGGCAGCGGCTTCGTTGATGGTGTTCTGTGCGGTGTTTTTCATGACGGTGATACTATACCCCGGTTTCAGGGAAAGGCAAATTCTACGTGCGATTTATTTTGGTCGGTGTCTCGTTTTTAGATCTTCCTCTTCCAGTGCGCCCAGTAGGCCCAGGCCAGCAGGAAGGGACCCGTCAGGATCCCCAGCAGGGCCCAGGCTGCGCGCTGGATTAGATGCACTGGGACTCCGTAGCGTTGTGCGCGTCGATCTCTTCCATGCTGCGGCCGTAGTTGCGCTTCACGAAGACGGCCAAGGGCAGGCGCTTCGTGCGTTGGCCGGTGCTGTCGGCGTCGATGGTGACGGTCTTCTCCGTGATGGAGAGGATGGCGCCGGTGTAGACGAGGTTGTAGCTGTCATATACTGCGCGCTCGCCGACGCGGAAGGTGCGGTCGAAGTCGCGGGGCCCGCCCACGCGGTTGGCATCGACGCCGTGGATGCGGATGCTGACACCCTTCACGACGTCGGCGTTGTAGACGTCGTCACGGTAGGAGCAGATGCGGGCGTCGTTTTGCAGGTTAGTGATGTTCTTCATAGTACCTTCTTCGGCAGGGGGCCCCAGGAACTGGAGCCTGTTTCGATTTATTTTGCGGCCTGGAATTTTTCGAGGATCTGCTCGGCGGCGTGCGCTCGCGTGTCGCCGACGCCAGCACTCCCACGCCATGCCCCGAAGTCCCCGGCCAGGACGTCGTCGTCGCGTGACACGTGGCCGATCACTTCGCCGTCAAAGTTCACGCTGTAGTAGCGGTCGCCGTCGTCGTCGACGAGTTTCTTGTATGTGATGCGCGCGCTGTTATTCTTCATAGTACCTTCTTCGGCAGTGGGCCCAGGGATCTGGAGCCCGTTTTCTTTTTTTATGCGGCTTGGCTGATTTCCATGCCTCGGATGCGCAGGACAAGGACGCCCAGTTCCTGGGTCAGCGCGTCGTCGGTGCTGGCCAGCGTGCAGATGATCTCGTCGTTAGTCATGCGGCCCAGTTCGTTGGCCAGTCGTGCGCGGTTGATTGCTTCCATATACCCTTCTTCGGCAAGGGGGCCATGGATCTGAACCCTATTTTCTACTTTCCCACCTTGAGACGACTATTCCGCATGGAGCCCACGATCTTGGCGCGGTTGGCGGTCGTGAATCGGTGCAGCAGGTTGGCGTAGAGCGCGGCGAACTCGGGCCCATGCCACGCGCCGGAGAACTTCCTGCGCAGCGTGATGGAGTGCGCAAGCTCGTGCAGGACATACCAGCGGGTCTGCGTCGTTTTGTACCAGCCTGACAGCAGGATCTTCTTAGAACCTCCACAGCCGCGGCCGCGGTTGTTCATGACTCGCACGGTCGGCGGGTCGCCCAGCTCGGGGCAGTAGGCTGCCCAGGTCTCGCGCACGAGCTTCTGCGCTCCTGCCTCGCCCAGCGGCGTATTGTCCTCGGGCCCGATCAGGTCCTCCGACTTCAGCTTCTCAAGCTCCCACTTGTAGAGCTTCGAGCGTTGGCTGTCCCTCGGGCGCTTCATGCTACGACCCTCCAGCCGCGACCGCGGGACTCGCCCAGCGCGCCGAGGATCACGCCCTCGCTGTTGGCGACGGTCTCGATCTCGCGGACGTCGACGGTCAGCTCGGCCTGATAGCCTCGCTTCTTCAGGGGCTTGGCGTCGCCGGTCACGGTGAAGGCGACGGTGTAGCCGGTGTTGCGGCTCTGGGCGAGTCCCATGGAGCCGTCCCAGGCGATGACCTCAAGGCTGGCGAAAGACTCGCTGGCGGACTCGAAGAGCAGGTGACCGTCGAAACGGTTGTCCAGGAGACGGGGCGCGTCGATCAGGTCGTTGAGTTGTTGGTCGGTGTTTTTCATGACGGTGATACTATACCCCGGTTTCGGGGAAAGGCAAACTCTACGTGCGATTTATTTTATCCAGTGTCTCAATTTGCGTAGACTTCGAGGTAGTCGGCGTTCCAAAGCTCGACGCGCACGTCCAGGGCTTCTTCCATGTCGACCATGAACCGATCCAGGCCGGGCAGGTCATCGTAGTAGCAGAGCGGCAGGTCGGTCTGGAGCGAGATCTTGATCTCTCCGTCGACCACGAGGACGGCGTCGGTGTAGACCATGTCGAAACGGTCGTGGATGAATTTTTCGATTTTGGCTTTCATAACTAGGAGAGGAAGGTAAGGAGGTGAGCGACGAGAGGCATCAGGGCGTGGAGGGTGACCAGTGCGGCGACGGTCAGTGCGGTGCGTACTACTTTCTTCATATACCCTTCTTCGGCCGTGGTCCGTCAGGACTGGAGAAGAAAAGCGAAAGCTTTCTTGTATCTCTTTTCGAGACTCGGCTTCAGGGTTTCGAGCTGCGTCAGGTGGTCGCGCAGGTCGGCCAGCTTCACGGCCACCGCGGTGTTGTCCCCACTGCGGGCCACGCGGCCGAGGTATCCCATGTACGTCTCGGCCTTCGTGCGAGTCAGCACCAGCACGCTGCGCATCACGTGGGCCCCGTGGGCCCGCTGGAAGTCCTCCAGGCTCACGTCGGTGTCCTCCAGGACATCGTGCAGCAGCGCGACGGTGCGCATCGTGTGGGGCACCAGAGACGCCACGCGGTATGCGTGGGCCTGGGCGTCGGGTGTCAGGTTGGTAAACATCAGACGGTCTTGCTGGGCAGCTGCGCCAGCAGCGTGCGGTATTCGTCGACGGTCACGTCGCGGTTGCGGACTGCGGCCTGCGCGTCCTCGGCGGTGAAGCCTGTCAGGCGGAAGCACTCCCAGCCCATGTCGCGCCAGAGCTGGGCGTCGCGCTCCAGGCGCTTGGCGAGGTTCTTCAGGGTGCGGGCGGTTGCGAGTACTTCGGTGCCGGTGTGGCAGCTTGCTGTGATGTTGAGCTTCATGGTTTCTTTATCGTGCGTCCAGGGGGCAATCTTGAATCATTTGCAAAGCTTCTCGTTTTGCGAATTTCAGACTCGGGTAGTGGCAGCAGTAGCTGTCGGAGGGGCCGAACTGATCGCCCTCAGTATCCCAGCAGTGCAGGACCCAGGCGCGCTCGGAGCTTTCGCCCTCGGTCTCGAAGGCGGCGGAGCGCAGCTCCAGGAAGCGGCCGTCGGCCGCGGTGTGCTGGTAGCAGCCAGCGCAGAATTTTGTCCAGGGTGACTTCATTAGATGGTCTCCTTTTGGGCGTCGTAGGCTTCGCCGGAGAGGTCGAAGGCGCTGGGATCGGTGGAGAAGCGAGGAGCGACCAGGGTGTAGTTCTTGCAGACCAGCTTGGTGACCTCGTAGCCTTCCCAGGACAGGACCTCGGCGAGCTGGGCATCAAGGTCGAAGCCTTCGGTGTTGTTGGGCCAAGTGCCGCCCAGGAAGTCGAGGTGGAGGGTCTCGCCGTAGAAGCGAGCCTTGGCTCCGAAGTATGCGCAGCGGGCGGTGATTTCTTGCTTGGTGGTGTTTTTCATGACGGTGATACTATACCCCGGTTTCACGGAAAGGCAAATTCTACGTGCGATTTATTTTAGAGCTTTCCCGTTTCGAGAACTCGGATCAGGGAGAGGAGGGAAAAGAGGTCAGGCGCGCCCATCTCGCGGGCCTTCGCGCGTCGCCAGCTTTTCGTCAGGGTGCTGGCCCGTTCCTCGGTTAGGCCGTCGCGGGACCAGACGGTCGCGGTGCCCATACGGAACATCTCCAGGCCCGTCGCGGTGACCGTGACCTCGACCTCGGGCGGGTCCATGATCTCGACCAGCGCGATGATCTCGCGGGCCTCGGCGGCTTTCACCTTCGCCTCGGCGATCTGGGCGGCCTTGCGTGCGGTGGTCTTTGCCTTCGTCGCACGGGACCGCATGCTCTTGGAGAATTCGCCCTTGGCGCAGCCTGTACCGACCACTGCGACGCTTTCGTCCTCCAGCAGGACTGTGGCATGGATCTCATGGTCGCGGCCGCATGCAGCGCACTGGAGCGTCGTACCGGAGCCAGCGACCGCGATCCAGCGGTCCCCGTCCTCGATCCAGGTGCGGGTGTCGGTCACGCTGATGATTTTCTTGATAGCTTTCATATACCCTTCTTCGGTATGGGCCCCAGGGATCTGGAGCCCTTTTTCGATTTAGTTCTGGCGGGCCACTTTCTTGGCGACGATGGGTGCTCGGCAGCAGCGGGTGCGGCGGTTGCCTGCCCACTTGGTGACCGTCGTGCGGTTGCGGATGGTGCCGATCTCGTGGCCGCAGCAGGAGCAGGACAGCTCGAAGTCGAAACGCTCGCGGCGCTTGACGGTGACGGCCATGGTGTGGCAGCGGTCGCCGGAGTCGCCCAGGAGCATCGCGGTCAGCTTCCAGGTGCGGTCGTGGCCATGGCCGGGGCCGACGGCGATGTGGGCCAGCTCGTGGCGGATGGTGTCGCGCAGTTCCTTCTCGGCGGTGTCGGCGTTGCGGGGATCGGTGAAGATCGCGACAGACAGCTTGACCAGTCCCATCTTGGGGCCGCCGACGTGGGCCATGCCAGCGGCACGGGTCATCCGGTTGGACAGCTCGAAGCGTACCAGGGACAAGCGGCTGGTGGCCTCGTCGTTGTTGGCGAGGACGGTGCGGGCGGTGGTCAGCTCTTCGGCTGCGATGGATAGCATAGTGGTGTTTTTCATGACGGTGATACTATACCCCATTCTCGCGGAAAGGCAAGCAGAATTTCGGAAATCTTTCGTTTTCATGTTTACTGAAATTTCAGTGCGCACGAAAGTGGGGCGCCGGGAACCACCCCGACGCCCCTGTCATGAAGAACCCGCGGCCGGAGCCGCCGATGCTTTATTCTACCACGATGGGCATCATCACGCCCAGGTTTTCGTCAGATCCCGTACCATTTAGGCGGATTCGGATGGGATCGGTGACCTGCTGCCCAGGTACGCCGCTCCGGGTCGTGAACTCGGGCACCTCGAAGGTCAGCGACTTGGTGCCGACGGCCTTGGAGATGGCGATCATCAGGTCGACGTCGAAGGTCATCAGCCGGGCGTTGGACGGTTCGGCGATCACGTTGTGAAAGAGCGGGAACTGTCCGTCGATCTGGGCGATGATTGACACCTGATTGCCCACGGTGAGCTTCCAGACGCCGTCGAAGGAGAGGACGCGGTCGCCCTTGCCTCGGCCCCAACCAGAGCGTAGGTCCGCGGCGGACAGCAGGATGCCTGCGCCCAGGTTGTCGGTGTCCTCCATGACGACCTGAATGCGGACCAGCTGCCTGCCGTTGGTGGCCGTAGCGAAGCCGATGCCGTTCTCGACGGTGAACTGGACGGCGTTGGTGGCGTAGCGTCCAGGGTCTTTGGATGCTGCCTCGAAGATGCGCTGCACGTTGGTGAGAATCATATCAGCTCACCTCCACGCGGCAAGGGTTGCCAGCGAAGTCGCGACTGATGGTCACGAATACAGTGCTCACCGATCCTCGGTCTGCGACCTGGGCCCGCCAGACCTTGAAGGATCCATTGCCGTATTTCTCGTCGGCCCAGCCCACTGTGAGGCACTCGGCGGACAGGATGCCCACCTCAAGACCGTGCCGCTCGTTGAGTGACTCGAAGATGAAGCGACCGATGACGTGCTTCGTGAAGCGTTTCTTGGCGAGGAGTCGCGTCCCCGCGTTGTTGGTTTCATTCATGCCAGCAGTATACCCCACTCTCGCGGAAAGGCAAGTTATTTCTCCAGTTTATTGTCATGCCCTGCGATCCGCCCAGTGGCGGTAGCGCCCTGCGGGTTGACGTTCGTCATGTCGACGATGGCCGGGATGTAGATGGTCTCGCCGGGCATTCTATAGTAGCTACCTGTGCGGAAAAACGAATACTGGATCCACCAGAGTAGGTTCACCCAAGGTAGGCCCACTGCACGCGGGTCGATGGCCATGGAGCCGTCATCGTGGATGACCGCCTTGTCGCCGTATCCACCCTTCATCGACAGGAACAGCTGGATGTCTTCGTTGGACATCATAGCGGATAGTCCCTGCGGTAGAGTCCTTCGTTCTTCGCTCGGTCTCGCGTGGACTGCTCGGTGCGGCCCAGCTGTTCGGCGATGTCAGGCACTCGCGTCGTCGGGAAGAGTGCGCGAAGCTTGGCCACGTCGGCGTCGTTCCAGAATCGCTTCGGTGCGCGAAGCGGCGGCAGGCCCAGCTGCCTGATAGCTCGCTGGCAGATCGCGCTCGGCGTGCGGCCCAGGTGCTTGGCGATCACTGAGGGCGGTGTACCATCTTGGCGCATACGCTTCAGCGCGGCGTCGTCTTTCATTGTCCAGGTGCAGTCATTCATCGTCGGGTCTCCATTCGGCGGCAGCCTCTTCGGCTGCCTCGGTTATATTGAAGTCGCGGTCGACAAGGTCGGCCACGCTTTTGGGTAATCTACCCATTACTTTGTAGAACCCGATGACCATGCAGTCGAGCCGTGCGGTCGGTAGTTCGAGCCACTCCAGGACCTCGACGATGTCGTCGACCTCCCACTCGACGTCCTCCACCTCGCCGCCTTCGGCAGGTTGGAGCCACGTCGCAGCCACGTGGGGCGTGACGGTGCAGGTGATATACAGTCCTCGGTGATACAGGTCCATAACGTCGGAACTATACCCCGTTCGCGCAGAAAGGCAAGAAGAATATCAGAAAAAAGGTGGGGGCCGGACGCCTGCCAACGTCCGGCCCCCGGTGAGGGACTCAATCCTCTTGTGTAGCCCTACTGATTTTCGAGTGCATCGCGGACGATTTCTTCGAGGTCCAGTAGGTCCTTCACTTTTGCTTCACTCAAGATTACCCCAGCCCAGCGGGCGAAGCGGCACTCTTTTGCGTTTCCTGTCATTTGTCTTTCTTCCCTGTCTCCATTCGGGAATTCGATCGAGACGGTGATCACGCCCTTACCCTCGGCCTTGGCCTGCTTGCGCAGGTCGGCGGGGTAGGATGTCCGCAGCTTCAGCTTCGGTTCTTTTTTGGCTGCCACTAGAATACCTCCTGCTCGGGTGCGTCGATCTTCCTAGGTTCTGCCCACTCGTAGGGGCCGCCGTGCGTGTCGTCGAACTGCTCGCGCAGCTCGGCCAGCGGGGCCAGATCGAAGACCGTCGGGCGCACGGTGTCTTTGACTTCGCCGGTATACGGATGACGCTGCGGCTCGGGCAGCTTATGCTCGTCGACCTCGCGCTGTGTGATCTGCCGGGCATTGAATGTTCGAGGCATGGCCTTCTCAAGGAAGCACCGCATGACGTAGACGCTGACGCGCTCGTTGGAATTGCGGGTGACGTTGTACTCGTAGGCAAGGCTGGAACTGGGATAGCATAGGCCGTCGGTCAGCGGGTGCTCTGCGACATCGCCTTCCTGAAGTACGCTATACCACCACTGCGCCATGGGCTCGAAGCTGCGCTGCTTCTGGTCCTGGAGTGCGTCGGTCGTCGGTCGGGTCCTCGGGTCGAAGCCGGTCAGGTCGCGCGTCAGGAGGAAGTGCAGCAGGGCCTCGTATCCACCGGCGCGCAGCTGGGCATTCAGTGCGGACCAGTAGTTCGCATCCATCACGTGCGTGCTGGAGACGTCCAGCATCACGAAGCGGCGGTCGTCAAGCCCAACGGGGACGACCCAGTCAGCATTCGATGCCATGATCACGTGCAGGTAGTTGCGCTCGACCGTGGAGTCCACGCCCTTGGCCTCGACCAGCATCGACTCCTCGGTGACCAACGCCTTCAGCACGCCTTCGTTCTTGCTGTTGCCTGCGGCGATGGCCTCGTCAGCGAAGAGCACGATACAGTCGCGCAGGTGTGCGTTGAAGTTTCCGGTCAGGTGCTTGGCGTCGGTGATCTGCTTACCGTGTTGCCCGAAGAGCCTGGAGAAAGTCTTCGCGAATGTACCCTTGCCTGCACCCTGCGATCCTCGGAGGACGATGGCGGTGTGTCCAGGTTGGTCGGGTTGCTGCACGGCGGTGGCCATCCAGTTGATCAGGTAGTCATAGATCACCTGATCGCCTGCGCAGATGACCTCGCGCACGTGGTCCAGGTATAGGTCGCAGGATCCACCGGGGACTGCGTCGTATGCGAAACCGCGCCAGAGGTTATAGACGTTAGATCCCACCTCTGCGCCGGGTTGGAATGCGATGCTACGGAAGCTGCGGCGCATGTTGTGCTCGAACCACCACTTGCCCAGGGGGATCTGCATCGCGCCCTTGGCCGTGGGGATCTCCACGACTTGGTTGGCGTAGAAGAGCTTGAAGTCAGCAGGGGACTGATATACCAGCAGCCCGCTGTCGGGGTCCTCGTAGATCACCTTGCATCGGCCGCTGCCTGCGTTCTGTACGACGGCGTACCGGTTGTTCAGGTCGGCCAGCTGCGGGTCGACAGCGAACTCGTGGGCACGCTCGATCTGCCTGCGAGCGTAGCGGGTGCCTCGGCCGTTTGATCCATCCAGCACGGATGCACTGATCGCCCAGTCGGGGTCCGTGATGATCGCGTAGATCATGTCGTCGGAGACGTCATTTCGCACCAGCTCGCAGACCACGTAGAAGAGCGCATCACTGCGGTCAATCTCGCCGGGGTTGCCGGGCTTGGCGAAGCGGGTAGGGTCGTCGAGGTCACGACCTTGGGCGATCACGCATCTGCACCACGCGGGCACACTTGCGGGCAGCTCCTTCTCCAGGTCCTGCACGCGCTCCACGTTCTCGGAGATCTCGACAGTCTTACCCGAAGAGAATCCAGACGTGGCCGGTGCCAGCTGCGGGGCTTTCGTGAAGGCTGCCAGCGGATAGCTGACGGCGTTCACTTCGACCACTTCCGACTGACGTGCGACTCGGCCCTTGCCTAGCTTCTGCCTGTTCGGGTAGTTGACCGTGCCGGGCAGCCGCGCGATGCGGTCGACGTTGTGGCACGAGTCTGCACCGAAGAGCAGCTCCAGCTGGAGGTTGTAGAGCTTGGCCTCTTCGTACTTGGCCTCGTCTGCCTCGATCGGGACCGGATCGTCGAGACGCCAGAATCCCCAGTACCCTCCACCGGAGTCGACGACCACCGTGGGCTTCGGTACACCCTCGGGCAGCCGAACCGTCAACAGGTCCAGGATGCGTCGACGTTCTGCGTCGGGATCCTCACCTGCGCGAGGATCCAGGTCGACGTGCAGGTAGGTCATCCGCTCGATGTCAGTGCGCTGGGCCTTCTTCCCCATTCGACCGACGGGCGGGTTCACGGAGAAGTAGACATTGTAACCGCCACCGGAGACAGACTCCAGGAAAGCGGTCAGCTGTTCTTCTTCGCCCATCTCGAAGGTAGCCGCGGCGGGCTTCAGATCGGAGGAGCGGTCGACGGGGAAAGCGTTCACGAGCCAGAGGTCATGCGGGTGCATGGTCTGGAGGAACGCGACAGATGCGGCAGTTGAGTGAGTCATATTCAGGACCAGAATTCCACGAGACGTTTAGCAGGGACTTGTCCACGTTCCATCTGCGTCAGCCACCAGCCGGAGACGCCAATCTTCGCAGCCAGTTCGGTGCGCTTCATTCCTGCACGGCGGCGCATGATCATACAGGCTTCATGCGGTCGAAGTTTGCCGAGGGGAGGGGCGGGAATGGTGCGGGCTTCGTCGGCCTCACACTGGCGGTATTGCCAGTCGGAAAGATCGTAGAACCTTGCGGCCTCGGTCTGGTTCTTGGCGGTGCGTCGGCGCTGAATCAGCAGACGCTCGCCGGGTGTCAATTGTTTTGTCGTAAGCATTCGAGGATGTTTTCCTTCAGGGTTGCGGAGGTCCAGACATGAATCGCGGCTTCGCGCAGTTCTGCCTGTGTTGCTTCACCGATAAGACTAGCCGCATCACCGCCAGAAAGCAATAAATAGTCGCGGGAAACTTGCAGCAGCACGTAAGCGGTGCCGCCTTTCTTCTCGCGACGGCGCAGCCAGATGCGTTGCTCTTTCGTCAGGTCATGGTCCAGCCGCACCTTCGTGGTCGGTCGCTTGGGCCAGTTGTCTTGCTGCTTCAATTCGATCCACCCGCCGATGTAGTTCACGTCGGGCGTGCCCTTACCCACGCGGTTCTCGATCCGCTGCGGGTCCAGCGGTCGCAGGGGCTTGCGTATCATGTTCCAGAGTGCTGCCTCGCTCATCGGATCTCGACGTCGATGCCTGCCTCGTCGAGCATCAGCATGGACACTTCCAGGGACTTGGCCCAGCGTTCGGACAGGTGTAGGCTGCCGCACCAGACGATGCGCTCGATGTCGGACTGGATGATGGCCTTCGCGCACTCGGAGCACGGCGGGGCCGTCACGTAGATGGTGGCACCTTCCAGGGATGCGTGCGCGTTCAGGATGGCGTTCAGCTCTGCATGGACTACCATGGACAGCTTCACCTCCCTGTCAGCGTAGCGTCCCCAGGCGTCATCGACTCCTCGGGGGAAGCCGTTGTATCCGGTGCCCAGGATGCGTCGAGTCGAGTCGACAATCACCGCGCCGACTTGTTTGGACGGGTCCTTCGACCACGTGGCTGCCAGCTTGGCGACTTCCATAAAACGGGCGTCCCAGCGTTCTTCGCGTTCTCTCATATATTTACCCTGCGGATCTGTATGTCTGTTCGCTGTTCGAGAATAGCGAATGCCGTGTCGCGGCACTCCTCGTTCGGGCTGTTGAATTCGAGCTGCCACTTTCCCCCCTCGGGCTTGGTGAAGACTGCGAAGTCGGTAGTAGCTTGACGCTCGCGTGCCCAGTCGGAGACGAGCTTCGACTGCTTCGCGAACTTCGCGCTGCGTTGACGCTTGGCTCGTTTCTTAGCCTTCACGCGCTTGTCTCGGGCCTTCTGCTTGGCCAGCTTATTGCACTTGCCTCGTCGTTTCATTCGATTACCTCCAGCTCACCCCATGACGGGCCCCACTCCATATCGACGACCATCGGGGTGCGTAGCTGCATGGCGTCGACCATGATCTGCGTCATCTCTTTGCCGTCGGCGTGGCTGCCGCTCGTCTTGTTCAGTTCGTCGTGGACTTGGATCTGGAGCTTATGCCCAGCTGCGTCTGCGTCGACCATGGCCTTACGCATCTGACCTGCGGCCGTGCCTTGGATCACTCGCGACATCGCCTTGCGGGTGTCGCCGTAGATCTGCCTGCCGTCCTGCCAGATCTTAGGGAAGCGACAGCGGCGACCGTCCCAGGTGCGTACGAAGCCGACCTTGCTGGCCTTCTTCTTCATTCGTTCGGACAGGTCATTCGCATAGGGCACGGCGTTGTGGTACTGCTGGAGCAGCGCCTTACCTTCGGGACCGGCAGCGAGGTACTCGACGACCTCGCCGTTGCGCTTCTTGAATGACTTCACCACGGTGGGCAGGCCCAGGCTGTCGCAAAGCTTACCCTCGCCCATGCCGTAGTTCAGGCCCAGGCCGATGGTCTTGGAAGGCTTGCGGGGCTGGTGCATGATGTCGGCGATCGTCTGGTGATAGTCCAGCCGCGGGTTCTCGACGTAGCGTGCGACCATCTCATCACCGCCGGGGCTCTTCGAGACGGATGCGTAGTGCGCAGTGATCCTGGGCTCTTGGCTGGAGTAGTCGCCCTTGCACCAGCTGCCGCCCTCGTCGGGCAGGTAGATGCTGCGCCACTTCGGGCCGATCTCCGGGTCACGTGCGGGCTGCTGCTGAAGGTTCGGAGCCTTGCAGGAAAGTCGACCGTAGCGTGCGCCACCCTCGTCGCCGCTGTCGTCTTCGCCGATACCTTGGCGCAGCGTGCAGTGGATGCGGTCACCGATGGCGTGCGTCCTGATGGACTCCACGAACGTCGTGCGCAGCTTGTTGAACTTCTTGGCAGCGATCATCGCCTTGGCGACCGGATGGTCTAAGGATTGAAGCCAGGGCGTCTTGACGCTGTCCTTC
>Ga0098052_1001649_pt1 | contig 13807 bp, 17 predicted proteins | sample 15_taG_FD_81591 | JGI IMG/M metagenome (GOLD analysis project Ga0098052, IMG submission 81591) | Marine viral communities from the Subarctic Pacific Ocean - 15_ETSP_OMZ_AT15312 metaG | ecosystem: Environmental > Aquatic > Marine > Oceanic | place: Pacific Ocean | collected 2015-01-18 | reverse complement strand
TCGTTTTTATCGTGTTCGTGTGTTCTTTCGCCTTCTGAGGTTTCGCGTTATCCTTCGCCATCTCCTTTCTTTTTTCTTACGCTTTCCTTTATTTTTTTTTTTCAAATTTTTCTTCAAGTGCAATAAATTCACGCGTTTTTTTATCAAGCAGACGATTCAATAAATCTATTTCATTATCACGTCGAGTGGCTGCGATAGCTTCTTCCTTGCGTTTTGTTTCAAATGCTATATGTTTTTTTGATTTTTTATGACAATTAAATGTACTTTTTGTTTTATAAACAAAAAGTGGATTACATGGGCATGTATGTTGTTCTACCAAACTCATTTCTTTTAAAAATTGTTCGTTTTTTTTAAGCAAGCCCCTCGAAAAATATATTTAAATGACTTAATTAAAAAACATGTGGATTCGTACCTTTATTAAAGAATATTATATATATTTTTAAAAATATGCATATTTTAAGTATTGATGTTGGGATTAAGAATTTAGCAATTTGTTTATTAGATGATGAAAATAAACAAATAGAACAATGGGATGTATCCGGTGTCCCACCTCAACACACCGATGGTCTTTTCCCATGTTTGAATAGACATTTAAATACTAAACCGTGGGTTCTTGATGCTGATGTCACTTTAATTGAAAAGCAGCCAGATAAGAATAGAAAAATGAAGACTGTTGAAAACTTTTTACATTCTTATTTTGTGATTAATAATCCTACGAAAGAAACCATAATCTACGACGCCCGACATAAAATCCCAGATGTGGTTGGTTCTGGTTCGGCAAAGTATCGCCAACGCAAACAGACATCAATCAGTCGATGTAAAGACTTTTTAGATGGGTCTGATATCAATGCTCATTGGCGTGACACATTTAAAGAGTCAAAAAAAAAGGACGATTTGGCCGACACAGTGATGCAGGCTTTGAGTTTCACAAAGAGAATTGTGCCTCAACAAACAAAGAAGAAGAAGAAATTGGTATCTCGTGCACCGAATGAGCACCAAAAAGACACAAAATACTCTGTATCAAATTTGGTGTGGTTTGTAAAGAATGAGTCACGGGACAACTTGCAAAAAAATAAGAGATTTATGAAAGATCTTAATAGGTACTACAGTTCTATTGATGAATTGATTAATCAACTCGCGACCACCGATTCATAAATGGAATCAAATTAACACCGGGCAAGATACACCACAACTTTTTGTCCGGGTTCCATCGCACTTTCCCAGGAGAGATTGCTTTTGCTTCGTCTTTTTCGGTGATTGGGATTTTAAAAAATACCGGAGACTCTGAAAAATATTTATTTTCTAATTTTATTTTTTGGGTCGTCTTCGGAGACGACTTTGGATAGACCCGTTCTTGAGCTTGTTGATAATTAGTACCTCTTAAAATGAGGGGTCCGTCCATCATAAGAGCCTTGATAATAACTTTTGTTAGAATTCGTGTATCAGACGGCCCGTTGTGTTCTTGTTTTTGACACCCGGCAAATTTTCCCATATTTTCAAGATTCATCGAAAGTGCACCTGTTTTTGTTCGAGGGAGATTGTGTTCAACAGCGAATTTCGTATATTCTTCCATGAATTTCGGGCAGCGATTTGATAGAATCGCCCAACTATCACTCACGTCGACGCCACCGTTGTACGTGCCTGTTTCCGGATAACGATTCAGATTTTTTTTGATAAAACGTTCACCTCCAATGAAATTTTGGGTGCTTACTCTAAATTCGAGATCTTTGATTGCGTTATGCGAAGTCAGTGAGTGTTTCAAAATTTCTTTCTGACCTTTTACAAATGTAGTTCTCTCAATTACCCAGCCGTTCTTTCTAGCTAATTGTTCCGCGTCATTATGATGGTTCTTTGATGTTTGTGGGAGATGGTCCCAAGCTTTTGTGATAACATCTTCATAGATGAAGAGTTTCATTCCGCTGTAACCATACTCTCCTTTCTTTTTCTGAATAATATTTTCAATCGCTTCATGTAAAATGACAGAATGTTTATTTCCATTATAATCAAATATAGCAGACTCTGGATCATTTGACGTTTTTAGGATCTTAGGCTCAGGTGTGGGTTTATTATCATTAAATATTTTTGCATTTAATTCACGGTTCTCGACAGTCATGGGCTCGCGCATGGATTGAGATCGAGTAGTAACCATTTTTTTTTTTATATTATTATGTCATTTAATCTTTAAATACGATTGAGTTCGTTCTTGTAATATTTGCAGAGATGCAACAATTGGAAGGTCTAATTGATAGGTTACAGTCAGATTGTTTATACCTATAATAGAATCACCTAAAGCTTCTCTGATTTCCAATATCGTATCATCACATGTGTGTTTTTGGCATACATCAAGAGCATTATTTATCACATTCTTGATGTATACTAGTGTGTTGTGTCGACTATCATTGTTAATCCATCTTTTCACCGCGACACGTAATCCAGATTGTTGCTCCAATTCAAGTAAACCTTTTCGAATAGCAACTTTTTGTCCTTTTTCGATCCATGAAATAATTCTCAGTGAAGTTAAAATTTGGTCAATGATATCTTTATCTTTAGTCATTTTATATATATATATATCAAAAACTTTATGTGAAAAAGTTAAAATGAAATCCACCTCTTTGCACGTTAGATAACGCCAATTTAATAATTGGAAATTGTTTTGAATTATTTATGGTAGATGTTTTCATTTCTTTAATCTTTTCGAAATTTGCTCCGTTGTACACCTGGATACCTTTAAAACCAAGTTGGTGTATTTTTTTTGTAAGCGCTTTTATTTCTATATCTCCTCCCCAAACACTACTTTGAGACATCATTTTTAAATAATTATCGATTCTGTTTTTTTCAGATAATTTTGAATTAATTCTATTGTTAGATAACATTCCCTGAATAATTGAATTAGTTTCCCAATTCTCCGTTTTCGTTATTTTTTTTAATTCATCAACAGCAATCTTTCTCAATTGTCGGGCAAGAGGTTTATAATCGGAATTTTTTATAGATTGTTTACGCATGCGTGTGTAAATTATTGCAAATGCAATTGCGTTGAATAAACATTCACCGTCTCCAACTATTTCAAAAATTTTTCGGTTTTTTACTGGACTCTCTAAGATCAGTTTTTGGAGGTTGGCTTTTAGTAATCTACCAGGTGGTAATTTGATTCCTTTGTTTTTGGCATATTGTTTCAGGTTTGCTACCTTCATCTTTTTGATGTTTGTTCGAACCGGTGCTGGTGCTGTTGCTGGTGATTTACTCTTTAAAATCAGTTTTTGGAGGTTGGCTTTTTTGAGACCACTGAATCCCTTGATTCCTTTGTTTCTGGCATATTGTTTCAGGTTTGCTACCTTCATCTGTTTGATGTTTGTTCGAACCGGTGCTGGTGCTGGTGCTGGCACACACACATTTTCACCAGCTGCTTTTTTAATAATTGTGATTAAATTATCAAACATCGGCGGCGACAGTGTATCAATTCGATTTACTGGAACCCATTTATGTCCTTTGGTTATTGCTGGACTATTTACACTACCAAGTGGCCAATCAGACCTATCATCAACGTTTGCTAGTTCAACAGCACTTATAATTTTCTTGTCAATTTTTATGGTGTTTGGGACTGTTAAAGTATAGTATTTTATTTTATGTTTTTTATCACTCCATACTTCTTTGACATTTGAATTTGACTCAAAATGCATTCCAGTTTCTTCGTATGCTTCCCGGAGAGCTGTTGTTGCGAATGACCCGCGATCTGCTTTATCTTTACCTCCACCTGGGACTGTCCAATGTAAAGGAGCTTTCATATATTTAGATCTCAACTGTATCAGAACGTAAAGTTTCCCGTTATCTTTTCGAGTGAATATAATTAAAGCACCTGCTTTATATTTTGTTTTGTTTGGCATTACCAAATCAGGAGCATTTTTGATCTTAAATAATTTGTTATTCCAATAATATTCTGGACCTCTTTTTAACAAACCATTTTTTTTAATTATAATTTCTGGTGATTCCGAATATATTTGCCCATCGTTACCTACATAACCATTCGTTACCATTTGAATCCCGTCATAATTTAAACTCATTGCATATTTCATCATATAATAAACCACAATGAAATCCCAAATATTGCTACTCAATCTTTGGAATCCTTTACCAGATTTTGATATTGCAATTGATGATTCAATATTTGAAATTTTATTTTTACCAATTTTCTGTGTTTTTCGCATTATGTTCGCACTAGCATAATGACTTTTTCGAAAAATTTTTGATAATATATATTTGTTTTTGATAGAATCATATTGACGAGGTACTAAAATTTTATTAAAATTATCTGCCCATCTGTCACCTTCACCGAAAAATTCTTTAACTTGCATCGATTTAAAAATGTCATACCATGAAAATGATTTGTTTTTGCTTATAGATGTCATTGATTCATATCTTTTTACTTCTTCCAAAGCCTTTCTTTTTCTATTTACAGGATTCATTATACATTTTGCAGTTTTTTCAAATGAATACAAAAGCATGTCTTCTGACACATGTTCGTTTCCGTATTTTTTAATAACTTGTCTTATAAAATCTGAATCAACAACTAAAATTTTTATAGGTCTTTTCGGAATCCATGATGTGATTCCTCTTTTTTTAAATGCATACGTCGCGGCGTATTTTGGATCTGGGGTAAGATATGAGTACCCTTCATATTTGTGATTAATACCTAAACTTTTAATTTTTTCAGATGGAGTCACTTTTGTTCCATGATACAACAAATCTTTTTCTGTATAAATTATTTCTTTCATTATATTACACTAATGTATACAAAAAAAATCGCGTGGGTTGCAACTTTGTTAGGACTTATTCGGTATTACCCTCAGTACCTACAAGTACAAAGTGATGTTTCGTCATTTTCAAAACAGTCTGTAATTTTAAGTATAATCATTGGTGTTTTATGGGCTTTATACAATAGACTGACATCCAGAGATAATGTTTTTTTCTTTTCTATTATGATTGGAATTATATTCCAGTTGTACGTGCTTACAAAAATCGTTGAGTATAAAAAAACAAAAATGCAAAATGTGTAATTTTTCTTTATGTGTTATATGACCTTTTCTCTTTTTTTCTTTTAAAACAACAATGAGTGCTTTCACCATAACAATCACATATTTTTCCAGTTCAGTTTTTAAGAAGCTTTTATTATCATTTGGTTTAGTCTGATTTGGGAGCGGACCAGTCATCTCTTGTAATTTTATTATTAATATTATAAATTAAACGTTACACGCGCATTTATTTCTAAAAGAAAGAAAGATGGATATGACTGTTGAGTTAGGAGAAGAGCGAAAAGTTCTTCAATCTTTGAGAGAACTTATAAAGGATCATCTTTTACCACGACTGACTAATTTAGAAGTGGAAGTTAAATATTTACGTCAAGTATGTTGGCCCGTTTGTCAAGCGATCCGCGAAAAATCACAAATTGACGACATTGAAAATAAAAAAAAATTTTTGGAATATGCAACTCCTACAATTGAAGAGATCCATACATTATTGCTTGAAAAACAAAAGATTCACCGAAGGCTTGTTGAGTTGGGTTTAACGCCATCTCGAACAGATTTAATTGAGCAAGAAATGAAAAAAATATTTCGTTAAATCATGTCTTTTACACACCTAATATATGGATTCTGCTAAACATGGACCATGTTGTCTCCGGACATTTAAATGCGGAGTCGCGTGAGCACATCTTCCGGGTCTTTTATTTTTTTCAAAAAGGAAATCAAAGAGTAAAGGTCTTTTGATTCGTTGCAAACACATATAGCGTAATTATTTAATAAAAATTTTTAAATCCTCTATATTTTTTTGAGGTTTCCAACCTAACTGTCTTAATTTTTCCGAATTAATGAAATATCTATTGTCATTAAATGGTCTATCTTCAACATAAGTTACCCATTTTCTCCAGTCTTCCCCTTCTGTGTTTTTGATTGTTTTTATAATTAATTGTGTGACTTCCATTACACTGAGTTCATAATCCGATGAAATATTATACACCTCTCCACTTTTCCCTTCTTTCCACACTGTTTCAGTTGCATTTACTACATCTTCGACATGGATAAATGCTCTTCTTAATAATGAACTATTGTATCCGTGAATTGTACATTTTTTATTTTCTTTTAGAAGTTTAATAAATTTAGGAATTAGTTTTTCTGGATATTGATTAGGACCATATACGTTGTTGCACCGAATAATTTTTATATCCATTTTAAACGATTCAATATATGAATTCACTATCATTTCTGCAGCTGCTTTAGAAGCTGAATAAGGATTTGTTGGATTTAAGATATTTGTTTCTATAAATGGTATACTACCCACTGTCTGACCATAAACTTCATCTGTACTAAAATGAATAAATTTAATGTCTGGTTTAATTTCTCTAAATGTATCAATTAAAACATGGGTACCATACGTATTTTCCATAGTAAATGAAATTGGATCAATGAAAGAATTATCAACATGAGATTGTGCAGCAAAATGGAAAACTGTATCGAAGTTATATTTTTCAATAAGATGCACCAATAGTTCTTTATTATGAATATTTCCTTTTACATTTGTAGCAGCAAATTTGTTTATATTATTCACATTTGAACAGTAATCTATCTTGTCTAAATTTATTATATTATAGGTTGGATAACGTTCATGAAAAAAGTTTATAAAATTAGAACCAATAAATCCACAGCCACCGGTCACGAGAATATTCATTAAAGAAAACAAATACTTATTTCTTTAAATGAAAACATATAAAGGAAGAGATATTGACTTAGATTTTTCTGATCCGTATTATAGTGACCCTACTACTTTTGTGACTACTCATTTAAGACAAATACAAGATGATAAAATGTATGATCAACTTTTAAAAGATAAAACAGATTTAACAATATTAGATTTAGGTGCTAATGTTGGATTAGTATCACTCTATTGTTGTGACTCAGCAAAGAGAGTAATTGCTGTTGAAGCTGGACCCAAACAATGTGAGCTTTTTAAAGAATTATGTAAAAAAGAAAAAAATATAGAATTGGTGGAAGCTGCTATATCAAATAATAATGAACCAGTTACATTCTATATGAAAAATAATCCTACATGTAATTCGTTAATGAGTATTGACGAAGAAGATGTTAAGGTAGAAGTTCCAGGTATTAATCTGGAAAAATTACTCATAGATAAAAACATAGACAAAGTTGACATATGTAAAATTGATATTGAGGGTTCAGAAATGATTGCATTTACGGAAGAAACTTTAAAACCTGTTTTTGATAAAATAGATTTGATATTTATGGAAGTCCATGCAACAAAACAACCATGGAGAGAAGAAGTACGAAAAAATGTCATTAAAATGTATGAATTATTTTCAAAAGTTGGTTACACGTGCGAAGCTCCTTATGTGTCAATGTTAATGTCCGGTCAAAATCAACCATTGCACGACGAAGTCGTAGATAAATTAATTTGTTATAAAGAGAAAAAAGTTTAATTTAAAAAAGATTATGATTCCCAAACAAATTCATAAAATAGTAATTACTGATGACGGGAATATCCCACCATTACCCGAACCAATGAATGAAGCAATGCAAACATTTAAAGATTTAAATCCTGAATACAAACATAAACTTTATTCTGGAAAAGATTGTATTAAATATATTAATGAACATTTTAAAGATGATCCAGAAATTTTAAAATGTTTTTTAGCATTTAAACCAAATGCATATAAATGCGATGTATTTAGAATTATTGTTTTATATAACGAAGGCGGGTGGTATTCTGATTCACGACAAGTTTGTTATCAATCTTTAGATATTTTAAATAACGCAGACAAGGAGTTTTATTGTGTAGTAGATGCACAAATTAATCCAAATTGTTTAACCCCGGCTTTTATAGGAAGTGTTCCCAAACATCCTATTCTTAAAAAATATATTGAAATTATTAAATTTAATGTTAAACATAAACATTATGGATTGGATTGTTTATATCCAATTGGCCCGGGTGCTTTTATGCAAGCAGCTGTTGATTATTTGAGAAAAAATCATGAAAAATGTTTAATTGGTAGAAATATGATTGACAATCAAAACCAAAGTTTTTTTTGTTTTGACAATCAAGTTTTTATTAAACATAAGTACAATAGTCCTTCGGTTGGTGGAATTTTTAGCGACATACCAGGAGGAAACAATTACGGAGAAATGTGGAAAAATTGGGATATTTATAATTTAAAGAATTTCTTCAAAATGGAAATTGTAACTTCACATTATAAAGAAGATTTAAAGTGGTTAGAAAACACAAAATTTAAAGTAAATGTGATTCATCATTTAGGTGGGAGTGACTATAATATATTAAAATTTAATGAAACATATACAATTCCAAATAAAGGTTTGGAAGCGAGTGCATATTTACATTACATCATAAAAAACTATGAGAATTTGCCAAATAATGTAGCATTTATTCATGGACATGAAAATTCCCGTCATCATTTTTATTATAAAGATTTACTTTTTTTAATTGAAAACGCTAAAACAGAAAATTATGAATTTATTCCTCTAAATAACACATGGAGAAGTTATACTTTACATAAAAAAGACATGTCAGTTTTAATGAATGGACAACCATGTAATAAAGACCATAGAACTGACAATACAAATTTATTAAAACATTTAAATCCTGATTCTGATATGCTTATCTACGAAGCCTGTGGACAATTTATAATTAGTAAAGAACTAATTTTAAACAATTCAAAAGAATTTTATATTAAACTATTTAATGAATTGTTAAAAGATGAATTACATGCAGACATGTTTGAAGAATTATGGCATCTAATATTTACTCATTCTTGTATATTTAAACCATCTAATTTTTTTAATAATTTTAAACAAAAAATTTTTTTCGATCCGGGTTTGTGTGATGTTAATGTATTAAAAACTTTTAGAAAATCTTGTCCAGGTTTAGGTCTAAAGTTTCATAAACAATATCCCATTTGAAAGTTGTTTCAATGTGATTTTTGAGTTTTTCAGATTCCGTGTAAAATTTATAAACATTAAACAACTGATCTGCAAAGTGGGTTTTGTCAAATATACAAAGTTCACCGCCATGACTTTCGAAATTTGATACAGTGATGGTAGTTTGCAAAGGCTCTATGATAATCCCGTGATTTCCAAGCGTCTCTTTTAAAGATGGGACACCCGACACAATCTGAGGTTTTTTTAAAAGACCATGTTCTAAGTTGGTCAGGCCAAATCCTTCTCCTGAACAAGTGTTCAGACCGACATCACACGCATTGTAAATTACATTTACTTTTTCATCGCTTGAAAAAAGTGCAGTTGGGTTATAAAATATATGTTTTTTTAATATTTCTTCTGTATTTAATCCGAATTTTAAACATTCAGTAATTATGAGTTTTGATAAATCAAAACCATCATCGGTTTTTAATAAACATCCACAAAACAATTTGACTTTTGGATCGAAATCGGTCTTCATTAAAAACAATATAAACGCTCCAATTGTTAAATACCATTGTTTTCGATATGAATTCCTGTTCATATTTAGAACGATAAAATCGTCTTCTTGGAACCCGAGTTTTTTTTTGGATTCTTTCGTGTCCAATTTAGTAAACTGCGTTTTTTCAATTCCATGTAGTAGAACTTCAACCTTTTTTGGATCCCATTTGTAATCGTCAACCAAGTGGGTTTTCCAACAATTTAAAAACACAAAACAAAAATCAACTTTTGATTTCAGATAGTCAAGTCTTTCGACGTCTTCCCATTTATAAACTAAATCGAGATATATAACAATTTTAAAGTTTTTGTGACTTGATTTTTCCAATAATTTTAAAATGGAAACACATACTGGTAAATCATTATAAAGAAATAACACGTCAGGCTTCTCACTTTCAAAACTAGGTACAATCATTTTATCACCAAATCCTTTTGGCGATTCCGGATCTTCTTTAACTGCATCTATAAATTTAATTTTAGGATCAATGTATCGATCTTGTATGATTTGGTCTGGATAATTTTGAAAAGCAAAAAATACTACATCATGGGTTTTTGCTAAATGATTTGTAAGTTTATTAGCTACTCGAGCATACCCGGTGCCTTGATTGCAGTGAGTACACATGAAAAAAAATTTCATTTTTTTTTTTTTAATTTGTATTTATCTTTTTAAATGCATAATATTGCGCAATCGGATATGAATATTCTTTGTTTTTTATAATCAACGGAATCGTACATTTTTGTTCTTCTATGTTGCGGTATTTACACGTATCTGGAATTTTTATATCAATTGTTCGAATATATTTTTCCACAAAAGGTTCGGAGTCGGAACTTAACTCGAAAGTTTCCGGATTTCCATTGAGGTACCAGCAGATTCTTGAACCTATACGTGTATGATTTAAAAGACAAAAATCAATGAAAGTTTTATGTCTCTGTCTACTTATTAGTTTTTCATAATCATTTGATTTTTCAGTTATTTCCAAAGGAAAATCATCAAAATATATTTGATCGAATATTTCCAGAGTTGATAATTTTTCTTGCCACGTTCCTTCAACAATATGAATTGGAATTTGAGGATAGTCTTTTCGCCACTCCTTAGCTTTTTCAATAACAACCGGATCACACTCAATCACTGTATAACTTTTTGGATTATGTTTTATAATTTGTGTGGCTGAATACCCACACCCAAATCCAATTTCCAAAACATCACCAGTAGGTTCCAACAAGTCAATTGATTCTTCCATATAGGGCTTTTCCCATTCCATCATCACTTGGTGATTATCGTGGGAAAATAAAATTTCTTCATTATTTAAATCAGTCTTGAAAGAATTCATGTATTTTTAAAGATTTTTTTTTTTTAAATTCTTTTCATTGTAATTAGTGCTCCTGCTAAACCATTACCAGTTGTTAAAGCAGTTCCCGCATCCCAATATATTGTCACCATTTTTAATCCATCTCCTATTATATTTCCACGCCCGTTTAAAGTAACGTCGCTATTTGTGGAAAATGTTGTAGTGGATAATAGTTTGTCTAGAATATTGATCGATCCTATACTAACTCCCTGACCCGACACATAACAAGTTGTATTTAGAATAGTTCCACTCGGTGTATATAGGTGAATAATTGAAGTTCCATCAATTATAAAACCTTTTGGTACAATTTTTTGAGCAACAAGGATTCCAGTAGTTGTAGTTGTACCATACCACCGGGAATTCCGGGCCACTGGATCTGGTTGTGATGATGCAATAGATACATTAGAGACGCTATCACCAGCAGTAAAATCACTTGGTGTAAAAACAAGGGCGTTTGAATTTCCTAAATGCCCATCTTCCCACGAATTACTAGTATTCGCTGAAATACGTCGAATTCCTGCTATAGTAGTTGTTATTCCAACATTTAACCCGTCAATCATACCAGTTGGTGGAGTTCCACTTCCCATTGTTATTTTTTGTCTACCATTACAGGAAAATGCGATATTATCAGTATCCGTTTGATATATTCCAGTATTTGTTGAATCCGTAAATGCAAAACTGGGAGCTAACGCTGTGCCATCAATGACTTCTATAGCTGTCGAAGTTACATTAACAGTTGAAACACCACCAGCAACCAGTGTTAGATGATTATTTTCTAAAGTACAGATGCCCGTGTCTGTGTCATCCGTAAATGCAAAACTGGGAGCTAACGCTGTGCCATCAATGACTTCTATAGCTGTCGAAGTTACATTAGCAGTTGAAACACCACCAGCAACCAGTGTTAGATGATTATTTTCTAAAGTACATATACCCGTGTCTGGATTGTCTTTAAATGTAAAAGTCGGAGCTGCCGCTGTGCCATCAATCACAGCTATATTACTTGATGTTATATCTGCAACGGCAGATGAAGATATTTTTTCTGTATCGCTATAAAAAGCTATTTGAGGAACAACACCTGTAACTACATTACCTGTCCCAATATTACTTAAAGTGCCACCGTCTCCGAAATAACAAGTGGCGCTGATACATCCTTCACCTTGGGTTGAATCATTTCGTGCATATAAATTAGAATAAGCATCCAAATCCCCACTTCCGTCACTGAATTGAATAGCATACTGCTTATTTTTGGCAGAAATAGGTAGCTGATTTCCAACATTATCACCCATTTTTTTAATATTATTATAATATTAAAAAAATGGATCCTACAATATGGGGACCGCCTTTATGGTATCAAATGCATATGAAAACTTTTGCTTTTAATCCTAAAAAATCAGACAAACAAAAAATCATTCAGTATTTTGAAAACATTAAAAATAATTTACCATGTGAAAACTGCAAAGTGCACTTTGCAAATTACCTCCTCAAACGTCCATTGAAATTTTATTTAAACGATAAGAGTGGATTAATTAATTGGCTCATTGACATGCACAACGAAGTAAATGCCAGACTTGGGAAAAAAATTTTAAGTTATAACGAAGCCCGAAAAATTTATGAAAAACCTAAAAATACAAATAATATATTTTTATTGTTTTTATTATTTTTAATTATTTTAGTGTTTTTAAAAACTAAAAATTTTTTTTAGTTTTTCTAAATATACTTCACATTTATGGTCATCCAGTGGCGAACTTTCTCTCCCTAATAAATAATAAAAATACTCCTTTAAAAACATTTCCCAACGAACGTATTTTATTGTGTGCTTTATTTTATCATGTTTATTAATAAAATAAAGTTTCGAAACGTGTTTAAATCTCAGTGAAAGAGGAACCATCGGAACTGGATCATCTTCATTTACAAATCTTTTGTTGATTTTAACGTGTTTGTCAAACAGTTTTTCGAATGTAGAACCACCGACCCGGGGAGATCCGTAAGTGTAGCATGATATGTTTTTAGTTGGGTATTTTAATGTAAATGCCAAACCTGCTAAAGTACACTGCGCTCCTCCTAAAGAATGACCGGTGATAATTATATTTTTGAATTCAAAATCATTTATGTCTTTTTCTATGTAATCTTGAAGACTTCTGAATTGTTGTAAAAAACCATTATGAACTTTTGGTCTCTTTTCACTCGGAATGGTATTCAAATCCATAGGAACTTTAATAATATTTAAATCTGCTATCAAATCCTCGCGGCTTTCTGTTCCTCGGAACGCGATATATAAAGTATTTTCAATATTCACGGTGAAACACTGGGCGTCATTGTCAGAATCATATTGATGTAAATTTGAATAATTTATATTTTCTAATATAATGACATCATAATAGGCGCATTTAGACAAATAACAACATAAAACTTCTGTTTTCATTTTTTTTTTTATTATTTGTTTTTTATTTTAATTTTTATGTTTTTTATACCACCCTAATTTATCTCCTAAATTATCGAGATAATAAGCACATAACCATCCCGCAAAGGCTCCGACATTATCTCCTAACTTATTCATAGACATATCACTTTGATATTTTCCTCCTGGCCAAAAAGGTAAAAAGGTATTTATAAAATTCATTCCCAAATCTGTATTTTCTATAAACTCAAATATTACATGTAATATCATCCACGTAGATAACTTTATCCCCCAAAAATATATTACTACACCTACACAAAAATGTAAAAGTGTATACTGATCAAATAATTGTTTTCCCATTTTTTTTTTTAATATTATATATTTTTTTTTAATTGAATACCACATAGAATACCAACTCCATTAAAAAAAATATCCTTTTTACTTGAAGACCACCATTGTTCATATTCAACTGTACCATTTTCTAATCGTGTTCTTTTAAATTTAAGTTCTTCACCTTTGGGAGTCATAAAATATTTCATAATCCATTCAAAACATTCCCACCCAACACC
>Ga0098052_1001644_pt1 | contig 13818 bp, 8 predicted proteins | sample 15_taG_FD_81591 | JGI IMG/M metagenome (GOLD analysis project Ga0098052, IMG submission 81591) | Marine viral communities from the Subarctic Pacific Ocean - 15_ETSP_OMZ_AT15312 metaG | ecosystem: Environmental > Aquatic > Marine > Oceanic | place: Pacific Ocean | collected 2015-01-18 | reverse complement strand
TTGCTTTTGAATGGTCGCCAGACCAATTTATAGCCCATCAGTCAAAGCAAATCCTCAAGGCAGTAAACTTTACACTTCTAAGTGCCGATTCAACCCTTCAGCAGCCATCAGGTACCACCTTGGAAAAACTAGGCTCTCACTATGCAGCAGGAGCATTACAGCACATATTGAATTCCATGGATAGAAATATTAAATCGTATGCTCTTGCATTATGTGCTATTTCAAAGCCACATGATACGATTAAAAAAGTAGTTAAAAATGTTAGAACGTTTACCCCAGAGGCTGGCGCAATCGGAGGATATGATAATTTTTATGAAGTAATAAATACTGATAAAAAGTTTGAAAATTATATTCCAACATTAAGCCAAATGCAATCTATTAATAGATCCAGAACACTACGTAGAGTTAAAAGAAAAGACGAAGCTAAAACGGCAGGTACTTTATCAAAGATAGATGTTGTCCAAAAAATAAAAAAGAGACAAATACTATCAATGATGACAGATGCAAAATTTAGATTAAGAACAAATCAGCCCGGAGACGAAAATAGAAAAATATTTACAATTGGTATACCCGCCGGAATGCTCGAGTCGCTGAGGAAGAAATCTCACGATGAAAAGTACACAGATTCATTTTTAATAAAAATAGATATATTTAAAAGAGACTTAAGAAATGATGCAAGGGAGTTTAAACCAAAGTCTGTAATATTTGACATGAGAGTATTTGCTGATGGCTCTTTGGAAGATATAGACTTAGATGAGCTTACAATTTCTGATGACGGGAAAGTTTTCAACTCTGCTCAGTTAGAAAACTTAGACGAAGAAGATGCTATTTCACTATTCGAAGATACAGTTAATAAGACTAACTTCTTTAGTTACGGTCCAAACACCCTCAGAGTAAAAGGAAGAGGAAGAAGGGGTTTTACCGATTCTAGGAAAAATAATCAATCTGGAGATATTTCAAAAATTATCACGTGGGGAAACAAGCATATATCTAAAAGTTGTATTTCTGACCTTGCAAGAAATCATGTAGTAGATGATTTGCTTAAGGCACTCATAAAAACTACGTCAGGAGTTGACTTATATGAGGATTCTTTTATAATTGGATCAAATAGCGAAACATTCTCTGGAATAGATAAAATAACAGGAAGAAAAAGACCCGGTGACACTCTTGTTGAGCCCACATTTAACAACATAATTGAAGAAAACTTTTTAAAAGAGCGACTTATCTCAGCGTCAGCTGGTAAGCGTATACAGGTTCTAGGCGGGAGAATAAGCCCTAAAAGACTTGGAAGAGAATTTGATGTCTCTAACAGAACGGCAAATAATGAAGTTTTTAAAATAAACTCTATGGTAAATACACTGTCAAAATTTGAAATATTCCACTCTGATCACTTGAAAAATAGAATAATTGCTCCGAAGCTCTTTGAAAGAATATTTTGCTTTGTTGTAGACCCGATAAATGATTTTGAAGAAATACAAGAAAACGAAGAAAGCACAGCTGTCTTATCGCAACAAGGACCGCTGAAGTTTCCCATACTAAACTCTACCCTATTTAATACGCCAGAAGACTCAATAAGAGAAAATTTTGCTTCTAGTATTTTAGAAGCACATTGTTACGATTTCTTTGTAACAGTTTCACTCCTTCCCAGAGAGTAAAAGAATATGACCATGCCCTTTCCCCCACCTCTTAATGTAGATACAGACGCAGACAAAATTAATGTATATGAGATAGATGATCTAGGTGGTGTGTCAATACCGTCAGTAGCTAACTACATAGTTGAAATTCCAGAAGTTTTCCATCACTCTGGTAGATTTATCTATAGGTCGTGGATGGAAGATGAAAGAGTAAATGAAAACGTCGTAGAATCAGTAATTGAAGCTATGTCAAGAGTCTCAATGACAACAGGGCAAAGAAAGGAAAATTTAAAATATCAGAATCTTCCTCGAAAAATTGAACTTTCATGGACCAAACCGTCAATGACTGGTGAGTATTCAAATGTCTCTGGGCCTAGAAAAACAGGAGCAAAGCGTTATATTGAAGAAAGCGAAGCGTCTGGAAAAATATCAATATCAGCTAATTTAGATAAAATTGTAAACGAAGAATCATTTTCTAACACTTCTATGACAGGAATAACAATTGTTGATAACGAGTCATTTTCAAAAGCATACAGTGTTGCAAGAACAGCAGTGAGTTTGCTATCTGCGCCCGTGCCCTCCAGTGATGCAAAAAATGAATATTTTGCTTCGTCTGAATCAGATAGTGAAGAAGTAGATATTGGGTCGATTAGAAGAGCAAATATTCTAAAGAAAAAAGCTGATCTTGCAAGCTCAGTATCTGGCAAACAAGATATTGTAGCAAAATTAATGGGAAATATACAATCAGAGGGTTTTTCATATTCAGCCGGAGAATCAACAGAAAAAAGTATACAAAGAGCCCTAGACCCTACAAAAAGCAGCTCTCTAAACATGTCTTTAAATTCTGCTATCGCCTATGATGTAATCTTGGCTGCTGCTGCTGACAAAACAAGAATATACTCTGATGAGTTCCAATCTATGCTCTCAGATTTAAATAGTTTAAAAAAACAAAAAATAGAAAATTTCCAATCCGGCGTAATTAGGGAAAGCGAGTATGATTTTTCAATTCCAAGTGTTGATTTAGAGGCAAGACGGTATACACAATATACTAATCCATCAGCAGATCCTAATAGATATAGGAAAATTGCGTATGTCGCAGGTTTTATTATTGAAAAACAAGAGGTGACGAAGGGTGGATTTAGAAGAAATCATGATCCAATAATTATCGAGGACGGTTTCCAGACAACAGTAATAGATACCAACGTAAAATATGGATCAACCTATATCTATAATATAAAAACAGTTGTAATGGTAAAGTTTGAAGGTGTACTTGATCATGAAGACGGAACCTCACAAAATGCAATCTCTACGTCACTTATTGCCTCTCGAGGCCCAGATGAGATAGTAGTGACATGCAGGGAGGATAAGCCGCCAGATCCACCTACAGATTTAACATTTGATTTTTTTCCTCACGATGACGTTCTTTCTATTATATGGGAGTTTCCAATTAATAAACAAAAAGATATAAAGCGATTTCACGTATTTAGAAGGTCGTCTGTCTATGATCCTTTTTCATTGATCGCAGAGTATGATTTTGATACAACGCAGGATCCGGTATTTTTAAAAGAAAAAATTCCATCAAAACTGACAAAAAAAACAAAGTATCCCATCTGCATTCATGATGACTTTGATTTTGACTATGATAAAAAAGAAATTTATGCTATATGTTCTGTAGACGCCCACGGGAATGTTTCAAATTATTCTGCACAGTTTGAAGTCTCTGTAGACCCAGTGACTAGAAAAGCTTATAAAAAAATGATAAGTAGATCAGGAGCACCAAGAACATATCCTAATATATACCTAGAATATGATTCATTTGTGGATACGATAAAGACAAGTATGTTTAAAGATTTAAGAGTATATTTTGATCCAGAGTATTTAGAAGTGTTTGATAAAAATGATACAGATTTAAATCTTATAACGACGTCTAAATGGTGGAAAAAATTACCAGACTACAGAATAAACTTTATTAATCTAGACTTGCAATCTTCTGAGCTTTTTGATATTAAAATAAATGATAAGCGAGATGAAGAGGCAAAGGCTACGCTCGAGTCTAGAACATATATCCAGAACCAAAAAACATAATAATTTTTAACTTTTGATGTATAAATATATTTTATTCATATTTAGTTTTGCATTATATTTAAAATCAGGAGTAAATAAATGGGCTTTTTAGAACACGCTACCAATAATATCATCCTAGACGCTGTCTTAACAGATGTCGGGAGACAATTCCTAGCTAGAAACGACGGTTCTTTTTCAATAATAAAGTTTTCTCTATCTGATGATGAAGTAGATTATTCTCTCATTAAAAAGTACGGTAGAACTGTTGGAAAAGAAAAGATAGAAAAAAACACTCCCGTGTTTGAAGCATTGACAAATGCAAACCAGGCACAAAAATATAGACTAATCAGTGCATCAATACCCACGATGGTCAGGTTGCCGGTAATATCTCTGGGTGGAAGCTTTACCAGCAGTCAGCTTTCTCTCGGAACAGGAACAGAAAATACATCAAAGTCAGTTATTTTTACACAAACAATAACGGGAGATACAGTTGTTCCTCCAGAAATGATCGACCAGGTATTTACACTGTACCTTCCGCATCTATTTGTAGAGGTTCAAAATGCGGTACCAGATCATATAGATGTCAACAATGTCGCAACATATAGATTACGAAGAGATGCTTCTCTTGGATCAACAAACAATTCATCCTTGACTTCCACACTGGCAATAAAGTCTTCAATAAGTACATCTCTGTTTAATACTTACAGTGTAAAGGGTTCATCAACACAAATCAGAGGCTTCGCAAAGATTGTCGGAATGCAATCAGGCGCCGCACAAGAATTTGAAATAATAATCAATAAAGAGTAATATAAGAAAAAATGGCTACATTCAAAGAACTTTCGTCTGCTGATATTAAAAACAGTAGATCATTTTTAAATCAATTAGTAGATGTCATACAAGAAGACATATCCGGATCAAACACAAGACAAAAGCATCAAGTTTTTATAACTGGTGGAATTGGCCCGGGTGTGACATCATCACTGTTCCATACAGTTCATGATCAAGACTTTACGCTGCAGACTGCAAATCCAGTGATGGATGTAACATATGGTGTATTTTCTGGATCAACTGCAGTCGCTAACTCTACAGTTGGATCAGATACAGCTGGAAAATTGCTGTTTATGTCTACATCACTAATGATGAGAGAGAAGATGTCCATATACAAACAATATGCACAGCTTCTATTGGGTGATTCAACTTCACAGTTCTCAGCACCGTTTAGTAATGCGAACGCCGACGGGTCTGACAATATTGATCACGCACTGTTTCTTAACTTTAAGCGACTTTTCCACAGGGATAAGGTTAAGCGCGAAACTTTTGCTATGAAGTTTTATCAGACTGCCTCAAAGGTAATGAATGAGCACGAAGACCCACAAGAGCTGAATATCCATAAAACATCAAACCTTGGTGCAACAGTATATACAGATGTCGGATCATCGCAGGCAAAAGAGACATCATTTGGTGGAGAAGTTGGAAATCTTGTTGATGCATCTAACACTGATCGTACAGTCGGCTTGATTTTTTATGACCGCGGCATAGTAATGCTTGATATGGAAAAATCTACATCAGGAAGCCAGCATGTGTCTGGAACCATTTCAGCAATGAGAAACGGAACAGCTGTTGATTCTGCAGGAAGATCTATTGCCCCGGGTCAAATAATGTTTGGCGATGGCTCCCACGGCAGAGGTCGTAATTTTATTCCTGATTTTGTTGTGTCTGCATCGATGGATAACATCCTAGATCATGTATGTTCTACAAGATTCAGCTCTGGGTCAAACACGGCAGCAACATTTCAAAATATAACAAACATAAACTCTACTTTGGTTTTCTGTAGATCAACAGCAGATGAATTCAACTACTCTTCAAATCCAACGTTCGTTGACACTGATGGTAGAATAACAGTTATAGACGATGGGCTTGAAGACCTACAAAGAACATTTACATTTGTAACAACGGTAGGTCTTTATGATGCTAATAATAACTTGCTAGCTGTGTCAAAACTCAGCAGACCTGTTGAGAAAAATGATGAAAAAGACCTTACATTTAGAATTAGACTAGACTTTTAATACAGCGTGTCTAGCTTTATGGCATGCACGGAGATTAAATGTCACTTGTTAAAATTACAAAAGACTTAATTGAAAATGTTACTCTTTCAACAAGGCCTCGTGTTATATACTCATCGTCATCGATGGGTGCAACAGGATCCATACCGCTAGTATCGAGACCAAGTAAGGTAAACAAAACAAAAACTGATTCAACAGTGTTTACTGATACAACGTACTCAAGTCAAAAAAATATAATAGATGAGTTTTTAGATGCAACAGTTAATCTATCTAAGGGAGTAGGAAAAACAGATATAACAGGTGCGATGGAAACATATATGGACCTGGTTCATAGTCAGAGCCAAATAAATAAAAACAGCAAATCATTTGCAATTAATAGATTCGAGCCTCCATTTACATTTAAAACAAACACTACAATAAAGAATATAACTAAAAATATTCTAATGCCGCATTATAGAGAAAAATATAATAGTTCCGAATTCTCTTATAAAAATTATCATTGCCTAAATTTCTTTACAGCATCATCAGTTCCGTCAAATTCAGCCCTTATATATCCTAACTTTACTAGTTCATACACTTCAGCACCGTATACCCTCGAAAGCGGTTTTACATTTGATTTCTATATAAACCCTAGGTATACAAACGAATCAGATATAGTGCCGTTTAAAGCTGGAACAATATTTCACCTGTCATCATCATACGCCATATCTCTTGTCACAGGAAGCAAAAAAGATGATTTTGGAACGGCAGACGGCTTTAGAATACTATTACAGCTAAGTCATAGTGCAGACATAGCCCCGTCGCAAGTAAATCTAGAAATAAAAAACAACCAAAGATCATATCCGGAAGGTTTAATATTTCTATCTGATGACAACTCTCTTGATAGAAATTCTTGGCATCATGTATCGATACGCTGGGGAACAAACTCATATAATAACGGAACAGGATCAATAGCAGTAGATTCAAATATTTCTGAGTTTTCAATTCCGTCCGGAAGCATAGACCCAGTTTCATCGTTTTCTGATGATGTTAATCCTCCAGAAGCATTATTTATTGGAAATTACTACAATGGTGCAAATCATGATGGAAATGCAATAAAGTCTTTTTTTAATACTAGTGTTTCGTCGAAAGAGGGTCTACAGCCTGCCCTTGGATTTACGCAAGATCCGGAATCGTTTAGTTTCGATCACCCGCTTAACGCAGAAGTACATGATTTAAAAATATACGGAATGTATGTTCCAGACAATCATATATTAGATAGAAAACAATCTGGACCGTCAAGCCTCAATATGTTCGATATGCGCATGTATGTTCCTCCGTTTTTCTCTAGAGAGACAAGAACAAGAGAGGTACCGCTAACTCCTTTTCAAACAGCGACAAGCTATACTGATGATCCGTATAACGTTGCAATGTCTTTTGGTGTCGGAGGCCACTTAATTAACCTTGAAAATCACGTAAAAGACTATGTTCAGAAATCTTTTCCAAGACTGTATAGTTTAACAGCGTCGACGATCGATGGAACTGTTAGTGAAGGACAGCTAGCGAATACTTTTTTATATGCAACAGCATCGATTAGAAAAAGAAACCTAACTGTTCTTCCATGTGATAATGGTTTTTTTAACCCAAACCACTCGATACTCTTTAGCGGATCTATTGACGATACTATTACAGCAACACATCCGATGCGTCCGTTTAGAAACTCTCTTGGAAATACTGATCTTAGTATTATTGACCTCAGTGATTTAATTCCTACAGGGTCTCTATTCGATGGGCTTATCCAGCAGTCAGGATCTATAATGGATGAGATACTTGGATCATCTCCTACAAACCCGGGTGTGGCACCAGGTTCTGTTTTAACAATTTTTCAGAGGATGCGAGATGGCTCATCAAATGAGATATCATTTTTTGATATCTCAAATCTATACTATGGAAACAAGATAAATCCTACATCATTTAAAATATGGGACCAGAACATTTCAGGCTCAGACGGTAAAGTTAAAATAACACTTAAAGATGACGGAAGAGGCGCTTTGTACCGGGCAGATTCAAATACAAAACATGCAAAATCAAATTTTATAGGCAATATATTTTATGATGAGGGAGTTGTTCTCGTAAAAACTCCGTGCATTCCCTTCTTTGGAAAAGACCAACACAATATTGAATTTTTAGGACAAAATAACATCCATATAAACACAATAAATGTACCGGCTGCATCGGGACTTGTCAACTCATCGTCAAACCCAGGGTATATTCAGAATCTAACTGCTTCTGCTAGTCCGAATGATGAATCTGAAGGTTTTGTGTATGTTACGGGAGTAAACTTCCATGATGAAAACTTAAACGTTGTAATGAGAGCATCTCTCTCACAGCCAGCAGTTAAGAGGTTTGAAGATGAATTTTTATTTAAAATAAAGATGGACTACTAGTTTTAGATGTTACTGGGCTTAGACATATCCACAAGCTGCACTGGTTGGTCCCTGCTTGACGCTGGTGGGACTTTAAACAGCATGGGGTATATTATATTAGATTCAAAGAAGACCTTGTTCCAGAACGCACAGACAATCAAGATAGAGTTTGCCAAAATTAAAAAAGAGCACAACGTAGGTTCAGTTTTTGTTGAGCAAAATTTACAAATGTTTAGAGCTGGATTTTCATCTGCAAAAACAATTGATAAACTAGCAAAGTTTAATGGTATAATTTCATATATAGCTTTTGAAGTATTCGAAGTTAATCCACTATTTATAAACGTAAATAGTGCACGAAAAGCACTAAATATGAAATTGATAAAAAAATCAGCAGGCGGTAAGCCGACAAAAGAGCAAGTTCTCGATTGGGTAATGTCTAGAGAGCCTGAATATAGCTGGCCTACCAAAGTTCTAAAGTCAGGTCCGAGAAAAAATACTGAAATATTAATAAAAGAGTGTTTTGATATTGCTGATGCATATGTTATCTCAAAAGCTGGATGCATATTAAAATAAGAGGTTTTCGAACTTGTATACAGTAAGTGAAAAAGTCCAATTTATACAGGGCGTTTTTGGGACAGGAATAATTTCTCGATCAGGAGACAATATTGCTGTAAGCTGTCCCGGATGTGATCCTGAAAAGAAAAAGAAAAAATTTAGTATAAATCTTGAAACTGATCAAAATCATTGTTGGTCATGCGAGATAAAAGGAAAAAACCTCTATTGGACTCTTGGAAAGTTTTTTTCTAAAAATGTACAGGAAAAATATAATAAAAAGTTTTTAGGAGGAGAATGTTCATATTCATTCAGTGAAGATGAAGAAGATGAAGAAGAGCAACTAAACCTAGATTCGGGGTTTGTTTTACTAGCACAGAATTTAAAATCTAAAGATCCAGATGTTCAATCTGCAATATCATATTGTAAAAAAAGAGGGATGACTAATAAGTGTCTGTGGTATTTCAAAGTAGGAACGTGTAAAAAAGGACGATTTAGAAGGAAAGTTATTTTTCCGTCATTCGATAGTTGCGGAAATCTAAATTACTTTGTAGCAAGAGCAATAGACAATAAACAGTATAGAAAATATATAAATTCAGATGTAAAGAAAACTGAAATTATATTTAATGAAATAAACATAGACTGGACAAAGCCATTAACAATAGTTGAAGGCGTATTTGATTTGATAAAGTGTAATAAAAACTCCATCCCTATTTTAGGTTCTGATTTATCAACTAGATCTTCTATTTTTTCATATATTGTTAAAAATCAAACACCGGTCATCCTTGCACTTGACTCAGATATGGACCTAAAAACACAAAAAATATCAAAGCTATTATCTTCGTACGGAATAGATGTAAAAATTCTAAACCTTGAGGGTTTTAGTGATGTAGGTGAAATGACAAAGAAAGAATTTAGTAGGGCATATAGGGAATCCAAACAGTGGAATCCGGCAGATAGACTAAACATACTAATTAGCGCAATTAAAAGCGGCTCACTTTTATAAGGAATAAAATGATAAATATATCACCTCTTGCAAGGGCAAAGAGGGTACACTCTATTAGTGATGTTTTGTCACTATATGGAAAAAATGAGTTACTCGTACAACAAAAATTGAAAGGTACATCGTGCCATATCATAGTGGGAAAGTCAAAAATATCAATATTTAACAGGGTTGGATTTGACATAACAGAGCAGGTTTATAATAAATCGTCTCATTCAATTCTTGAAACATTTTCAAAAAATAGATCATTTCACTTTCTCGCTGTTATTAAGAATAAAAAGATTGTAATATATGATATACTAAAAGAAGGTGACAATAATATGACTGGTCTTTCTCTTGACCAGCGATTAAAGATACTAAAAGATATTGATATAAATGAGAAATTTGTAAAGTCTATCGAGACGTATGGTATTGAAAACTATTCTAAAAACATAGAACCAGAATCTGAAATAATATTCAAAGATAGAAATTCGAAATACCCTGTTCAAAACTTGCGAGGAAAAGAGGTTGTAGCAGATTGGTTCTCATACAGCCCAACGAGGCTAAACGAAATAGACGTAATAGTTGATTCATATACGATAGGATCTTCGCCAGATGATTTTGTTTTTAAATGTAAGCAGTTTTCTAGAAACAAACAGATATACGTAGGAAAACTAAGAATTGAAAATAAAAAACAAAGAAATATTATTGCATCACTAGTTGATAATAGAAAAAGGGCAGTTTGCAAAATCTTTCCGGGACCCATTGATAAAAATAAAAAATTTAAGTCTGGAGATTTAATAGAGCGTGTATTTGATAAGCCGTTTTCATCAGTTCAAGTATCAAAAGAAAGGTACTTGTCTAATGTAAGGGTTGTCAATATGAGCACAAGAGAAGTGCAGTTCCTCAAAATAGATAATTGAACATTTATTTAAGTTATCTTATAATATTAAACATGGTAAAATATGAAAATAATTCACATAGCTGACGTTCATTTTAGGGGTTTGACCCGTCACGACGAATATCGAAGAGCTTTTCAAGACTTTTTTGATCAGGCAAGGAAAATAAAGCCAGATGCAATTTTTGTCGGAGGTGATATTGTACATTCAAAAACCCAGGGAATATCACCAGAGCTTATTGATATATTGACATGGTGGTTTACAGAGCTTGCAGACATAGCCCCGACACATATTATTCTTGGAAATCATGATGGGTTAATCCTCAACAAGGATAGACAAGATGCTATTTCTCCAATATTATCAGCAATAAATAATGAAAATTTATTCTTATATAAAAAATCCGGCGTTTATAGCTTTGCACCAGGATTCAACTGGTGTGTTTTTTCTTGCTTTGATGAGGAGGGCTGGGCCCTAGTTAAACCCGAGCCGGGGTCTATAAACATAGCTACTTTTCATGGCTCTGTTCATGGGTCACAAACAGACATTAACTGGGATCTCGACGGAGAGGTTAATATCTCGTTTTTTGTAGGGTATGACTTTGCGCTTCTTGGAGATATTCATAGACATCAATACCTCGATGATGACAAAAAAATAGCGTTTTGTGGAAGCAGCATACAACAAAACTACGGAGAATCTCAAGGAAAGGGTTTTATGTTGTGGGACATAGAGTCTCCAGATGTCTATACTAGTACTTTTCATGAAATCTATCATGATCAACCATTCATAACGGTTGACTGGTGTGGCAACACAGAAGACACCATGAATAGTATTTCATCACTAAAGAAAGGTGCAAGGTACAGGGTAAGGTCTGACACACAAATAAATCAGGCTGAGATAAAATTAATTCATAGTGAGCTTAAAAACAAAATGAAAGCAACAGAAGTTGTTTTTAAGCATGACGCAGACATCGGCTCATCAGTTATAAAAGCTGGGTCTGATATATTTGAAAAAGATGATCTACAGCTTCCTGCTACACATAAAAAGCTTGTTAGAGAGTATTTAAAAAATACAGAAATCTCACAGTCAGAATCAGATGAGATTGACAACATAATCGATTCATGTATAAGCGAAATAGTTCATAAACCCGATCCTTTTAAAAGGCATTCATGGAATATAAAGTCCATACTATTTGATAATACATTTTCGTATGGAAAAAATAACAAGATTGATTTTAGTAAGTTCGGCGGTATTACTGGAATTTTTGGAAAAAATAGGTCTGGAAAATCTTCTATAGTGGGCTCTATCATGTACGGGCTTTTTAATACTACTGACAGAGGCTCGATAAAAAATCTTCATGTTATTAACAGCAGAAAAGGTCAGTGCTCTGCCAGGGTTACAATCAACGTAAATGGAAAAAATTACAGGATTGAAAGACAGACAGTAAAGCACCAAACAAGGGCTGGAAAGTTGCATGCAACAACATATCTTGGAGTATACATTGTAGATAAAAATGGTGAAATAATAAAAGATTTAACTGAAGAGCAAAGAAGAGAATCTGAAAAAATTGTAAAAGCACTAATAGGAACACCTGAAGATTTTTTAATGACATCACTTGCATCACAAGGAGAGATGAACACATTTATAAAAGAAAAGGCAACTCAGCGAAAAAATATTTTATCTAACTTTTTAGATTTGGGTGTGTTCGATAGCATGTTTGATAAAATAAAAGACGAAGCATCAGAAATAAAAACGCTTATTAAAAAGTCACCAGACATAGACTGGAACGATAAAATATTAAAACTAGAAGAGAGCAAAAATGATGCAATTGATAATCGGCACAAGACAAATGACGATATTGAAAATTTAAAGAAAGAGCTTCATACTCATGTTATATTGTTGGCAACGCATAAGGATAAAGATCTTGTATCAAAGCAAGATGTAGATGAGCTATGTGAGAATATTTTAAAAATAAGAAACGAAGCTATAGCAAAAAAAGATGACCTCGAAATCCATAAAAAAAATCTAGACTTATCGCTATTAAAAATAGAAAAAATAGAAAATATAAAAAATCAATTTCCAATAGCAAATCTAAAAGAAAAGCTACAACACCAGAAAAAAATAGAAGCTGACATAAAAGACTTGTCACATCAACTAGACAAAGAGCAAACAATATTAAAAAATCAAAATAAGTCAATTAAAAAGCTTGAGTCAGTCCCTTGTGGTGATTCTTTTCTATCGTGTAAGTTTATAAAAGATTCACACAAAGATAGAAAAAAAATATCAGAACAAAAAGAGACAGTAAAAACACTGTCAAAAACAAAAAAAACCCTTTTAAAATCTTTTAAAATTATAAAAGAGGGAATGCTTGAGGAGAAAATAGAAAAATATAATAACCTTCTTCAATCTGAGAATAAAGAAAAAATATCAGCCTCAGAAATAAAGTCTGCAATAATCAATTGTGAAAATCAAATAGAAAATTTTAAAAGAGTGCTACTAGAAAAAGATTTAAAACTTCAAAAAATGAAGCTAAATATTTCCGATGATATTGTGTGCTCAGAGGTTAGAACTTTAAAATTAAAAATATCAAACATAGAAGATGAAGTTAAAGCTCTAGATAATAAAAGCTCAAACTATGCAGAAAAAATTGGAAGAGTTGCTAGTGAGCTAAGAATAGCACGACAAGAATTCAACAACTTCAATGACTTAAAAAGGAAATGGCGTATTTATGAGCTTCTAATGCAATCATTTTCAAAAAAAGGAATACCTTTGCAGATAATGATGTCTCAGCTCCCTATAATAAATGATGAAATATCAAGAATACTCCAGGATTTATCTGGATTTACAGTAAGACTTGTTGCTGATTCTGGGTCAAATGCAATGGATGTATATATTGATTATGGAGACTCTTCTAGGATTATTGAGCTTGCATCGGGAATGGAAAAGATGATGGCATCGCTCGCAATTCGTGTTGCCCTAATAAACGTTTCATCTCTACCAAAAACAAACATACTTATAATAGATGAGGGTTTTGGGTCACTAGACGATACCAATATTGAAATGTGCAGTATACTATTACAATCGTTAAAAAAATGGTTTAAGCACATAATGATTATTTCACATGTCGATGCTGTAAAAGATGTTGTAGATAATGTAATCGATATTGAGAAATGTGGAAAAGATTCAAGAGTTGTCCATGGATAGTAGGAAAATAAAACAAAT
>Ga0098052_1001643_pt1 | contig 13821 bp, 16 predicted proteins | sample 15_taG_FD_81591 | JGI IMG/M metagenome (GOLD analysis project Ga0098052, IMG submission 81591) | Marine viral communities from the Subarctic Pacific Ocean - 15_ETSP_OMZ_AT15312 metaG | ecosystem: Environmental > Aquatic > Marine > Oceanic | place: Pacific Ocean | collected 2015-01-18 | reverse complement strand
ATTTTGGGATGATCCTGGTGAATGATTTCTTGAAGTGGTTAAAGGTCCGGTCTCTTTTAGACAAGGGTTGGACATTGGATCTGATTTCCAAAGAATTGGGGATACACCCATTAGCGATGAAAAAAAACGTGTACCCCTACGTGAAGAACTGGAATGCGAAGATCTTAATGCAAGGAGTACAGTGTTTAGAGAGAATTCTTCGACTAGCTAAATCTGGAATTCAAAATCCGTGGGGTCTTTTGATCTCTGAACTTTCTGAAATAATGGGAGACCACTAGTATGTCTGATTACAAACTTCAAGAAGAGAAAAACGGCTACACACTTCAACTGGACCATCAAGTTCCCGTAGGCATTAAAGTTCTCGCAGATGCGTTTTCTTACATCGAGTGTGAGGACTTTCGAGTCGATACGGTGGCGATTAATCCTAAAGACTTGCGATCCATTATTCAGCAAGGGGTGGTCGTTCATTTTGAAGCTGGATCTTGGTCTTTGTGGGGAGCGACCTTTACTTTTGGAGGTGCCGAAGGGGAAATTAAACTTTGGAATGAGGATAAAACTCGCTTTGTTACTGTTCTTTTTGATTCTCCCCCTCTAAACCTTCCAGAACATCTGGGTGTCCTGCACTTACAAACTCAGTTGAGGGAATCCCAATCCGAATTAAAGCAAGTTAATTTTGACTTCGATCGATATCGGAACATGGTCTGTTTTGAATCCTACAATCCAAGCACGGTAGTACACCTCTACGGTGATGTGGCAGACATTCCTAGAATGATTTCCGAAGGTCCCTCTGTCATCGTTGGTTCTGTGTCTTCAGACGAAAGAAGCCCGTTGGAAGCACTAAGATTGTTTCAGGAGTCCACTTCAGATTCTAATGCGCGAGTGACCTTTCTAATTATGGGTGTGAAAAACTACACCAAGACTCGAAAATACGGTCGAGACACTTTGAATTTCCTCGAAACCAGCGCTGATCTTTTGAAGCTCGGTTTGATGGGGTGCATGAACGGCGTCTATCTGATTTGTTCCAAAGCCGTGGGTGAGGATTGTTACTATGCCCTTACAACGGTGAACAATTCGAATGTAATTTCTCAAGACTCTATTTTGAAGATTGAGGTGATCTGATGAAATTTGAACACACTTTTTCTGGTTATTTGTATCAATCGAAAGAGTTGCCGTCGGCAGACTTCATTGAGGAAATTCACAAGTCCTGGAAGACGGATTGTTGGAAATCAGATTCCTTAGTGGTTGAAGTGTGCCCCATGGATTATTTATTTCTCAAGGACCAGTGGGAAGGAACATGGTTCCAACCCGAAGTTCGTTTCCAAAATACTCCCGGAGAGATTCGCATCTGGGTGGATGATCAATTCAGTTGGCTCACTGTTCGGATTCAATTTAAAAAAGAAGCGACCCTGTCTTGGTCTGAAGAACACGTATTAGAATTGTCGCACCAATTAGTACAGTTGGAAGCACAGAAGAAACTCCTACAAGACAATCTAGTTGAGATAAGGGATAAAATACAATCATGGTCAGAAAATTTCCGGTAACAAAAGTGGTTCATCCGAAAGGGCAGATCACCCAAACGATGAGAATCGAGTCCTCCCTTTTGAAGGAGGACTTCTGGTATTTCTTCCTCTTGGGCCAATCGGAAATGAATCTGTTGGGTCAAGAGGTCAAACGATTGTTTGTGGATCCGGTTTTCTTAGATCGTAAGGTTAGGCGAGATCTTCGGGATCTCGCGGTGGAGATAATCGATAAACCTAATCAGATCTTGTTCTGTGATAATCCCACTGTGGATAGGCACCGGGTGGAGATTGTTGTGGTAAAACAAGAACCGGGTTTCGGGAAAATCCCACAGCGAAAATGGGAATCTCACTCCTACCATAAGAAAGAACTCCTTCAAAATCTGCAAAACACAGTCGTTATGAGTTGTTCGACTCTCACCCTTGAGGTGTTGGAAGAAGCTTTTCAGAAGTTTCATCAGAAGGATGCTCGTGTCTCTGAAGTCCATATTTCAGAAAACTTGTTACTTCAAATTTCCACCTTGAGTGGATACGTGGGGGAGATGCCCAAGAGTCTTTGGGATGCGGAGATTAAGCCTCTCGCTTGCATGAACATTGTTTGTTTGACATCAGAAGAGTTGGATTACAGTGTGCAAATCCTTGTGGGTCAGGCTTCAGATCTTCATCTGTTCCCAACCAGTCATTATCTCTCGATGGACATAACGAAAAATCGTGAAGTGGAAGAAAAAGTGGAGAAGGAAATGACCAACAGAGCCACGCAGATCTTTGTTCGTAAACAGGGGATTAAACACTTGACTCCGGATTTGGAGATTTATTCAGATGCGATCTGGGATCTCTGTCACGAAGAGGAGGGGTTCATCGAGGCTTTTTATGTGACTCCTGGAATTGCTTCTCTTTGGAAAGAGTCCTGGCCGACTGTCTGGAATCCTCGAAAACTTTGGGGATCGCCCATCTTAGCGATTCAATCGGAGGTCGAGCAGGTTATTGTTCACACGACTGATTATTCAGAAGTCTGGATCTTCACTTTTGGTGAATCTTTTGAATCCGCTTTCTGGACTGAGAAGGATGAGTTCATTTCGCACCTCGAAAAATTAAGGGGGAAAACACCAGAACCGGAAGTCCCTACAGATTTAGAAGACCAACTGTTCCAGTGCAAACCTACAATGAACAGAAAAACTATCTCTAAAATGGATCTGACCATTCCAGAAGGCTTCCCAACGGAAGAGCATTTTGTTTATGTGGAGAAGGTTTTCCAGGACAACGAAATAACCCCTGGCAGTCTCATTCTGTCAATAAAAGATTTAGTTTTATTGACAGAATTGATTAAAGAGAGAAGTCATATTTGGAAGGGTTCCTTCTCTCCTTCCAAGGAATCGGGAGGCACTTTGGAATTCCATGGTGTTTCCTCAGAAGGAGAGAAATTGGTTGTGTTTCTTACATACCAAACTAAGGACTCGATTGTTTCTCCAGAGAGTTTTCAATTTCTTGAGAAGATTATGTTGCGTCAACAAGCCACAATCTTGAAGCTTCAAGGAAGAGGGGTAGTCATTCCGGAATGACTTTTTTTGACTTATTGAATGAGGGAAAGGTCTCCCCAGAAGAAATCGAAGACTTCATTGAGCAGTGGCACTGTGAAGATAATGCCGAACCTCTCTTGTGGCGTTTCTTGGGTCTGTCGGAACAGCAATACAGTGCGTGGTTACTAGACGCGGATTACTTGGAGAAATATCGTGTACGAATGTCAAAATGAAAAGTGTCAAGAATACCAAGAAGTCGCCGGTATTGTGTGTCAAGATTTAGAACTCCTTCAGAAGATGGCAAAAGGGAATCGAACGGCAGAGGAACTCAAATCTTTCATCGCATTGATGTACAACAACATGAAGGAAGCCATTGCCGATAAAGAAAAACGAAAGAGCCGTTATCAAGCGATGGGCCTACTTTTTAACATGGTGGCAAAACGAGAATGAAAAAGTTAATACTCCTGGTGTTTTTGATTCCCAGCATCGCATGGTGCAAGCCTACTTCTAAACCGGCACGAATGTTCTTCAGCAACAAGTTGGTGAACACCTGCTGGAAAGCCACTTTGGTGACTGTGAAGAAGAAAACTTATCATGTGAATATCTCCATGATGGTTAAATTTCTTCGTAGGGGCCAGATGAAATTCTATCCCCGACTGAAAAAGCTCCCCGGAGAGTCTGTCTGGTGGGGACACCGATCGATTTTCTTCCGTAAGGGCAAGTATTTTTCTTTTGGAATTCTTCGTCTGGGAAATAACCGTCTGTATGTGATCCTCCCTACTGCTACCATCCAATTCTCTCTGACCCTCTGCCCCTGACATAATCTGCTCATATTTATCTCTTTTGTGTATTCTTTAAGAAAGATAAGGCAAGAGAGATATGATCCCCCACTATCGATCCAAAAATCCCCTACATCAAAAAGATTATCTGGTGCAAGCAGTCCAACTAAAGTGGTCTACTTGGTCCGAGGTCTGTTTGTTTTTAGGTTCTGATCAAGTCAACACGTTAAATCCAGCACGATACACACAGGTTCCTATCGATACTTGTGGAGAGGTGGGACCATGTTGGATTAGTTTGACGTTGAAGACTTCTTGGGGAGACGTAGAAGTCAAACACGGGGAATACATCATTCGGACTCCAGACGGCAACTTTTTCTCTTGTCTCCCTCATGTGTTCACGAATTCCTACGACCTTGTGACAGGAGATTGAGATGATTAAGACATGGTGTGAGCCGACAAAAGAATGTACTGTGCATGCGTACACTATCCCAAACATTAAATTGCGAATACTTACCAGAACATGTTTCCAAAACAGGAGAACGTGATAGGATATGTCTGTGCCAAAAACCTACACCCGTGATGAAGTCTGGACTGCAACTCTTAATTATTTTAATGGTGATGAATTGGCGACAAATGTCTTTGTCACCAAATATGCATTGAGAGATAAAGAGAGCAACTTTTACGAACTAACTCCTGAAGATATGCACTGGAGATTAGCAAAGGAATTCGCAAGAATTGAGAGGAAATTCGCTAACCGAGCTTTTTTAGAACCTGAGAAATACCAATATCGAAATCCTCTCTCTGAAGAAGAGATCTTTTCTTATTTAGACAAGTTCCGCCAGATTGTTCCACAGGGATCTCCCATGTACGGGATTGGAAATAACTTCAGTAAGATATCCCTGTCCAATTGTGTGGTGGTGGACGCTCCGACTGATACCATGAGCGGAATTTTGGACACTGGAAAGAAGTTAGCTAACCTCTTTAAGCGTAGGTGTGGTGTCGGAAATGACCTTTCAACTCTAAGACCTGAGAATGCCTCAGTTTCTAATTCCGCCGGATCATCCTCTGGAGCATGGAGTTTCGCTGATTTTTATTCCTACATTACTCGAATGGTGGGACAGGAAAATCGCCGTGGTGCGTTGATGCTGACCATGGATGTGAAGCATCCGGATATTTTCCAATTTGTCACCATGAAGCAAGATCTGAAGAAAGTCACTGGAGCTAACGTCTCCGTGAGAATCTCCGATGAGTTCATGGAGTGTGTGGAACAAGACGCGGATTTTACTCTTCAATTTCCGGTGGATTCTGAGACCCCAACAATCACCAAGGTGATCAAAGCGAAGGAATTGTGGGATCTGATCGTAACGTCTGCAACTAAAACGGCGGAACCCGGTCTCATTTTTTGGGATACGGCTTTAAATAATCTTCCCGCTGAAGAATACAAGGCGTTTGGATTTAAGACTGTCAGTTGCAATCCTTGTTCCGAGTTGATGTTGAGCGCAAATGATTCGTGTCGGTTGATTTCTCTTCTACTCAAGTACTTCGTTCGCAATCCGTTCACTGAAAATGCCTACTTTGACTTTGAAGAATTCTGCAAGGTTGTTCGTGTCGCGATGCGTCTCTCTGATGATCTCGTGGAACTGGAGTTGGAGAAGATCGAACGGCTGATTGAGATTGTGGACGATCCGTCTGAGAAAGAATTGTGGGAGACCATGTGGAAGACATGTTCCACAGGTAGGCGTACTGGATTGGGCACACATGGGTTGGGTGATATGCTTGCCAGGATGTGTCTTCCTTTTGATTCTGACGAAGCGCTCGACGTTATCTCCAAAGTGTACGAAACACTGAGAGACGAAGCGTACCGAGAAAGCACCTATCTGGCAGATGAGAGAGGTTCTTTCCAGGTTTGGGATTGGGAGTTGGAGAAAGATAATATCTTCATCCAGAGACTTCCTAAGCCCCTTCTAGAGAGGATGCAGACCACAGGGAGAAGAAACATTTCTTTGCTCACCAATGCACCAACAGGCAGTGTCTCCATCTGTTCGCAAAGTAGTTCTGGAATTGAGCCGGTCTTTCGCAACTCCTACATCCGTAGAAGAAAGCTCTCCAGTACCGACGCGAAGAATGATCAAGTGGTAGATTTTGTGGATGACATGGGTGACAAGTGGCAAGAGTTTACAGTATTCCACCACAACGTAACGGAATGGTCTGAGATCACCGGCGGATCTATTGAAAATCTTCCTCATTACTTTGTCACCTCAGATCAAATCGATTGGCAAAAAAGGGTGGACGCACAATCACGCTTGCAGTTGTCAATCGATCACAGTGTGAGCAGTACTATTAATTTGCCGAAGGGTACAGATCCGTCTGTGGTTTCCGACATCTATTTCCGATCTTGGAAGAAAGGTCTTAAGGGAGTTACGGTCTACGTGGATGGAAGCCGGGACGGTGTTCTGTTAACCAACAAACAAGATAAGAAGTGTGACTTCAATTATTCGATGCCACCCAAGAGGCCCCAAATTCTCCCCTGTGACATTCACTTCACTTCTGTTAAGGGAAGTCCGTGGGTTGTTCTGGTGGGTATTCATGACGGCAAACCTTACGAAGTATTTGGTGGGGAGTGGGCGGAAGTGGATGATGAGATCAAGAAGTCTTTTAAAGTTGGGGAGGTTGAAAAGGTTTCGTTTAAAACTAAAAATCGATACAACCTGTTGCTGCCGAATGGTGACAAGATCACTTCCATTCAATCGGCATTCAACAATCCGAACTTTGAGGTCCACACCCGAATGATCTCTATGTTGCTTCGACACGGCAGCAAACCCCACCACGTTGCCGAGCAACTGATGAAAGATCGAGACAGTGACATTTTCTCTTTCTCTAAAGTTGTTTCGAGGGTTTTGAAAAAGTACACCACCAACGGATGTTCTTCATCTAATAGATGTTCGAATTGTGAGCAGAAGTCTTTAGTGTATCAAGATGGATGTTTGATTTGCATGTCATGTGGACATTCAAAGTGTGGCTAACTTGAATTGGAGATTTGTAGATGGGCGTTACGTATACAGCACAATTGTTTTTGGGATATCGACTAACCCCTGATCAAGTCTCTGAAGAAGCAGAACAAACAAAACGTTTCTTTTCTTGTTCTTGTCGTCAAAATCAGCGCGGGAAGTTTTGCTCTGGTTGTGGTGTTCCGATCACAAAGACCATCGAAAAAGTCTCTCGTGTTATCGAACGATGGGAGGGTAAAGAGTACGATTCTAAATTCCTTCGGGGTTGGAATCGTGACACGCTGGAGTGGGTGAGTCCATTAGGTCACAAATTTGATATGCACCCCAATTGTTGGATGTCGGATCCCGATTTTTACTACGTCGGAAAGCATCTTGGCTCTGTGGACCGATATGAAGAGAGCGATTCCTTCGAGGTCACGCAAGATACATTGGATGATTCAGAACTCCACGAGGCACTGAAAGAGGAGTTTGGAGATCAGCCGTTTTCCGTGTGGTTGTTCATGGAGTGCAGTTAATATGTTTGAACCTCTGATGGATCTTTCAGATGCCGATGGAATTTCGTCTTTCCTTTTTCAGGTACTTCAGGATTTGAACACTCTTTTGGTGGAGCATCCGGAAAGTTCTGCTCTCTATCGGGTTCTCGCGAAGCGATGGTGGAAAGCAACTTTATCTACCGATTGGCACCCAGATGAATTTGGAAACACTTTCCAAACGACTTGTCAGGATTTGGGGCTAGCTTGGAAAGCTACATGTCTTATTCAAAATGATGAGGTACTGGTGTGGGAAGGTTTTAGTTCGGGATGCGGATGTCACGTTTGTGACGGCAAGTTAAAACCCTCTCCCACACCCAACCCAGTTCTTCTTCTGCAAGCGGAGCTAGAGCTTTCGTACCCTGGAATTAAAACGGAATACGATCCCAGTGATCTTGGGGGGGAATCTTTCTTAAGCATTCAAGGGCAGAGTGACACTTTCGCAATCAGTCACTCTGTGAAGAATGGGTGGAGGATTTGTGTAATGCCCACATATGGTGATCTTGGAACTAGTTGTACCAGGGAAAATCTCTTGGTGCATTTCAATTCTTGGTATTGGGATCAACAAGATCTGGAGTCTTGATTTTACATGTCTGATTCATTTTTCCAATGGTGTTCTGACCTCATTTTTCGAGCGCGGAATCCGATTCCAGATCCTTTCATCATGACGCATGATAAATATTCTCGACTCTTGAGAGACTTATGTACCTCGGAATGGATCTCTCTGGAAAAGTTAGATGAGTTCACCTTCAATATGATTTATAATCATGTGGGTTCAGGTTACGTCACCTCTGTTTTTTCTTATCGAGTACACTTCCGGCAAAAAAAACAATACCATCAGTTAGCCAGACACACTGAGGCGCAAGCTAAGGTGGTCATTCGTAATAATCTGTCCTCGTTATTCCACACGGACGGCACCCTAAGATACCGGGATTCTCACCCACAAAAAGCAATGCTCCATGCATGTTGGGAACCTCAACTCCTCGAATTTTTTGGTGCGTGTGGTGATCTGACTCTCTATCACTGTCTAAATGCGTTGTACTATTTTGGGCTGGCCGACGAAAAACAAACTTCTGCCATTCTATCTCGAATGGTGATCGAAGGTCTCCAAGGATTAGTGGAAGCTGAAAAAATACGTCAAGCGACTCGTGTATCATTCAGAGATGAATTGGAAGACGCACTTTTTGATGAGGGATTTTGAAATGCATGTTTTTGAGGGAGAGGTACGTAAGATTCGATTCTCGGATCTCAACAAAGGATTCTACATCTTCGAATTAGGTGTTCGCGAAGAGGGGAAAAATTTCCTCACCGTGCATACTGTGAAGGGATCTGTGATGGGTTCTCTCCAGGTAGGGGAAAAAATAAAGATCCAGGCTCAATGGGTGCAAGATAAGAAGTGGGGCAAGCAACTGAAGATTGTTAAAGCCCCCTATTTGAGTGATCAGGTGGAAGAATGGACCTGGATGGATTTCTACCGGATGGCAAAACCAGGACTTGTGAGGGAATTCTTCTCGTTTATGGATAAAGAGGTGTACTCGTGTTGGTACCGGGTAAATGGTTCAGACTTGCCCGAACTCTTCCCTTTTGAGGTGAAAGAAGAGGGTTGCGGCGAACTGCTGGACCTGTTTAAAAATAAGACGGGGTTAGAAGCGACTGAAGAAGATGTGGCTCGTGAATTCGCAGCCATTCAGGCTCACCATATCTCATTGAACTTTCTGCAAGACTTGGGGATTAAAGATCACCTCATTAAAAAGATCTGGAATGTCTTTGACAATCTTGCCGAGGAAGTCCTTAGCAGAAATCCGTGGCGACTGTTGGAAATTGACGGCTTTGATCTGAAAGATGTGGATCAAATTGCCGTTAAGTTGGGTTTGGACTTTCAGTCCCAAGATCGAAAGTCTGGACTCGTTTGTTACCAACTCAAAAAAGTTAAGTCAAAGGGTCACTTGTTCATCTCAGAATCAGACCTTTTGAATTCATTGGGAGAACACTTCACAACAGATGAATTTGAGACTGCTCTGGTTGAAAATGAAACTCGTGGGGTCTTAGTAAGGGACCAAGTTAATGGCGAAGACCTCATCTACGAAAGGTGGCTTTATGAAGCGGAGTCACAAAGTGCCAAGATACTGTTGAGCAGATCCCAAACGGCACAAGTTTCTCCAGACTTTTTGAGGGGACTCAAGTCCGTTGGTCCGGACACTAAAAAAGCGATTGAAGATGGAAACACATTAGAGAAATGTGTTGAAGTCGCGGTTGTAGAGTGGATGCAATTTGCCAAGAGTACCTTATCTGCTAATCAACAACTGGCAGTGGTGAATGCTCTCACCCAGCCGGTCTCTATTTTGACGGGTCTTCCTGGATCGGGAAAAACATTCACCTTACGTGCTGTGGTTCAAATTCTTCAGGAAGCAAATGAGAACTTCTTACTGATTGCACCCACTGGAATTGCGGCAAAGAGGATGAAGCATGTGACACATGTGGATTCGTACACGGTGCACAAGGCATTTGGATCTAAGCCAGAAGACAAAACACAAAGGGCGGAGACCTATTTTGGAGTTGTTGAATCCGGTCAACTTTATATTAAGACCGGGGAGGATGAAGATTGGGAACACAGTCCAGACAATCCTCACGCCGCAAAATTCATCATCGTAGATGAATCTTCCATGGTCTCCATGAATCTCTTGTATCGGATCTTGCAATCCACTTCTCCAGATTGCCGAATCCTGTTCGTAGGTGACTCGAATCAACTCCCCAGCGTCGGTCCTGGGAATGTCCTCCGTGATATGATTGACTCTGATCTCTTTCCTTCGGTGTGTTTGCAACAGATTTATCGTCAGGCTAACACGTCAGGGATTGTGTTTGCTGCAAGGGATATCATCCAGGGGAAACAACCCACTCCTTGTACCGATTTCAACTTGTTGACCGCAAACACCGAGAAACAAATTCTCTCCTCGTTGCTTCAGGTAGTGACACATCTGCACCAGAGGGGATTAGAGTTCCAGGTGTTGTCTCCCAGACATCTGACAGACATTGGTGTCACTAATTTGAACAAGGAGATCCGCTCTTTAATTAACCCAGCCGGACCAGGGAAACAAGAGATCAAAATCGGAGGGGAGTATCTAAGAGAGGGTGATCGGGTGATGTCTGTGAAGAACAATTACTCTATTGGAGTGTGCAATGGTGATGTGGGGGTTGTTCACAAGATTGATCGGAAAAGAAATGTCATTCTTGTAGCTTTACGGGGGCCGGTTCTTGAGTTTAAGGAATTCCCCCTCAAAGAAGCTCGAACACATTTACGATTGGCATTCTGTGTGACCATTCACAAATCTCAGGGCTTGAGTTTTGAGCATGTGATCATGCCGATCTTTCGTACTTTTGGAATTCAACTTCAACGAAATCTTTTGTACACGGCAGTGACCCGAGCAGAGAAGAAAGTCTTCTTGTTAGGAACACAGGCGGCACTGCAAAAATCGGTATTCAACGACAAAGAAGCACTGAGAAGAACACATCTATTAAATAGGTTATTGAATGACGGATCTTGCTAACTTCCTACAAGAAAAAAAGTCCCACCTTCTCCCCTCCTCTGTTACCCTCTCCCGCACAGACCCAACTTCCAACACCACAATCTCTGTCACTGCTGAATTATCTCCGGACGCCGATGTTCAAATGTCTTCCTTGGTTCTTGGAATCCAAGTGGAGATCTCATTATTGCATCTGGAGTTTGCAAACGGGGTGATTTTGGAAGCAGAGTATAAAGATAAGATGTCAGCAGTAAAGGCTCGATATGCTCGATTAGTGCAACACATTTTTAATGAGGAACGAAGTTGATGGAATTGGCACCAATCACAGAAAAATTTGTGCAGGGGATTTACGATTACATTATTAAGATGGACGTTACTCTGGACGAAGATCCGTTGAGGTTTGGTCCTAAAAGACTGAACAAGAAGATCGCTCAAACCCGTGCATTTCTCTCGAAAGTTGAACGGGTTTTCACCCGCATCGCTGCCGATCTAGCTTCCTATCGAAGATTGCATCGCAGAAAGAGAACTGAGTTAGACCTGAAGAAGAAGAATCTCTACGCACACGACCCAGAAACACGCGCTGGGAGGTCTGCCGCAGACCGCGATGCCATCGCATCCATGAAGTTGAAAGAGCTTGTGGAAGATGTGGAAGAATATGATTTGGGAATGCAAGAGTTAGACACCATTATGACGGTGGTGAAGTCCAAGAAGGCAGATCTTCGTGATATCCAAAATCGATTGCGGGATCAGTTAAAAGTCTGCATGGAAGAAATTCACTTAGGTTCTCAGTGGGGATCTACTGATGATCCAGACACGGGCATTGGAAATGCTCTACAGGCAGACGATAGTTTTCTAGATGACGTCTACAAACTCCTAGAAGAAACGGATGAAGACTCCTACAAAAATGGTGAAATTATCCCAGACGAAGATTTCCAAGTTGATGTGGAAGAAGAGACAAAACAACTCTTAGATTCCATCCTGGAGAGTTAATTCGAAAGTTTTCAAGATGTGTATTAACTTTGTCAAGTCCAAGATCAAAACGATCATTTCGACACAGACAAACAGGAGAGACTACACATGTCTTTTGATGAATTCGGATTCGGGGATAATGATTCCCACGCCCAAGCTACCTCCAATCGTTTCAAAGGAAAAACGGATCAGCATTACCGTGTTTCCTTTGGTTGGTGGGAACTCGATTCCAAAGGGAATCTTAACATTGATGCAACAACCCCAAGGTTCGTAAGCGCTCGACGCTTGTATGCCGAAAACGTTGGGTACTTCCTGGATAGGGGTCCAGAGTTCCAATCTTTCGCAAAAGGGCCTTCCAAATTGACCATTGGTTCCATCATCGTGGAATGGCCGGTAGACGACGATGATCCCGAGGTCAACATCAATAAGCTCTTGAAGGGGAAATTCAGCGTCCTGCCTTGGACTTTTTCTCAAGACAAGTACCGGGAATTGGCACGACGCCATGCGCGAAAGCCGTTCAACAATCACGACCTTTTGATCCACTGTACGGATGCTCAATATCAAAAAATGACATTCGACACGGCGGATGAATGTATGTTGCGTGAAGTCTTTGAGTCGAAAGACAAGAAGCTTGTTGCAGTCAAGAATCAATTGATTCAACAAATCAAAGGCGCAGCCGATCGCATTCAAGGGTCTTTAGCTCAAGACCTGACGGTAGATCAAATCCGACAACGTCTGGGAGATACTCCCGGAGTGTTGGATGCGGAAGATATGACTTCCGACGATATTGACAGTGCGTTGATGGATGCACTAGGATAAATTTCGTGAATGATCACGTTAGGGCTTGACGCCTCCCTTCGACAATTTGGATGGTCTGTGTACTGTGGTTCTTTTTCAGAACCCCTTATAGACAGAGGCCGATTCTGCACAGAATCATCTTCTCTGTTCGTAGACCGTTACATTTTGTTGAGGGACAACCTTTCGAGGTTGATAAAGATCGTACAACCTTCATTTGTAGGGGTAGAGTATCCTGTTTTTAACGCTCTCTACTCCGAAGGTTTGTACGGTCTTTTTCTTTTTTCTTGTGAGGCTTTGCGGAAGAACAAATGTAACACTGTCTTCTTTTCGCCGGGTCAGGTTAAAGCGCAAGCTAGATTCCATCTAGGTCGTCCGGGAAAATGGAAGATGCAAAAGGCAGACATGGTAGAGGCTGCTTTGAAGCATTCCGGCGATCCCAGAAAGTGGAACCACAATGAAGCAGATGCCTATTGGGTTGCGAATTTAACACATCGATTTTCAGAGTTCTACCATTCCAGGATCACAGAACTGGATCTTAATCCCGTAGAGAAACACCTATTTTTGAACATCAAGATTTTCAAAAAGGGTGTGAACAAGGGAAAGAAAAAGATCACAGGAGTATTTTACAGAGAAGATGAGAGATTCTTTCTCTGGGGAAATGAATAAATGGCAAAGAAAAAACCGGCCAAGGGCCAAATGGGACTACAAGCGGCGTTGAATTCTCTAAATGACGTCCTAAAGATTGATCGCAGACGAACTCTACGGATCAACAGTGTGATGCCACATATCCCAACGGGTCACTCGTGTTGGACAGATTGATCGGAGGTGACGTACACCCCTCGCTAGGGGAACCCGTCTGTCCAGGTATCCCCAAGGGTCGAATTACGAGACTTTACGGAGGGCATTCTACTGGCAAAACAACATTAGCTCTTACCATGTGTGCTAATGTCCTCAAGAGAGGTGGAGAAGTCCTCTATCTGGATTGGGAGAAAGAAGTCGCGGATGTGTACGCCGCACGAATTGGTGTCGGTGGCACCAAGCATTTTCAAATCTTTGAACCTGACAACCTGGAACAAGGGATCGCAACACTGCTGTGGGTTGCTAACCACGGTGTTGATCTAATTGTGATTGACTCGGTTGGTGCAGGTGCCCCTAAGAAGTTGATGGATCAAGGAATTGATT
>Ga0098052_1001642_pt1 | contig 13821 bp, 10 predicted proteins | sample 15_taG_FD_81591 | JGI IMG/M metagenome (GOLD analysis project Ga0098052, IMG submission 81591) | Marine viral communities from the Subarctic Pacific Ocean - 15_ETSP_OMZ_AT15312 metaG | ecosystem: Environmental > Aquatic > Marine > Oceanic | place: Pacific Ocean | collected 2015-01-18 | reverse complement strand
TGGCGGGCCGGCGACCAGGTGGTGATCAGCGATCAGGAGTTCCCGTCCAACCGGATTCCCTGGCAGGCCCTGGCCGACCAGGGCGTCGAGGTAGTGGAAGTGGACGTGAGCGGCCCGGACGCCGAACAACGGGTGATCGACGCGATCGGCGAACGCACCCGTCTGGTATCGCTGTCCTCGGTGCAGTACGGCAGCGGTATCCGCCTGAACCTGGCGCCGATCGGCCGCGCCTGCCGGGACAGCGGCGTGCTGTTCTGCGTGGACGCGATCCAGAGCCTGGGCGCGGTGCGTTTCGATAGCGGCGAGGTGTACGCGGATTTCGTGGTTGCCGACGGCCATAAATGGATGCTCGGCCCGGAGGGCCTGGCGCTGTTCTACTGCCGGCCGGCGGTGCGCGAGCGCCTGCGGTTGCGGCAATTCGGCTGGCATATGATCGCCAACGCCGGCGACTACAGCCAGACCGGCTGGCGGGTGGCCGAGGACGCGCGCCGCTTTGAATGCGGCAGCCCGAACATGCTCGGCGCCCACGCCCTGGACGCCTCCCTCTCTCTGTTTCAGGAACTGGGCATGGACACCGTGGCCCGGGCCCTGGCGGAGCGAATCGGCTATCTGGACAGCGCCCTGCGCGACCGCGGCGCCGAGGTGCTCAGCCCGGCGCAGGCGGAGCGGCGCGCCGGCATCGTCACCTTCCGGCTGATGGACGAGGCCCCCGCGGACACCCGGGCGCGGCTGCAGGCCGGCGGCGTGGTGTGCGCGGAACGGGGCGGCGGCGTGCGTTTCTCGCCGCACTTCTATACTGACTATTCGGTCATGGATCGCGCGGTGGCGCTACTGTAGGATCACGCCATGAATTCCCAGCGACTCTACCAATGGCTCTGTGAACGTCTCCAGCGGCAACCGGACCACTCCGACTGGCCGCTCGGCGACCTGGAAAGCCAGCGCGCCCAGCTGCGCCCCTGCGATGTGCTGCTGGTGGACGGCGACAGCCCTCTGGACCGCCGTCTGAAGGTGCTCACCGGCAGCCGCTTTTCACGGGTGCTGCTCTACATCGGCCGTCCCCATGAAGTGGCGGACCCGGCCCTGCGCTCGCTGCTGGCGGATTACCTGCCCTGCCGGCCGGACACCCAGTTGGTGCTGGACGCCAGCCTGGAGCGCGGGCTCTGCGTTCGCGACCTGAGCAATCTCCACGATCTGCACCTGCGGGTCTGCCGGGCGCAGAATCTGTCCGAGGCGGAATGCCAGGACGCCTTGCGCTTCGCCATCAGCCGCGTGGGCACCGGCACCCAGCACACCTGGAGCACGCTGGCGCTGCTGTGGTTGCTGCCCTGGCGCACCCTGGCGCGCCACGCCCGTCGGCGGCTGCTCAACCGCTGGGCCAACGACCTGTTGCGGGCCATCACCGGCACCGCCGTGGGCGAGGCTTTCGCCTTTATCCAGTTTCCGGTGCACCCGCTGGTCAAGGAGCCCGGCGACGCGGGGACCCGGCTGCTGCGCCTGCAGCCCCGGGTGTTCCACGCCGCCGACTTCGATCACTCGCCCTACTTCGACGTCATCAAAGCGCCCTACCTGCTCGACAAAGTGCCCACCGGCTTCGGCGCCCTGCCCTGGAAAGGCAACGCCGGCGCCCTGGCGCCGGAGCAGCGTAAACGTCACTTATCCGTGGTGGACGGCTAGCCCCGGCCGCCGCCCGCCGCGCGCCAGACCCGCCAGCACCAGCAGAGCCAGCCAGCCCCAGCCACCGGCACCGCCGCCGCCACCGCCGCCACCGGACCCGCCGGTGTCGCCGCCACGGCTGCTTTCCTGGCCGGCCGCCGCCGGCGTCACGAAGGCGCGGGTATCGCCGGCCGGGAAATCACCGTTGGCGGCGCCCGCGTCCAGGAACACCCGGCCACTGCCCTCGCCGGTCAGCGCCAGGCTCAGGGTGCGGCTTTCGCCGCGCGCCAGGTCGCCCAGGTCGCAACGCACCGGCTGAGTGTCGGTGCAGCCCGCGGGCAGGCTGTCGTAATCCCAGCCGGCGGGCACCTGGAAGCTCGCCCAGGCGTTATAGGCGTCGCGGTGCTGCGCCTGGTTGGTGATCTCCGCGCGGACCGAAACGGTGCCGCCGCTACGGGTGGCGGTGGCTTCCAGCGTCATATCCGGCACATCGCTGAACACCGGTGAGAACTGCTCGGTGTCGGCGCTGTAATAGTCGTGGCTGTCGCTGATCGGGGTCACCGTGACCCGGTCGGTGAAGGTACCGCCGTGGGTGGGGGTCAGCCACAGGCGGTGGCTGTTGCTGACCGCGCCGGTGGACAGTTCCGCCGCGCCCAGGCAATCGGTGTAGCCGCCGCGGGCGGTGCACTGCAGATCGTCGGCGCTGACCCGCAGGCCGGCCTTGTGGTGGATCCGGATGCCCACCTGGCGGGCGTCGTTGACCTGGCTCAGGTTGCTGACCCGGGTGTCCATGGACAGCGCCCGCCCGGGGCCGGTGTAGAGGCTTTCGCCCTCGGATTCGCTGTGCAAATCCACCATGGCGCCGGAGGAGGTGCTCTCGATCCAGCCCAGATAGGCGCTCACCCGGGTGTAGACCGCCGGCACGCCGGACGCGCACCGCTCGGTGCCGTAGCTGGTGACGCCCACCAGCCAGGTGCGTCCGTCCTGCTGGAAGATCAGCGGCCCGCCGCTGTCGCCCCGGCAGGTGTCCTGATTGGTACCGTTCACCGGGTTTCTTTCGGCGGCGCAGATCTGTCCGGAGGTGAGACTGTTCCAGTAGGTGCCGCACTGCTGCGGCGACACGTAATCCAGACCAGCCTGCTGCAGGGTGTCGGACATGCTGCTGGTTTCGGTCTGCCCCCAACCCAGCGCCACCAGGGCCTCGTCCGAGGAACCGGCGCGCAACGCTTTCATCTCGTCCGCCTTGGCCAGGTCCAGGGGTTCCAGCCGGGAGGCCGAGGACAGCTCAAGCAGGGCCAGGTCGTTGTGGTACACGCCGGTGCGGTAGTGCTCGTGCACGCGCACCGAGCGCACCGCCAACCGTTCCGGGGCCTGCTCATGGCGATTCAGGTGCCCGAGGGAGACATACAGGTCGCTGGCGGCGTAGTCGTCCACGCAATGCGCGGCGGTGAGCACCCAGCGCGGCGCCACCAGGGCGCCGCCGCAGCGGGTGTACCCGTAACTGGCGCCGCCGATCTCGATTTCCGCCATCCAGCTGCGCGCCGTGGGGACCGGGTCCCCACCGATGATACGCGGCGTCATGGTGTCGTCCGCGCCGAACGCCACGCCGGAGAGAAGCCCTGAAGCCACAATGAATGAGATTATAAGATTACGCATAGCCCGACCCGCCTAGTGTTAAGTTCGTACTCGGCGGATACTAGGTCACGCTTAGTGGCGATTACTAGAGTAGTTGGATGATATCAGTACGACATCATTCTTATTTGTGACTCAATGCATAGGTAATTCGTGCCCTAACGCACAAAAAAACACCGGGCTGAGCCCGGTGTTTTCGGTTCTGGTAGGAAAAAAGGGTGAAAAGCGTACTAGTCGGCGACCACGCCGCAGGCCATACGCGGTCCGCCGCCGCCCAGGGGTTTGGGCTGATCGCTGTAGTTGTCGCCGCCGGCGTGCACCATCACCGCGCGGCCTTTCAGGTCGTCCATCTCCAGCCGGGGTGCGAGAACCGGCAGCGTGGCGCGGCCCTCATCGTCCACGTACAGCGCCGGCAGGTCGCCCAGGTGGCCGTCGCCCCAGGGGGTGCCGTGGCGGCCGCTGTTGTCCGGGTCGAAATGGCCGCCGGCGGCCAGGGCCGGCACCGTGTCGCCGTCCTTCTCGCCGGGCTGGCAGGTGGGGTTCTGATGAACGTGGAACCCATGGATGCCCTCGTCCAGATCCTTCAGATCCGGCGTGAACACCAGGCCGTATTCGCTCTCGGTGACGGTGACCGTGCCGACACTGTCACCGGGGCCTTCATCGGTGGCTTCGTGCAGGGTGATGGTGGTGGCCGCCTGGGTGGTGCCGGCAACGGCGCCGGCGAACAGAGCGAGTAACAGGTGTCGATTGCGCATAGTCATGCCTTCCTTGTGTCGTCGATGGTTGATCACACTGTCACATCCTAGTCATCCGTGGACACGCATTTAAAGCGAAACCGTCACCCTGGTTCTGAAAGCACACAGGTTTTACGGTTTTTCCCTGTTTTTTACGTTCCTGGTCCGGGTCATCTTTAAGTGCCAGCTCCAAGGCCTCAATAGCGCCACGAACTTCTTAGTTATTCCCCTCATAAGCGCCTTTCTTATTTCATAAAAGTATCGAACCGTCACTTTCACAAGTTTCCTGGAATGAAGAGACCGGCGGACACCGCTGTTTTACCGGGTGCCGCCGCCGTGAGCGTCTTGTGAAGTTTTCACTCCCGGGCCTAGGCTTGAAGCCAGCAAAGGATTGAACACCACCCAGGAGGCAACATGGCCAAGAAGGCAGCCAAGAGCGACCGGAAAACCGTTAAAGGAAATGGCGGAGAAACCCACCAGACCGCCGGGGGCGAAGTGCCCACCCTGACCACCAAGCAGGGCGTGCCGGTGGCCGACGACCAGAACACCCTCACCGTCGGCGAGCGCGGCCCCGCCGCCCTGGAAGACTTCCACTTTCGCGAGAAACTGTTCCACTTCGATCATGAGCGCATTCCCGAGCGCGTCGTGCACGCTCGCGGGTTCGCGGCGCACGGCTACTTCGAGAACTACGCGCCGCTGGACAAACTGACCCGCGCCGGATTGTTCCAAAAAAAGGGCCAGCGCACGCCGGCGTTCGTGCGTTTTTCCACGGTGGCCGGCAATAAGGGCTCCGGGGATCTGGCGCGCGACGTGCGCGGCTTCGCCGTAAAGCTGTACACCGAGGAAGGCAACTGGGACATCGTCGGCAACAATATTCCGGTGTTCTTCATCCAGGACGCGATGAAGTTCCCGGACCTGATCCACGCCGCCAAGCAGGAACCGGACCGCGGCTTTCCCCAGGCGCAGACCGCCCATGACAATTTCTGGGATTTCATCTCCCTGACGCCGGAAAGCATGCACATGGTCATGTGGATTATGTCCGACCGCACCATCCCGCGTTCGCTGCGTTTCATGGAAGGGTTCGGCGTGCACAGCTTCCGCATGGTCAACGCCAAGGGCGAGTCCACCTTCGTGAAATTCCACTGGAAGCCCAAACAGGGCATGCAGTCGGTGGTCTGGAACGAAGCTCTGAAAATCAACGGCGCCGATCCGGATTTCCATCGCCGGGACATGTGGGGCGCGATCGAATCCGGCGACTACCCGGAGTGGGAACTGGGCCTGCAGATTTTCGACGAAAAGTTCGCTGAAAAATTCGATTTCGACGTGCTCGACCCCACCAAGATCATTCCCGAGGAAGAAGTGCCGGTGACCCCGGTGGGCCGCCTGGTACTGAACCGCAACGTGGATAACTTTTTCGCCGAAACCGAGCAGGTGGCCTTCTGTACGCAGAACATCGTGCCCGGCATTGATTTCACCAATGATCCGCTGCTGCAAGGCCGCAACTTTTCCTACCTGGATACCCAGCTCAAGCGTCTCGGCGGCCCCAACTTCACCCATATTCCGATCAACGCGCCCAAGTGCCCCTATCACACCCTGCAGCAGGACGGGCACATGGCGATGGAGAACCCCAAAGGCCGCGCCAACTACGAGCCCAATTCCTGGGGCGGTGCCGAAGGCGGCCCGCGCGAAAACCCGCAGCGCGGTTTCCACGGCTACCCGGCCGAGGAAGCGGGCACCAAGCAGCGCCTTCGCCCGGAAAGCTTTTCCGACCATTACAGCCAGGCCCGTCAGTTCTTTATCAGCCAGACCGAGGTGGAACAGGACCACATCACCGACGCCCTGGTGTTCGAACTGAGCAAGGTGGACACCGTGGCGATTCGCGCGCGCATGGTGTCGCACCTGCGCAACATCGACGAAGACCTGGCCAAGGGCGTGGCCAAGGGTCTGCGGCTGAGTCCGCTGCCGCGCGCCGCCGACGCCGCGCGGCCCACCCGCCAGGACCTGAAGGCGTCGCCGGCACTGAGCATTCTGCTTAACCAGCCGGAAACCTTCTCCGGCCGCAAGATCGGCGCACTGGTCAGCGACGGCGCCGACGCCGCCCTGCTCACCGCGCTGGAGAAAGCGGCCAAGAAAGAAGGCGCCAAGGTGGCCTATGTGGCGGCCTCCGTGGGCGGCGTGAAACTCAGCGACGGCAGCTGGCTGGAAGCCGACGAAAAAATCGACGGCGGCCCCTCGGTGGTGTTCGACGCGGTGGCGCTGGTGCTCTCGGAAAAGGGCGCCCGCGAACTGGCGGCGATGCCCCCGGCCCGTGACTTCGTCAGCGACGCGCTGGCGCACAAGAAGTTCATCGGCTTCACCGAGGAAGCGGTGGCACTGCTCGGCCTGTCGGGCCCGGACGACGCCGGCGCGGAAGGGCTGGTGCCGCTGGACAAGGCCGGCGACGCCGCCCGCTTCCTGACCCTGTGCCGGAACCTGCGTTGCTGGACCCGGGCCTGACCCGTGCCGCGTATTTTCAGGCCCAGGGCCAATGCCCTGGCCTGGATGGCGCTGATTCTGGCGTTCGCGCTGGTGGTGGTGATGGTGGCGCTGGGCGCCTATTACTTCCAGTCGCCCTACTACAGCGGCGTTGACCGAACGCCGGCTCAGCCGGTGCCGTTCAGCCACAAGCATCATGTCGGCGAGCTGGGTCTGGATTGCCGTTACTGCCATACCTCCGTGCAGCAATCCTCGTTCGCGGGGGTACCGGAGAGCGAAATCTGCATGACCTGCCATTCGCAGCTCTGGACCAACGCCGACATGCTCGCGCCGGTTCGCGACAGCCTGCGTGACGACAAGCCCCTGCGCTGGCGGCGGGTCCATGACCTGCCCGACTACGTGCGCTTCGATCACAGCGCCCACGTCAATAACGGCGTGCCCTGCGAAGCCTGCCACGGCCGGGTCGACCGAATGCCGCTGACCACGCAGAAAAAAACCCTGTTCATGCAGTTCTGCCTCGACTGCCACCGCAATCCCGCGCCCCGTCTGCGGCCGCCCGACGCGGTCTTCGAGATGGGCTGGGAAGCCCGGCGAGGCGTCGACCGCCAGCAACTGGGTGAGCGTCTGATGGCGCGTTACCACACGCCCTCCACCGAGCGTTTGACGGACTGCAGCCTATGTCATCAATAATCGCCCGCGAACACGGCACCGACATGGCCGCCCTGCGCCGTAAACTGGCCGGCCGCTCCGGCCGCCACTACTGGCGCAGCCTCGAAGAGCTGGCCGACAGCGATGACTTCCAGCGGCTGCTGGAAGAAGAATTTCCCAGGCTGGCGCCGCTCTGGGAAGGCCGGGTGTCGCGGCGCGGGCTGCTGGGCCTGATGGCCGCGTCCCTGGCCCTGGGCGGCCTGACCGGCTGCAAGCCCCAGCCGGAGGAAAGGATCGCCCCTTACACACGGCGCCCGGAGGACCTGCTGCCCGGGCGTGCCCGCTGGTACGCCTCCACCCTGCCCTTGGACGGCTATGCCCGCGGCGTGCTGGTGAAGACGTTCCAGGGCCGGCCGGTGAAGGTGGAAGGCAACCCGGAGCACCCCGCCAGCCTGGGCGCCACCGACAGCATCGCCCAGGCGGAAATTCTCGGCCTCTACGACCCGGACCGCTCGCAGACGATACGCTACCAAGGCACCGCCGGCAGCGACGCCGCCTTCCTCGAGCAGCTGCAGGCGCAACGCCGCCACTGGGCCGCCGGCGAACGCCGGCTGTGCCTGCTTACCGGCCCGCTCACGTCGCCCAGCCAGCACGCGCTGATAGAACGGCTGAAACGCCTCTATCCGTCCACGCGCTGGTACCGCCACGAGCCGCTCGCCAACGGCGCCGCCCACCAGGGCACCCGGCAGCTGTTCGGCGAGCCCCGGGAGGCCCGCTACCGGCTTGACCGGGCCCGGGTGATCCTGGACCTGGACGCGGATATGCTCGGCAGCGGCCCCGCCAAGCTGGTGCACGCACGCCACGCCATGGGCCGGCGCCGGCCGGACCGCGAAGACGCGCTGCTGAACCGTCTCTATAGCGTGGAAAGCACGCCCTCGATCACCGGCGCCAGCAGCGACCACCGGCTGCCGCTGGCCGCCGCCGAGGTGCCCGCGCTGGCCGCCGCCCTGGCGGCGCGCCTGGGGGTGCCCGGCATGGCGGATCAGGCTGAAAACAGCCCGGTCGACCCCGCCTGGCTGGACGCCCTGGCCGACGATCTGCGCCGCGCCGGCGCGGAGGCGGTGGTGATTCCCGGCGATACCCAACCGGCGGCGTTGCACGCGCTGGCGCACGCCATCAACCACCATCTCGGCGCCGCCGGCACCAGCGTGGAATACAGCGCCCCGGTGGCGCCCGCCGCCGACGGCGACCTGGCCGACCTGAGCCGCGCCATGGGCGAGGGCCGGGTCGACGCGCTGCTGATGCTGAACGTCAATCCGGTCTATAACGCCCCCGCCGGGCTGGCGTTCGAAGAGCGTCTGGCGCGGGTGCCGTTCAGCGTCCACTGCGGCCAGTACCGCGACGAAACCGGGCGCGCCGCGCTCTGGCATCTGCCCGCCGCCCATCCGCTGGAAAGCTGGGACGATGCGCGCGCCTTCGACGGCACCGTCAGCCTGATGCAGCCCACCATTGTGCCGCTGTTCGGCGGCTACACCGCCCAGCAAGTGCTCGCCGCCTTCGCCGGCCGCTACCGCGCCGACCCGCGCGAGCTGGTCCGTGAGCACTGGCGACAGGCGCTGCCGGGGGCGGACTTCGAACGCCACTGGCACAGCGCCCTGCAGCAGGGCTGGATCGACGGCACCGCCCTGCCGGCCGCCCTGCCGACGGTGCGCAATACGCCGCCGCCACCGCCGCCCACCGACCGGGACGGCCTGCTGCTGCAGTGGCGCGCCGACCCGGCCCTGCACGATGGCCACTACGCCAACAACGGCTGGCTGCAGGAGTTGCCGCGCCCGCTGACCCAGCTCACCTGGGACGGCGCCGCGCTGATCTCACCGGCGCTGGCGGAACGCGAAGGCCTGAGCGAGGGCCAGCGTGTGCGGCTCACCCTGGCCGGCCGCAGCCTGGACACGCCGGTGTGGATCCAGCCCGGCCAGCCGGCCCGGGCGATCACCCTGTTCCTCGGCCAGGGCCGCCGCGACGCCGGCCGCGTCGGCAACGGCGTGGGGGTCAACGCCTACCGGCTGATGCCCGACCACGGCGCCTTCGCCGCCGGCGGAGTGACTCTGGAGGTGCTCGGCGACCGCGCCGCCCTGGCCAGCACCCAGCAACACCACAACATGGCCGGCCGCGATCTGCTGCGCGAAACCGACCTGGCGCATTTCCAGGACGAGCCCGGTTTCGCTCAACCGGACCGGGTGGAAGAACCGATCTCGCTGTACCCGGAGTGGGACTACCCGGACCACGCCTGGGGCATGAGCATCGACCTGAACAGCTGCATCGGCTGCAACGCCTGCATCACCGCCTGCCAGGCGGAGAACAACATTCCCATTGTCGGGCCGGAGGAGGTGCGGCGCGGCCGTGAAATGCACTGGATCCGCGTGGACCGTTACTACGCCGGGCCGCTGGACGATCCCAGCATGCACTTCCAGCCGGTGCCCTGCATGCACTGTGAAAAGGCCCCCTGCGAATACGTCTGCCCGGTGGAGGCCACCCAGCACAGCAGCGAGGGCCTCAACGAAATGATCTACAACCGCTGCGTGGGCACCCGCTATTGTTCGCAGAACTGCCCGTACAAGGTGCGCCGCTTCAACTGGTACCACTACACCGAAGCCACCGCCGAGCTGGCCACGCCGGCCGCCGCCCACAACCCGGATGTCACCGTGCGCAGCCGCGGCGTGATGGAAAAATGCACCTACTGCGTGCAGCGCATCAATCAGGCCGAAACCGACGCCCGCAACGAAGACCGCCCCCTGGAAGACGGCGAGTTGCGCACCGCCTGTCAGCAGGTGTGTCCGTCCGAGGCGATTGAATTCGGCGATCTCAACGACCGCCACAGCGCCGTCAGCCGGGCCAAGGCAAGCTCGCTCAACTACGCCATGCTCGAAGAGCTGAACACCCGGCCGCGCACCACCTATCTGGCCGGCGTGCGCAACCCCAATCCGGCGATCCAGGCGCTCGAGGCGCGGGAGGCGCCGGCATGAACCGGCGCCGCGACGAGCTGGCCCCGCCCGGTCTCAGCGCCGGCGCGCTCACCGACCGGGTGAGCGCCACGGTGCTCGGCACCCGGCCGCCCAAGGCCTGGTGGCTGGCGCTGGGCCTGGCGACGCTGTTGTCCCTGCTGTTCCTGGTCGGCGTGGTCTACGTGCTCAGCGCGGGGGTCGGCGCCTTCGGCCTGAACATTCCGGTGGCCTGGGGTTTTCCCATCATCAATACCATCTGGTGGATCGGCATCGCCCACGCCGGCACGCTGATCTCGGCGGTATTGTGGCTGACCCGCCAGGACTGGCGCGCCTCCATCAGCCGCTCGGCGGAGGCCATGGCGATGTTCGCCATCGTGCTGGCCGGCAGTTACCCGCTGCTGCACCTGGGGCGTCCCCAGTTCGCCTATTTTCTGCTGCCCTACCCCAACCTGATGGATCTCTGGCCGCAGTGGCGCAGCCCGCTGGTGTGGGACTTCTTCGCCATCGCCAGCTATCTGCTGTTCACCGCCAGCTTTCTGTTCCTGAGCCTGCTGCCGGACCTGGCCAGCCTGCGCGACCGCGCCCGTCACCGCGCCGTGCAGCTGTGCTACGGCGTGCTGGCGCTGGGCTGGCGCAACTCGGCACGGCACTGGCACCGCTACCAGCAGGCGCACCGGGTGCTGGCGGTGATCGCGGTGCCCATCGTGGTGTCGGTCACCGGCACCATTTCACTGGACCTGGCGGTCAGCATCGTGCCCGGGTTTCATTTCACCATCTTTCCGCCCTACTTCGTCGCCGGCGCGCTCTATTCCGGCTTCGCCACGGTGGCGATCATCGCCATCGTGCTGCGCGCCCTGTTCGGCTTCCGCGATCTGATCACCCGGGCGCATCTGAACCGGCTCGGCATCATGATGCTGTGCTTCGTGCTGGTGGTGGACTACGCCTACCTGCAGGAAGTGTTCACCGCCTTCTACACCGGCGAGGACTTTTACCGCAGCGTCTATTACGACCGCTGGAGCGGGCCCTACGCGCCCTTCTACTGGGGCATGATCCTGTGCAACGTGGTGCTGGCCCAGGGCCTGTGGTTCCGGCGCCTGCGCGAGAGCGTGCCGGGGCTGCTGTGCCTGGCGGTGATCGCCGAGATCGGCATGTGGCTGGAACGCTTTCAGATCGTCATCACCAGCACCCACAAGGACTACATGCCCAGCGCCTGGGATACGGTAACGCCCAGCGCCTGGGACTGGCTCACCTACGCCGGCTCGATCGGCGTGTTCGTGGTGCTGCTGTTGCTGTTCATCAAGCTGATGCCGGCGATCTCCATGCACGACATGCGGGAGATGCTGCACCGCCGCAAACAGCGGGAGGCCGACCATGGATGAGCGCCTGCACGGGCTGCTGGCCCGCTTCCCCGACGCCGACCGCCTGCTCGCCGCCAGCCGTGATTTGCGCCGGCGCGGGCTGACCCGCCTGGACGCCTACAGCCCGCACCCGGTGGAAGGCCTCGACCAGGCGCTGGGCCTGAGCGAGCGGCGCGTGCCGGTCATCGCCCTGGTGTGCGCGGTGGTGGCCGGCGCCGGCGCCCTGGCGCTGCAGGTGTACGCCTCGCTGGATTATCCCTTCAACGTGGGCGGCAGGCCGGTGCTCAGCTGGCCCGCCTACAGCATCGTCACCTTCGCCATGACCATGGTCGGCGCCACCCTGGGCGCCATGCTGTCGATGCTGTGGCTGAACGGCTTCCCCCGCCCCTACCACCCGCTGTTCAACGTGGCGGAGTTCGACGCGGCATCGCGGGACGGCTATTTCCTGTGCCTGGAAGCGTCGGACCCGCTGTTCGACGCGGAGCGGCTGCGCGAGCACCTGCTGCAAAACGGTGCGGTGTCGATCCGGGAGGTGCCGGCATGAAGTACTGGTCCTGGTGGTTGCTGGTGCCGGCGCTGCTGTGCGGCTGCGAGCAGCCCGACATGGCCGACCAGCCGCGCCTGGAAACCTATGAAACCGGCGCCGCCTTCAACGACGGCCTGGCCGCCCGGCCGGTGCCCGAAGGCACGGTGGCGCGGGACCAGCGGCCGGCGGCCACGGAGAACCCGCTGCCGATCAACGCTGAAACACTGGCCCACGGGCGGGAACAGTTCGATGTGTTCTGCGCGCCCTGCCACGGCCGCAACGGGCGCGGCCAGGGGGTGATCGTGCAGCGCGGCTTCCCGGCGCCGCCCAGCCTGCACCGGCCACGCCTGCGCCGAGCCGCGGACCGGCATTTCTACCAGGTGATCCGCGACGGCCACGGCGCCATGTACGCCTACGCCAGCCGCGTGCCCGAGGACCAGCGCTGGGCGATCATCGCCTACATTCGCAGCCTGCAGTTGAGCCGCAACGCGCGCCTGGAGGACGTGCCCCGGGACCACCGGCCGCTGCCCGACACCGGGGAGGCCCCGCCATGACCCGGGCACTGGTGTTCGTCGCCGTCGCCGGGCTGTTGCTCACCGGCCTGGGGGCGCTGCTGGACAGCGCCGCCTTCCTGCGCGCCTGGCTGGTGGCCGCCCTCACCGGCATCGCCCTGCCGCTGGGCGCCATGGCGGTACTGATGACCCACAATCTCACCGGCGGCCAGTGGGGCGAGCCGGTGCGCGCGCCGCTGAAGGCGGTGGTGGCGACCCTGCCGCTGATGCTGGTGGCGTTCGTGCCCCTGCTGCTGGGCGCTCGGGTACTGCTCCCCTGGACCGGCGACCTGAGCGGCCTGCCCGAGGTGGTGCGGCACAAGACGTTCTATCTGAACCTGCCGTTTTTCCATGCCCGCTTCGCCCTGTACGCGGTGATCTGGCTGATCCTGGCCGCGCGGCTCTCGGTGTGGCGCGGCGACCGCCGCTCCACGCCGGTCAGCGCCGGCGGGCTGGTGCTGTGGGCGCTCACCACCACCTTTTTCGCGTTCGACTGGATCATGGGCCTGGAGCCGGCCTGGTACTCGGACATTATGGGCCTGATTTTCATGGGCTCGGCGCTGTCCATGGCGCTGGCGCTGCCGTTCCTGCTGCCGGGCGTCTACCCGGACGCGGATCGGCGGCCGGCGCTGGAAGGCGCGCGGCGGGATCTGGCGCATCTGTGGCTGGCGGCGATCCTGTTCTGGGTGTTCGTGGCCTTCAGCCAGTACCTGATCATCTGGAGCGGCGATCTGCCCCACGAAATCCGCTGGTACACCCACCGTGGCCAGGGCGGCTGGCAGTGGCTGGCGCTGGCGATGATGACACTGTGCGGGGCGCTGCCATTCGCCGCCCTGCTGCCCGCCGGCTGGAAGCGGCGCGCCCGGCCGCTGGCGGTCCTGGCGGCGCTGGTGCTGCTGGGGCATGCGCTGGAATTCGCCTGGCTGGTGCTGCCCGCGTACTACCCGCACCACTGGCCGCTCGGCTGGCGCTCACCGGTGGCGTTGCTCACCCTCGCCGCCCCGGGCCTGCTGCTGATCCAGCGTTATCGTTCGCGGCGCGCGGAGGGCACCCCATGACCGCACCACGGCGCGACCCCGGTTACGAACAGCGCGACGTCTCACCGCGCCTGCCGCTGGTGGCGGCGGTTCTGGTGTTGTGTCTGCTGGCGGTGGTGCTGGGCCTGATCGGCTGGGCGTTCGCGCTGCGCGGCGACGCCGGGCCGCGCGCCACCGGCTTCTTCGAACTGCCGCTGGACCAACC
>Ga0098052_1001641_pt1 | contig 13823 bp, 14 predicted proteins | sample 15_taG_FD_81591 | JGI IMG/M metagenome (GOLD analysis project Ga0098052, IMG submission 81591) | Marine viral communities from the Subarctic Pacific Ocean - 15_ETSP_OMZ_AT15312 metaG | ecosystem: Environmental > Aquatic > Marine > Oceanic | place: Pacific Ocean | collected 2015-01-18 | reverse complement strand
TTTCCTTTGGTTCTCTTTAATTCAGAGATTACCCAGTAGACTTTTTCGGCTTCGGTTTGGCGTGATGGCCTACGTCGTTGTACTGCGGTTGGGTTCATGATTCTAGTTTTGGTTGGTGGGGGGTTGGTTTAGTTCCGATTCAAATTTTGGTCGTTTGAAATCCTTGTGGCGAAGTCCATCCATGATTCTAAGGGCACTCTCACGGTCTGCTTGAGCTTCGAGCGCGTCTTTGAGGTTGGTGTAGGTTCCCATGTATTCCCCTCCGGTGTAGAGGTCGTACAATCTGATGGTGCCTCGCTGTCCAGTCTTTCTTTCAGTAAGTTTCCGGGTTCTGATTTCGGTGTTCATTGTTTCTTTTTGGTTCATGGTTTCGTTTTTGGCTTGGGTTTTTGGGGGTTGGGTGTTAGGGGAGAGGGTCGCTCCCTTGTTAGCGTTTACATAATACACATCGGCAGGACATCTTGTAAAGGTTAATAAAAAACTTCTTTTTTTTTTAGGTTCGCTTCTTTACGATCGGTCTTCGACCGAAGGGACGACCTCGACGGTCGCTCATTTTTTATAAAAATGGTCGCTCGACATCGAGTCAAGACCGAGAGCCGAGAGAACCGCCTAGTTCGCTCCTTTTCCTCCAGGCTTCTTTTAAGGCGTTCTAAGAGCCTCTATCCGAACCCGACAGGATACCCGAAAAAGGACAGAACTCGCAACAGGTAGCCTTAGAAACGGCTAACAAAGCCCTAGCAAGACTCCCCGGTTATCGTAAAGGTTCCGAGATCGTCCACCGCGTCGAGGAGATGTCGAACGGCAGCGATAGCCTTCTCGAACTGTGTAGGAGCTACAAAGTCTTTCGGCTCTCGCTCTAGGGCGAACTCTTCCACCTCCTCGACCAGCCATCTAGCGGACTCGGTCGTCGCAGACAGAAGGACGCGCTCGCAGAGGAGCCGACTAAGGAGTTCTCGATCTACCTTCGCGAAGCGTTTTCCTCCGGTCGCTCGCATCGCGGCGAGAGTTAGGAGGTCGCGTTCGTCGAGCGGTCTGTAATCGAAGGCGGGAAGGTCGTCCATCCGGACTCCGACATTCGGTCTATTCTTGTTCCTTCCCTGCGTCATGTCCAGAGAGGAGCCTCCGCTAACTCCTCGCTCTCTGTAACCTCCACCGCACACCATCCCTCTAGGGAGCCGTATGTTCTCTGGACTGTTAAGGACTGGATCTGGCGGTCGTCTTCGTAGAGGATCCCGTTAAGTCCGTCCGCGATGCTCTTCGCGTAGTTATCTAGGTCGCCGACCCGCTTCCGTTCCGTCCCGCCTACCAGGAGAGGAAAGGAGATCCAGATCTTTAGTTCTACGGAGCCGCTATAAATCTCGTCCGCCTGTAACGCGGCTACCGTCGAGACCCTCCTCTCGAACAGTTCGGTCGCCTTCGGAGTATAAGTCCGACCGGTCTTCGTAAACCTCGGACGACCTTTAGGGACCGGCTTCCCTGGGATTATTATTCTCGACATCCTTCTCGTCTTTTTTTTTGTTGCGGGTTTCGCACTTCGCCGCGTTACGGAAGTAGGAGCCTCCGCAGTCTGGACAGGAAGACAGAGGACCAGACCTAAAGTCTTCCTCATGTCCACATTTTAGGCACTCTCGGACTAAACGCATAAAGCCTACTCGGTTACTTCGTCGAACCATTCCTCGACCTCCGCGAGTCTCTTCTTTACTCCCGTTCCGACCTTCATCCTCCACAGGACGAAGACCGTTAAGAAACCGATCCAGAACCAGGTCCCTCCGAAACTAGAGGACACCTTACCGACCTTCCCGTCTACTAACTGGATAACCTCCTCGCGACCTAACGCCTGGACCGTCTCCTGGACGGCTTCGAGTTTCGCGGCTTCTTTACCAGAAGGGACCGCGACATAAGTCGCCGCAGACGCGACCCCGGCAGCGACCCCGGCGACCGGTCCTCCCGTAAGACCAGCGGCTAGAGCGGCGGACGAAGGGACGAGGGTTCCGTGGATAGCGGACTGGCGGTCTGCGACCGAGCATCCTGTAAGTAACCACAAAATGAGGAGAGCGAATCCCGCGAGAAGAATCGCATCGAGGAGGTCTTGTTTTCGGTTTCTAAACCTAGACATCTCTCTCCTCCATTACCGAGATCCGGACTTCGTGGTCGTCTATCTTTTCGTCCAGGTGTGCGAGTTTGTCGAGAGCGTCGTTAGCGATATAAAGAGACAGAGCGAGAACCGCTCCCGTCGCCCACGATAAAAAGGAACGAGCCATATCGACTCCGGTTCGGTGTTCGTCCTGTCTCATCGCATCGAGTAGGTTATCTGGAAGGTCCAGGAGTAATGTTGGAGACTCGTCGGAGAACCGACCGACTGGATAGTTCCGGTTAGAACATCTCCAGCGGCGAGGTCTGTATTCCCACCGGTTAGAGCGTAGGACTGCGCCGCGAAGCTAGTTAGTTCCGTTGTGTCCGTGTTTAGATCCGCGCTCGATATGTCCACCCCTTCCGTCTTGTTTAGGATGCTAGAGAGCCACTTGTTAGAACCGTCCGAGGACGCGGTCGTCTGGGACGAGACCAGTCTCGCGGTTAGGAGCGTGGCGTTATAGGGAACAATAATAATGGGAACCTCTGCTTCTGTGCTATACGAAGAAGCCGCGAGCGTGAACTGGTAAGAAGCGACAGCGGTTCGGACGACTCCGTTCGCAGAGTCCCAGATAACTATCCAGCCGGAGTCCGCCTCGTTCCTCATCTTAACCAGGTCGTTAGTGGTGTCGAACCAAAGAAGTCCTGCGACCGTCGAGGAAGGAGCCGAGGTTCCGGAGTGGAGCGTTCTTAACGCTTCGTCTGCGTTGTTCCATGCTGTCCGTCCTGTGGAGAGGGTCGTCGATGCTCCCACCGATGCGAAAGTTTGAGCCATTTTTTTATCCTACTGCGAGCGTTCTTAGTCTGCTAAAGGTTACCGTCCGAGAACCGGAGTCTCTCGTTGCCACCATCTTAGCCTTAAGGTAGCGAGTTCCAAACTCCACGGGTCCGGAGGCTTGAACATAATCCGTCCAGGTCGTCCCGTCCGTGGATGTCGCGAGGTAGAGTTGGACCTCGACCGGTCTCTCGTCCGGCTTCCCCTCGAAGGTGTAGCGGTTCCCCTCTTCGGAACCGAGAACGACATCCTCCAGAGTCGTAAAGGTTCGAGTCTCGTCCACCGTGTAGCCGACATCTATCCAGGCGACGCGACGCTCTCCGACTCCTAGCGCGGTCCCGTCTATCGTCGCCGTCTCATAAGCTAGAGAGGTATTCGAGCCGGTAAAGATTAAAGTCGAACCGGATACGGAGCAGGTCGTCCGCGTTCCTCCCCACGGCGAGCCGAGGTTCTGTTCCTTTTGGTCTACCTTGCTCGTATAGCCTTTAGGGATGTCGATGGAGTGGGACAGTTCTAGAGGCTCCGCCGACCAGACTCCGGACTTTAAGCGAGATCGGACCCATACGCTGCCGCCTCCAGAGGGAGGAAGTCCGTCTAAAGGAATGGAAGTCGAACGCGACCGTCCTAGTGTTAAGCCGGTAATCCAAGAGTTCCCGCGCCGCGCTTCCCAGTAATCCGGAACCGAACCACGAACTCCGGAGGCTTCCGAGGCTGTCCACTCGACGGAGAGCGTGGACACTCCCCACGGTAACTCCCGTATTACTGCGCTCGGTTTAGGTGGAGCGACCAGGAACTTATCGACTGGAGAGTCGAGGTCTAGCGTTATAGAGGTCGCTGTGGATTCCGACGGACTTCCTCGGTCTCCGTTACCTCTGTTCGGAGTTACGCAGACATAGACCGTTCCTTCCTGGAAAGTAGCCGGAAGCGTGTAACGAGAATCCTTTGTCTCTGCTAAGAACGACCACGCGGCGGAGGTGTCCGTCCGAACCCACACAGAATAACCGGACACGCCGTAATCGAAGACCCGTTTAACTGGATACTTAAAACCGTAACGAGGAGAGGCGGTCTCCTGTTGGATCGGAGGAATCCAGGTAATCTCCACCGCTACACCGAAGGAACCGTCCGCGAGAATAGCCGTCCGAACATGACTCTCTAACTGCGTTCCTCCGTCGTAAATATCCGAGGAGCCGGAGTCTAGAACATTGTATGTCCAGGTATTACCGGAACCAGATTCCGGAGGTTCTGGAGGTTCTCCTGGCGTTGTAATGTCTGCGTAGAGTTCCTCCCGATATTGACGACAGGATAACTTCCGAGTTAGGTCTTCGGTTAGGGAGATCCTATCGACCGACAAGTCCACTACATCTATTCCGTCCACGCCGATAGAACACGGCATCCCTGCGAAGGTAGAACCTAAGTCGTCTACGAGTGTAACCTTTTCGCCTCTTGGAATCGTTCCACCGGTGGGAGGATTCGCGACTCTAGAGGAAAGCATCGAACCCGCCGACGAGGTAGTTCCGCCGAGAACCGTTCTAAAAACAAGAGAGAGACCGACAGGGAAGACCAGGTCTTCGTCTAGAGTTACGGTCGTAACGCCGGTCGCGTTCTCCGCCGAGCGGATACGGCAGGAGATCGCTCTAGTAAAGGTGCGGTGTTGGACTTGGATTCGGTCTCCTGCTTCGCAGACCACAGAATCGAGACCAGCCTCGAACTCGACCTTCTTAGTTAAGAGTCGAGCCGTCCAGAGTTGAAAGTGCGCCTCTCTGTAAGCGTGTCCCAGTCTGGTAATGCCTCGCAGTTCTACACGCTTAACCTTCTCGATGTCTCCGCCGGAAGCGTCCGCGCTTACAGCCCTGGCGACATCTCTCTTGTAATCCATAGACTTATTCCAGAAGGTAACCTCGCAGGAGTTAGGCTGGATCTCCTTGCCATCTTCGGAGAACTTAAAGGTTCCCTCGACCATGTTCGATTCTGTAAATAACTGGACAGGGTCGCGAGTGTGGTCGAAGACTGCGCGGAACTTCTTTCCGGAGCGGACGAGGTTCCCTCGACCGACTCGGAGGACTTTCTCCAGAGCCGCCCAGACACTCGTATCCGTCTCGAAGATAATCCCGCAGACATGGCGACGCTCCCTCCGGACGATAATGTCTCCGGATAGGTGAGCTTCGGAGGTGTTCGTCGTCCAGGTAATACGATGGAATACGAGGTCGATGGACTGGATCGTTAAGTCTTCCGCCGCACTCGTTCCGTAACCGACTCGACAAACATCGCCGACAGCGAAAGCGTCCTCCTGGTCGTTGCCTACCGTCATGGTCTTACCGGCGACTCCTGCTGCATATCCAGCCTGGAGAGTCGCCTGTGCTAGAGCGTCCGGAACTAACTCCTCGCAGTAAGCCGCCCAGTCGATGAAGGACTGCCAGTCGAAGTCTGCGGTCGCGCTCGTAGAGGTGTCGAGGAATCGACCCGCGCCGTAGCGGGAGTCCATTAGTAAGTCCAGGGCTATCCATGCCGGGTTGTCGTATTGTGTCCCAGCGTCGGCGAAAGTCGGAACGCCGGAACCGTTTACAGAGGCGACCATCTGGACGGTCCTTCCCTGGACTATCGCGGAGACTTTTGGATAAGACCCGTTTAACTGGACAGAAGGAAGAGCGTCCATATAGAGCCACGCCGTGTAAGGGTAGATGTTTAGTCCAGGGTCTTTAAGGACTATCGAGTGGAGTTTAGTCTCCGAAGTCGTCGAAGAACCTGGAGCGGGTTCGTTGCTCGTTCTCGTAATCTGGAAGTTTATTCGGGTCGAAGTCTCGCCGCCGGTGAGAAGACCCGATAGAGAAGCAACATCGACACCGGTCTCGATGGTCGCGAAGAACTGTCCGGAGCGGTCGTCTGTCCAGGTCTTAGAGCCTAGAGTCGTCCAAGATGAAGAGGCGTGTCTCTTCGCCTCGAACATAATAGTCGCGGTCGCGCTTTTAATTCCGCCGTTGCTCGTATCTATCTTATAAAGACCTCGCGGAAACACGATATTAAAAATAGCCTCGTTACAGGTCGCGTCTGGAGTGGAGGTTATCGGTCTCGTCGCGGAGACCGCTCCTCCTGCGGTGTGAGTGTTGGAGAAGGTGTCCCCGATTCCGAATCGCGTTCCAGAAGGATCGACGCTCGTAGGGTCTTTAGTCTCCGCAGAACCGGAACCCTCGGAGAAGTTTACATAAGTGTCGCTCGTTTGGATTATGCCAGCGTCGTTTACCGTAAAATGGTTAGGACTGCCTGTAATGGCGGTCTTGAGAGTGGTCGCTGGTTTCTGGATCTCCTGGTTTACTGTTACGGTCGTCCAGTCGGAAAGACCGAAGAATTTAGTCGGAGCGTATCCTGTTACATCGCCCATAGCCGCCTCGACACCGAAGCCGTAGTAGGTTCCTCCGGCGTTCCCGTTAATCATAAGACCAGTCGCTCCGGAGGTCTGTCCGTCTACCGTAAGACCAGCGACAGACTTAACCGGTCCCTCCGATAGCGCGAAGAGAGAGACCGACTCCATACCCGCCTCGATGTTTTTTACATGGGAGAACTGTCCGACGACGACTCCGCCGGTTCGGTGTTCGCCGTAGATAACCGGCATCCCGAACCCCTCTCCATAGCGGTTATTAGGTGTTCCTGTGAAGCCGTAAGTCGTCGAGTCGTTTAACGAGACCTCCGGCGTATCCGGCATGAGCCATTTAATAAGGAGTTGCGTTACCGCGATCTGGAGAAGGAACATCGTAAAGGACTTAGGATCTCCAGGAAAGACCACGAACGAGGCGAAGTCTCCCTCCTGGAGAGGTTCGCTTAGGTCGCACTTCTTACCGTTTAGGACTGCGACGACTCCCGCGTCTGTATCCGGAGCGATGTCTCCGACCGTAGCCTCTCCTTCTAGAACGAGGCTCTCCCACCGAACACTCCTAGACGGAGCCAAGAAGTCTAACTGTGTCGCTCTTGATACCTTCAAGATGTCGCCTCCCTTAGCCGATAGGCGGACTGTATAAACTTCGGATCGGGTTTAACCTGTGCGACTCCCACGGTCCGCTCCGCAGACCAGTAGCGGGAACCTGTCGTCCGGATAGCGACATGGGTCGAGTCGCTGCCGAGTTCCGGTCTCTTTAGGATAACGACATCCCCAGGACGAACGGCGGCGACAGGGATGGGACTAAAGAGATGCCGGACGACTTCGATGTCTGCGTCTTCTGGAGACGCTACGAGTCCAGCCTTCGCGAGACAATGGATAAGAAGACCATAACAGTCGAAGAGGTCTCGACCTCTAGCCTTTAACTTAAAAGGAGTCCCCAGGAACTCGGAAGCGTATTCGTCTAGTCTCATCGTTACGGCTGTAAAGGAATGGAAGGAAAGCCTCCGAAGCGAGCCTCGTTTCCGTGTGTTCGACAGCCGTTCGAGCCATCGAGGGAGAAGTCGCAGGAGTCTAACGCTCCAGAATAACCGCAGCCGGTCCCTTTATACTGGAAGGAACACCGGTCGCGAGAGAGTGTCCTATGCGGGAACTTAACCTCTAGAAAGTTTACCGCTCCCAGGGACAGCGTTACGGACTCGAAGTTTCCCGCGTAGCCTTGAACGGAATACTTCTCGGATAAGACCGCTTCCCAGTCTCTCGACCCTACCGTGGCGGCTCCTCTCTGGTTCTTGTCGAAGACTAGAGTTAAGATAACGCTCGCCGAGGTTATCGGATTGTCTCGGATGAAGTTAGTTATCTCTCCGCTAGGGTCGATAAGCGAGACCTCTGTCGTCGTCTGCGCTCCGTGGACATCCTCCAAGAGTTCGTTAATCTGGAACGGGAACGGCGTGTAATCACTACCGGAGTAGGTGACCGTCTCCGTAAAACGAGCGACTCGGATCGTGTCCGTAACTCCTGTCGATAGATTCTCGATAGAGATGGAGGCGAGCCATGCCCAGTCCGCTCCCTGTTCGTCGAGTAGGCGAGCGGCGTTCGCTTCGGTGGAGAGAGTTCGGCTCATGAAGGAAAGACCTCTAGAAGATTAACTGGACCGATTCGGAACGCATCCGGAGCGATTCTTGTAACCGGAACATTCCCGTCGGTGAGGATAAAATACTGGAGCGAACTGTCCGCGTCTAGGTCGATACCGAAAGACCCTCCGCTAGATAGTGCGAGGTTAAGTAAAGCGTTCACCGTAGCGAAGTCGGTAGCGTCTAGAACCCAAGTCGCAGACATCGCGTCCCTAGAGATAGACATGGTCGCCCTGCTCGTAAAGTAACCTCGGTCCGTTTTTATCTGGGAGGTGTTCCAGATAGGGGTCCGCGTGTCCGGTGCTTCCGGCATTAGAGAGAGCGTTCCGACCGAAGGCGGTTCGTTTGGTAACGACCAGGTTCCGACACCTCCACCGCCTCCACCGCCTCCGCCGGTGTCGTTATCTATAACAAACCGGTTCACGCGGAAGCCGTAGTTCTTCTTCATGGCACTTGCCAGGTCTTTGTTAAAGGTTACATAATAACCAGCCATTCCCTTAGCCGCTATCTTAGAACCCGAAGTGTCCTCGAAAGCAGAGAAAAGGCTAACCCACTCGCCGCCGGTAGCGTCGAACATCCATCCGCTTAGTTCCGGATTCGGAGTCGAGTTATCGTCCACCATTAGTCGAAGCCTAGCGAGGGTATCTACGCCGAACGGAACCGGAAGAGAAGTCGGAGCGACTAGGACCGTCCCTGTTCCGCTGTTGTAACGAACTAAAGAAAAGACCATAGAGGGACTCTGGAAGTAGACCGCCAGGACATAACCGCTAAAGTTACTTAGACTCGGAGACCCTGCGTCGGTCGCGCTCTTCGACCCTCTTACGATAACTCCGAACCCTAACTGGACGATCTGCTGCTGTGCGCCTCCAGTCCCTAGAGTCGGAGTCATCTCGACCGTCGCTTGATAGTCGGCGTTAGTTGGCTCGTTCTGCCATAGGTCCGCGAGGCTTAAGAATCCGGCGGTGTCGTTGTTCCACGGCATCCAGGTAAGTCCGTTACCGCGACCGGGGTTCTTAAGACCACCTCCGAAGTCCACCCGATGTTGAGAACCCCACTCCCAGACCTTCGTTACAGCCGTAAGAGTGTCCGCGACATTCGTAGTTCCAGCCGGGGGAGTGTGCGTTCCGACTAGAGTCGCGTCCGGTCTCGCCCAGTCTTCTACAAGGAACGCTCCGCTCGTCGAGATGTTCGCGTCTGTAACTTCTATTTGGGAACATCTCGGAGCATTAGTAACGGAAGTGTGGTCCTGCCGGTTAAGGGAGAAGCCGACGGAGCCGGTCGCCGTTCGGTTAGCTGCGGAGTCTGTCGCTGTTACGACTGTGGAGTCGTCCACCTTTACGAGCAGAGTAACGGCGGAGGCGGACGGAGTTACAGCGACTTCGACGGTAAAGTTCGTTCCAGCCGTAAGGCTTACGGTATGTCCGCTAGAGACAGTCTCGTAGATTCCATACCGCGCTCCTGCGGTGTGAGTGATCCGATAGACGATAAGTCCTCCATCGGACTCGACCCATACAAGATAGCCTCCGGTCATTCGGTCGAAGTAGGCTCCCGGTCCGCTATTGTCGTCGGCGATAGCAGAGACTCCGAATCCTCCCACCGAGTCTCTCGCTTGTATGTTCGCGCAGATTCCGACGGAATGACTCGCCGCATCTGTGCTTCCGGACCCTGTCTCCGGGAACTTAAAAGTTCCTTTTATCGTGGTCGTATTGTTTAGAGAGGTCTCGTAATCTCCGAGAACGCAGAACGCATTTCTCCTAAAGGTATTACCGGAGACCGTCGTCGTTCCGACATCGTTCTTGTCGAATCCGGAAAAGATAACCGCGCCGCCGGTCGCGGAAGTCGTCCCGAAGGAACCGTCTAGGTTAGGGTCGTAGACGATGTCGTCCGTTATTGCGGAGATATACTTGTCCCCACCGACGAGCCATTCCGAGTTCCATCGGTTTATCGTTGTAGTTCCGAACGAGGTCTCGAAGGGTCTCGTCGCCATTTATCTAGAAGTCTGCGCGATGGTCGCGATCTGTGAACGGAATCCAGGCTGTGTAAGCATCCCCTCCCTTACCATGGAGACTATCTCGCCTCGCCTCTCTGCGAGTAACCTATCGAACCCGCTCGCATCGTGAGCCTGGATCGAGAAGTTAATAACAGGAGCGGCGACAGGACCACCGCCGGAGACCCGTCCTCCAGAGGCGTATCCTCCAGAGGCGTATCCTCTGCGAGCGAGTCCACCGTTAGCGAACTGCGGGACGGCTTTATTATTTAGGCTGTGGAGGAAGCCCAGTCCGTATTTGTTTACCGCCGACTTAGAGACGACGAACTCTCCGTCTGTTAGAGCGGCTGGGACATTATCGACTCCGCCTGGACCTCTAACCTCTCCGCCAGAATGGAACCCAAACAAACCCATAAAACCAGAACCGAGCGAGGTTAGTGCCTGGAGGAGAAGACTCGCGACTCCAGAGAAGATATTTAGGAGAATGGTTCCCACGCCCGTAAAGAGACTCATTATCGCGGTTCCGATGCTACCCATAACAGTAAGAAGACCCGTCGCCAGGTTACTAAGGAAAGACCCGATAGAGGAGAAGAATCCACCTCCAGCCGCGCCAGGGTCGCCTCCTGGACCTGGACTCGTTACATTCCCTCCGGCTAGTCCTCTGGTGTTAATATCGATCTGTCGGAGGTGTGCGGTGTCCTCGATCTCGTTAGGAGTAGGTCCGACCTTCGCTCCTCCCATCTTTCCGAGTCCAGGAAGTAGCGCGGCAATCATCCCGAAGAACTTAGAGGTTACGACATCGGCGAGACCCTGGATAAGAGCGTTCGCTAAGGCTCTGCGGAGAGCGTCTCCTAAGTCGCTAAACATCTCCCGCATAGACTGGTTACCTTCCGCGATAGCAGAGAAAAACTCCTGGAACGCATCCCTCGAACTAGAGAACCAGTCCTCGAAGACTCGTTTTCCTGTCGCGGCGAAGAGTCGCGTCTGTGTTTCAAGGTTGGCGAGAGAGTCCCTGGAGGACTTCCAGCCTAGTTCCATACCTTCAAAGAAGTTCTCCCACAGCGTCGGATCTGGGACGGCATCCTTAACCCCACCTTTTACTCCGGTCGTAAGTGTTGCGACTTGTGCGGAGACCTTTCTTAACTTTTCCGCGAGTTCTCCTATGGGTCCGCCAGTAGACGCGAGGAGTGTTAGGAACTTCGTTAATGCTCCCTCCTTACTACCTTCCTCTAACGCCGTAAAGGTCTTACCGAACTCCTCTCCAGCGGAACTAGCCGCCCTTCCTACGGTCTGGAAAGCCTGTATAGCCGACGCGAGGAACGCCATTCCTTTGTCGCCTCCTTTACCGAATATCCCCATAAAGCCTTTCCCGGCTGTGTCCTTCATTACCTGGTCGTACATCAAACCGACATTTACCCATCCGCGAGACAGCTTATCGAAAAACACCTTCGCGCCAGCCCACAGAGACCGGAGAACATTTATAAAAGTCTGGAACCATCCGACGACCTTCGGGAGTGTCTTTAGTATGGAGGCTAAGAAGTTGAGTAACGCCGGAGCGACATCGTGAACGAGCCGGTCGATAACCGAGCCGAGTAACTCCTGGACTTCCTTGTTCTGGAGTATCGAGGCGGACCATCGGTAGAAGGTTCCGGAGATGGTTGTTATCGCATTGTTGAGAACGGGATTCTGCGCGACGAAACTTCCGACGGTCATGGACAAATCTTCCCACGCGGTCCGAAGAGAGTTCACTCGACCGAGGAGCGTGTTCTTCATTGCTCGCGCCGCTCCGCCTAGTTCCTTCTTGACCTGTTTTAGAATAAAGGACTGCGCCTCTAGAACCTTATTCTCCTGGACGAGAGCCTTAACAAAGGCGACCGCCGCAGGAGTGAAACTTGTTCCGACCTCTCGGAGAGCCGTTACGCCGAGGATGGGATCGTTTAGAGCCTTGCCCAGACGGATAGCGTTCTCCTTCATCCCGCCGAAGCCCTGCTCCGACATATCGACGAGAACCTCCGTCGCATCCTTAAAGACTCCAGGTCCGACCTGTGTAAAGGTCGCGAGGATAGCCTGTCCCTCTTTAATAAGAAGACGACTCGATCCAGTAGCGGCGGAGATCTCCCTAGACCATAACTCCATTGCCTTCGTCGTTATTCCGGACTCATGTCCGACGCTCGCTACCGTGTTCGCGAGTCGAGCGTTTACCCGCTCCATCTCTGCCCCAGCCTTAATAAAACTCCAGACCGCGTTCGCCATAGAGACGAACCCTCGGAACATCTTTCCAGCGATTCCGAGTAACTGGTTTACTACGACGATAAAGCCGCCGACCATTCTTCCGGCTCCGGCAAAGGCTCGCTGTAATTGCTTTCCAGCCTTAAGGAATACCGCGCCGATCTTCGCTCCGGAGATGGCGACCCTCTTAGATAGGTTCGCTGTTTTAAGAAGACCGCGAGTAACCGCGTCCACGAACTCGACCTTAATTCCTAGAACTTCTTGGTTAGCCATTTTTTATTAGTGTCTCATTTTCTCGGCTTGCGCCTTCTCCGACTGGCGGATGAGCCGAGATGTCTCCTGTCCATAGATTAACAAGGAGTCCCTAAAAGTCGCAGACTGCGCCTGTAAACCTCCGGCGACAGGGAGGATTCCCTTCTCCCACGCTAGGAACAAGTCGCCTAGAACCGGAGACCATTCGGGTAAAGCGTAGCGGTAAGGACATAGGCGGACAGGATCCCATCCGGAGCCATTACAGCGAGAGCAGTTCGACCGCTCTGGTCCTGGAGAGCAGGAGCAAGGGACATTTGTCATCGGCTGGATAGCCGGTTCTCCATCGCATCCCCGCCGACGGCGAAAGGTCTTCGCCGCCTCGGTTAGTTCTCCGTCCTCGTCTACGACGGAACAGGCTCCACAGGGAGTCATCTCCCCACTAGCTGCCTGGACCGCCGCCTTTAGTTTTTTGCGTCGTCCTCGGATAGAGTCGAGCCGTTTAGAATCTCTGCGGCGATCTCCTGCCGGATGTCCGGAGGGATGGCGGAGAGCGTCTTCTCGGACACCTTCCGACCGAGACCGCGTCCCTTAGACCGGAACGGTAGGTCTGGTCCTCCAGGCGGGAAGTTCTCCCAGGTTACGAGTCCGAGGTGTAGAGCCGCTACGAGCATGGATCCAGAGCGGAGCCGCTGTTCTCCGTCCGCTCCCTGGGAGATAGCGTTGTCTTCGACGACACTCCTCTCGGTAGCGGTTAGAGAGCGAACCTTAAAGACCGTCTGTTCGGCGGCTTCGAGGTCTCGGTCCTGTTCTGCGATGAAGTCTCTTTCTTGGCTTGGGTCGAGTGGTATTACCATTGCGAGAGCCTAGCGTAAACCGTAACGGAATACAAAAAAAGAAGGAGGACAGCGAACCGTCCTCCCCCTAAACCCATCGGCGGAGTAAGTGCCGACCACAAAAAACAATTCCCTAAGACCTTTACATCCTAACTAAAGGTTAGCGAGAACGGAGGCGAGCCGGAGGTATCGTTAGAACCCATCGCCATCGTAATAGAGACACCGACGACTCCGTTCTTATCGGAGGTCGAGAAGGAGGAGATCTTGGAGTTGTTGGTCTCCATGATAATCTGCTCTCCATCTGTCGAGCCGAGTTTAATATAAACTCCGTTCACCGTTCCTGCGATCTGCCGAGAGAGTTCGTCTCTGGTCCCGTGGTCGGCGGCGTAACCTTCGAGAGTTAGCGTCGGCGAGTAGGCGTTAAGGTAGGCTCGGTCGAGCGTTCCGGAAGCGTCCAGAGCGGACGGAGGGAGAACTAAGTCTCCGCCCAGGTCGAAGGTAAAGGACTGGAGGTCGATGTCTGTTCCAGTAGATCCTCCATAAAGTTTACAGGTCGCGTTAATAAACTGGACCGCCTGGTTACTTTCGTAGGTAGGAGCGAGGAGAGATTGAACCG